>Ga0208040_1001107_pt1 | contig 28031 bp, 31 predicted proteins | sample AD_UKC083_MetaG_FD_184431 | JGI IMG/M metagenome (GOLD analysis project Ga0208040, IMG submission 184431) | Active sludge microbial communities of municipal wastewater-treating anaerobic digesters from USA - AD_UKC083_MetaG (SPAdes) (version 2) | ecosystem: Engineered > Bioreactor > Anaerobic >...
GGTGCATGGATTCCGCCTCGGCATAGCGTCCTATGGTGTTATACAGCGCAGCCAAGTTGTTGAGCCGGATCGACATGGTCGGATGATTCGCCCCGAGAACCTTTTCAGTGATCTCCAGTGCCCTTACATACAGAGGTTCCGCCTCTTTATAGCGGCCTGTGATACTATATAGCGCGGCCAGGTTGTTGAGCCGGATCGCCACATCCGGATGGTTCAGCCCATAAACCTTTTCGTCGATCTCCAGTGCCCTTAGGTACAGTGGTTCCGCCTCTTTATAGCGGCCTGTGGTTTCATTCAGAGAAGCCAGATAGCTGAGGTCGATTGCCACCTCCGGATGGTTCGGCCCATAAACCTTTTCATCTATCTCCAGAGACCTTGCGTACAGTGGCTCCGCCTCATTATAGCAGCCAGAGTTTTCATAGCAAATGGCCAGCTTGTTGAGCAGGACCGCCATGTCACTGCTTTCACCATAACCTTCCTTTTCCAATATTGATATTGATACAGAGTAAGCTTGCTTTGCCTCGTTATATTGACGAAGGTTCTTGTAACAATCGGCTATCTCTTTTAAATCAATGGCTACATTATGCGGTTTTTGAAGTTCATGATTGATCTTCAAAGCTTTTTGAAAATTTTCCAAGGCTTCTTCAAATTGTCGGCTTTCCTTTAATTTGATGCCCTGCTTACGATAGTCATTCGCCATTGAAGCGTAATCATCGCTTAGAATCATTGCTTGTTTCCCGCTATGTTGACTTTTTTCACTTTTCTATTGATGCTGCCGTTTATGAAATTCTTTGTTTTATGGGTTTGAAGACTTACCCAACACCCAACAACAAAGCAGTATTTGGGGATATGCCCCTGAAAAGAAGTGAATCTGTGCAAAAAGAAATGTCTAATTTAGCCAATATAGATATATTCCCAGAACGCGGAATATCAACTTCTGCCTCTTCAATTTCTTTTCGTATGTCAAAGAAATCCTTATACTCAAATTCGTTCCGTATGTACGGCGCGCGCTTCTCTTTATTGAGAAGAAGCGGCGAGTTTCTTTCCTTGGCTTCTTTGATAAATTGGGCGTCAAGGTAATCTTCGTCGCACTCCATCAATTTGCACAGTACATTGGCCCTAGCAAGTCTTGCGGTAAAGCATAGTTTATTGCCATCAAGAGCGATGAGTTCGTGCCTACTGTTTAACGCCACAATAATTTTTTTACTAACGCATCCGGAAATTCTGTAGTGCTCAAGATATCCCTTTATTTTGCCGTCTTCGTCCGTTAATGATCGCGTCAAATCATCTATAATCATTATTTCCTGGGGTGATGCAACGAAATCCCTCATTTTATTGCATCACCTCAGGATTTTGCTTTAAATATATACGCTTCTTCTAATAGTTGCCTTTCATGTACAGTCGCTTCGATTATTTCACAATTTCCGGTCGTGAGCTTATCATGAATATTATCGTCACCTTCCACAAAGTATTGCATACCGGCTTTGCTTATCCTAACGATAACTTGCGAACCATCTGCTATCCTGATTATAGCCATTTTCTCCCACCTCTCTCATTATATTTTTACCGATTTACCGTATCAATCATTATCCTCTATATTTCTTCAAGCTGGCTTTGTTTTCGATTGCACCTTGAGAGGCAACTGTGATTGTCGAAACCAGACATCTGTGACGATTCATGGGCACTCCATCTTAAAACTGTCACCGCTGCGATATGTTTCCAAGGGCGTCGATTTCGAAAGCAGTCCTACCCAGTTCATGGGATGTGGTCATTTTCAAGGATGCTATTGCCCCATTGATTATTTTGAGTCGCACCCCATCGGTCGGTTTATAGCCGTATTGGGTCAACAGTTCAGCCGTAACCTGGACGTTTTGATCATCCAGGGAAGAGGCGATGGCTGCGGTATAGGCGTTCTTCAGGTCATGCATGGCCCATTCATCACAGATGGCCACGGTGTCTTCTTCCCACCGTTTCTTCAGGTTGGATGCGGCCTGTGAGATTTGTGCAATTGCTGCGACTTCATCGGCAGGGAAATAGCGGCGCAGATCATCCTGCTTTTCCTGCGCCTGAGCTGTTATGGCTTGGACGGGGAGCCCAATGGTCATGCCCGATATCATTCTGCGCGGGTCATTGAAGCTTTTCGGATTATTCCTGTAATCAGCAGCAAAGTGAAGGATGGATTTATCGAAATCGTATCCTGCCTTTTGGAAGCATTGCCGGTAAGTGTAAACAATCTCCCCGACAGCCAGACCTTCAAAACCCTTCACGGAATCCAGATTACAGGCCGCACGGACCTTTTGGGTCGGCTCAACGGTATAGGGCATGGGTTGATCGGCGGAAGCAGCATAAGCGGCGGTGATGGCGGGTGATGACGCCGTAAACAGGACGACGGCGGCAGCGGCGATTTTCAAGACCAGACATCTGTTACGATTCATGGCACTCCCTCTTGTCAATCTTGAGACTGCAACCTGATCGCGCGGAAGTTATTCCATACGATAAAACCATAGATTCCACAACATATGATTCCTAATTTTATGCCTGCATTTTCATCCAACATGGCCATCATCAAAAGAATTATCATGACCATCACGATCTTCGCCGGGATAAACAATTGGTATCTCATCAACAACCTGGTAATGGGATTGGCTTCATAGCCGCCGTTTCGCAAAACCTTTCTGCTGGTGGTTATGTCCAGGATATTCAGGATGATGAAGAGGATGGCAAACAGGATCATTATTGCTCTCCCCTTATGATGATCAGGGTTTTCATGAACCGGTCGAAGGCTTCAATCCTCAATAGGGCTTGCCGAAACCAATGGTGTATCCATTCCGGTAAAATCATCATATCTCTTTTTCGTTCAGATGTAATCCTAATGATGATGTCTTCGATATCTTCCATACCATCATCATTTTTGACAAGTCGGTGCTGGATCTCAAACTCAACGATGGTGTCTCCTCCCGGCCAGATTTTTTCAATTTCAGCGGCCAGAGGTTTTTTCAGATCATACCACCGTTTAGTAATCGGCCTCCTGTAAGCCACTTTCGGACTCAGAATGATACACGGCCTTCTTTTGACCGAGGTCGGCTTGACATCAATATGGCCCTCACAGATGCTGACGAGACTGAACGTTTCCAGATTATTCAGACATTCAAGCCATTGATCATCAAGATTCCGGTCCACCGCCCAATCCCGCCAGGGTCTTTCATAGGGTCTACAATCAACAGATGGATGATTCAACATTTCAACTGCTCACCAGGTTGTTGCTCTTGTTGCGCTTCACCAGCGGCCCTAAAAACTGTTCGATCTGATCATTGGTCAGATCAGGGCTGTAAAATTCAATATCAAAATCGTCTCCCGCCGCCTCCATCCTTTTGAAGTAGTGCCAGACCTTCTCCTGATTGCCATTACGGTAATAGAACTCGATCAACTCTGTCGCCATTACATCGCAATCCATGTGTTCCATCGCCCGCTCCATACAGTCTATGGCTCGCTGTGTTTCTCCGAGCTTTTCAAGGGATAATCCCAGGTAGGCCAGGGCGATCCAGAGATCAGGCTTCATGTCCAGGGCCTTTTCCAGAAGTCGGATCGTTTCCTGAGACAATCTCTCTCGCCGGATCTGAATGTCCGCCAGCTCGAAATAATCGTAAGCATCGGCACAGTCTTCAAAGATACTCTTTTCCAAAGCTTTCTGCTTGGGCTGAAAGATCCCCAATTCACCACGTAAGAGAGACCCCCTGATCTTGCCGTCGGCACCATAGCGATAGAGGCCCCTGGGCTTGTTGAAGTAAGCGTCGCCGGTGTAATAGACGAACAGATTCTCAAACGAATCGGCGACCATGCTGTTGGGATATGAGCCCGGTACAGGAGGTTCAATGTCGCAAAGCAGGCTTCCATCCTGATTCAGCACGCGGACGATGCCACCTTCCATGCCGATAGCCAACTTGTCCTCTCCCAAGGTGGCCAGAGATGCGATATTATATCGCTCGTCATCGCTATATGATTGGTCAGGGTTCCAGTTGCGTCGAACGACACCGTCTTCCAGATAATATACATACTGGAATCTATCCTGAAAAAGCGGATCGAAGGTCCGCACCCATTGTCCGTCGTAGGTGTATACATGGACAAAGCAATGATAATGATCGGCCAGATATAACAATCCGTCGCGTTCACAGATAGTCTGAGGCCCGGCAGGCGCCCCAAAATGATGCCGATACTCTCCGTTGCCGCTATAAACAACCACATCATTTGGATCGCATTGGCAATGCTGACCGACAAAGATCAGGTCGTGGGACTTCGAGTAGGCCATAGAGAGCATATGGAGGCTGCCGACAGATCCTTTTCCGTAGCCGTCATGTTCATGATCGCCCTGCTTCTGAATGTCTCTGACAAAATAGGGGCGCTTCCGCTTCTGGTTACGAGTGGTCCAATGGAAGTGGTACTCCATGAGCCTTTTGCGATATATTTTCCTTCCCTGCTGATCCACATTGGTCAAATAGGCCAGATCCGTTGCCAGGATGAAATTCCCCTGTTGATCATGGGATACAAATAGCGGGTCAAAGGGACTGGTCGCAGGGGTTCCCTTGTCACTGAAAAGCCGGAGGTCTTTCTTGAGTTTCAGTGTACGGCTGTCGAAGCAGTAGAGAAAGGGGCCTCCGATATGAGACGAATAATCATCCGAAAAGAAGATCCAGAGGTCGTTATTGTCGTCCATGTAAAGTCTTAAAGCATCCATCTTTTTTACCTCACTCAAGAGACAACCCTTATTGCAAAAGAAGAATGACCGGTCCCATGTATTTAAGAACCTCCGGTCCAAAGCACAACCAGACGAGAATCATGGCGAGGGCCAAAAACAGTAGCAGAATTTTTATTTCCTTTGTGATGATCAGCATGATTTCAATCTCCCTTTGATTGAGATACTATACATGCCAAACGTGTTTGTCAATATAATTAGTTAATTATTTCATATACTTAGAATAATTTTGATACGGAAATATTATTTCTATATGAACCGATACGAATATCAGAAATGAAAGCGTAATGAAATGATATCACTCATTTTGAAGATGAATGGCAGGGCATGAAAAACAGAAGAGTCGGCGAAAATATTTTTTGCCCTGGTGAGATTTTCTCCGGACAGCTCTCGTCGGTGCAAAACCTTCATATAGAAATGATGTATTTCCATATGAAATGATTTTCATCCACTTGATTATATTAAATAAATTATCTTTACATCCATGATTGGTTCATGTATCTTTCTCATTATGATTGGAGGTTCAAGCAATGAGAAAAATCATCACGATGACTATTATAGGTCTTCTGATAGCGGCCAACTCCTGGGCGGTGGTCGTTACCGGATCAGGATCAACCAAAGAAGCCGCCATCAACAATGGCCTTCGGGAATCTGTCGAGATGTTCACCGGCGCGCTCGTTTATGGGGTGACGGACGTTGAATATTATCAACTCCAGAAAGATCAGATCGTGGCAACCACGTTCGGCTACGTAAAGGGTTATCGAATCATCAAGACGTCGAAGATGGATGACCTGATTCTGGTCACGCTGGATGTCAACGTCTCGGAAAACAAGATTGAAGGCATTCTCCGGAACAACGTCAAGCTGATCACTTATGAGGATGTCCTGAAAGATTACAACAACGTCACTCAGCGACAGGAGCAAATGTTGAAGTTCGCCGAGATGATCAAAATCATGGCCAAGAGACCAGTTCGTGAGAAGTATGGCATCGTCTATGAAGGCTATGAAATCAAACGGATCAATCCAACACATGTTGATGTGATCCTGAATACCCGCGTCACCGTAAATCCTTTCTACAGCAGGGCCTATAATGAGATCCTAAAAAATTTATCAGTAGGCGGTTGGGGAGACGCTATCTACTGTTTGGGTGGGAATTACCGAATGGAAAATGGCAGAATGGTAAACTCAAAATACTACATCCCGACAAAGGAGCTCAAAACACCGACAATTGATGAGGTTCACGCTCAAGTCCATGTCAATGGCGTCCCAGTTGATAAATGTCGAGAGTTCCGGGACAATCTGATGGTTGCCTACAGTCCCACTGCATTTGTCATAGGGTTTGTAAATCTCTTCCCAAAAATGTTCATGAAAAAAATGAACAACGAAGAGGGACAAGATGAAGAACCCTCAAACACATCAAAATGGGACAACGCTGGTATCAAGAATTCTAAGATCATCCCGGCAGCAGGCTTGCCGCTGAAGATCAAGTATCGCATTTCAGATTCAAAAGACATCAAGCAGCTCCGGAATCTGAAGCTATCCATGGACAGTTGTGGAAAAGGAAAATAAGTGCGGCGTTTTCTTTCCGCCACATTCCCCGACCACCCCCCCCAAAGTGGTATGCAAGGGGACGTGCCAGCCAGCGGAGGCTGTCTGTCACGCCCCTTGCTTGTTGACTTTATCTCCCCCTGCATCCCCCCTAAGGGGGAATTCCCGACCACCCACCCCTCAAAATAAGGTACGCAGGGACCGCGCCAGGGCATTCCCCTGCTCCAGCCCTGTCACGGTCCCTGCATTTTCCCTCGCCGTGCTCAGGCAAGGGCGCCGCCGGCCATTTCCGCTGCCCCATGGACCGGCATCGCCCTTGCTTTTCTTCGCGCGGCGTTTTTCCCCACCGACATCCCCGGCCACCCGCCCCCGGAAAGGCAAGGGGCCACGCCAGTCCCTGAGGGGTCTGTCATGTCCCTTGCTTTAAGGTACGCAAATGCCGCGCCGGTCTTCCGGGCTTTCATGCCGCCTGCAAGTAAGGCAAAGGCCGCGCCGCCCAAGGGCGTCACGGCCCGTGCATTTTCGGCAGGCGGCCTGCCCACCCTCCAGCCCGTCACGGCATTTGCACTTTTCTTTTTTCTCCTTGTCGCCTAACCGTTCGGTTGGCGCCGTTTCACAAGTCAGAGAGTCTGAGAGGATGGTGGCGGTGTTGCAGTCGCCGGGGTCGCGCCGAAGCGTCGCTCCTTACCGGCTTAGTGCACCGCCGCCACCCCAGTCTTCCCCCGCCCTCCCTCGCGGTTGCAACCGCCCACGGTGCCGCGCTTCGCTTTGCCCCGTCGGGCGCTTAACACCCGCTCCCGTCCGCCCCCAGGGGCTCCCTGCCTGCCTCCGGGCCACGCCGGACGACCGCTTCGCGGCGACCGGCTCACCCCTCCGGCAAAAGGTATTTTCCCCTTACCCGGTCCCGGCAGACTTCGCTGCGCTCAGACTGCCGGATCACGGGCTCTTCCGCGGACGGCTCCGCGACCTTCGGACGCTCCGCCCGTCCGCGTGAATTCTGATCTTCGGGCCGTTGTCAGACACGCGCTTTGCGGTGACTGCCTTGGCCCTCCAGCGGTTTTTCTCATTGCCCGCTCCCGGAGCGACCTCGCTTTGTTCGGACGCACCGGGGCTCGGGTCTTCCATGAGGATGCTGGTGGCATGGTGGCAGCGTTGCAGTCGCCGGGGTCGCGCCGAAGCGTCGCTCCTCACCGGCTTTGTGCATCGCCGCCACACCGGTATTCCCCCGCCCTCCCTTGCGGTTGCAAACGCCGGGCGAGGCCGCGCTCCGCGTCGCCCCGCCCGGCGCTTAACACCCGCTCCCGTTCGCCCCCAGGGGGCTCCCTGCCTACCTCCGGGCCACGCCGGACGACCGCTTCACGGCGACCGGCTCACCCCTCCGGCAAAAGGTACTTTTCCCTTGCCCGGCCCCGGCAGACTTCGCTGCGCTCAGACTGCCAAGGCCGGGCGTTATTGCAGACGTTGCCGTGACCTGCGGACACGGCAATCGCCTGCTTCTTATGCTGGTGCTCCGGGACGCGGCAGACACGGGCTTCGCCGTGACTACCGCGTCCCTTCGGTCGTTGTTATCTATCTCCCCGCCTCCCGGCGACCTCGGTTCCCTCGGACGCCCGGAAGCGGGGACTTCCTAAGCGGGCGTTTCTTTCTTTTTCTCCTCGTCGGTCGCCGTGATCCGCCCTCCGCTTCGCTCCGGACGGAACACGTCTCCCTTGCGTGCCCTCGCCCTGGAGACCGCTTTCGCGGACTCCAGGGCGCCGGACAGTCCCTCCCTGCGGTCGGACTGTCCGGATGGGCGCTCATTAACATTCCTGCTTCCTTTCTTTTAAACTACAAAGATGCTTGACTTTTCGTCACCTTAAAGCCATATTTAAGCCGGTAAGGGACAAATAGGCGATAATTGGGTTGTGATGAGTAAGGAGAATCTTATGAGAATCGCTGTGACAGACCAAGGGGTGGTTATTCCGAGAGATTGGTTTCCCGACGTCAAAGAGGTTGACGTGGAAAAGACAAGGGATGCCGTTGTCGTGAGGTCCAGCCTTGCCCGTGATCCTATTCTGGAACTGGGAAAGAATCCTGTCGATTGCGGCATTTCTGATGGGTCGGGGAATCATGATCGCTACCTTTACGAGGGCAATTCATGAGGAGTGTCTTTATCGATACCGGTTTTATTATCGCTCTGGAATCGGTGACAGATCAGAACCATGAGAAGGCTTTGCAGCTATGGAATGAACTCCTGAAAGACTTGCCGGAGATGGTTACGACCACGTATGTCATTGACGAGATCGTCACCTTCTTCAACAGCCGCAGCCGGCATGCCAAAGCGGTAGAGATCGGTAACAGATTGATAAACAGCCGTTCGGTTCAAATTATTCATGTCGATCAAGGGCTCTTTGACAGGGGATGGGAGTATTTTAAACAGCATGACGACAAGACCTTTTCTATGACGGACTGCATTTCCTTCATCGTCATGAAAGAGCAGGGGAGCGAGTCGGCTTTGTCTTTTGACAAACACTTCACCCAGGCAGGCTTCAAGGTACTTCCCTGATTTTTTCTCATTAGCGGAATATTCTTGACGGTATCACGACTTCGTCAAAAAAAGGCGCCCTGGAAAGATCCAGAACGCCTTTCTTGTTGACGTCGTTCCCGGCAGTGACCCTTTTTCCGTGTGGGCGCCGGATCCACCCGTTTTTATCTCCGAATTTTACCCATATGCAAAATGAGGAACATAGTTGCGCATGGGTTGCGGAATCCGGCAAAATTTCCGCAAAATTAAAAATTCAGAGTCAATGAAATCAACTACTTACATTTTCCAAAGCATCTCTCACGCCGGAAACCGGGGTTCAAGTCCCCGTGGGACTACCAATAAATTCGATAGTTTACAAAAGCCAACTATCGCCACATACCCCCGGACACAAGTCCGGACACAAAATGCCCTCAGAGCTCCTATCTCTGGGGGTTTTTTCATACTGCCTTGACCTTCTGGAATTCGATCACCTGAGCCGGTCCCTTGAGACCTTCTTCCAGGGCTCCCCTTGTTTCTTCCAACCCGAGACTGCGGATATAGCGCGCCGTAGTGTTCGGGTTTGCGTGTCTCAGGATCGCCTGAATGACGGCCAGCGGGTACCCCTTCTTGTACAGGATCGATGCTGTAAGATGTCGGATGCCATGGAATCCGAAGGGTTTAACCTTGGCCCGATGGCAGAGAGTCTCCATCAGATGCTGACGATGGAGAAACGGCTTTCCGAAATACTCCCGGCAAAAGGGCGTTTCCTCCAGGCAGACAAACACATGCTCTTTATCTGCCGTTGGATGCTTCAATCTTTCTTCGCACCATTGCAACATCACCTGCCGCAGATCGGATGTCATCGGGAGCCAGTCATATTCCTTATGGCCTCCTTCACGCTTCTGCGTCCACAGGCAGATCCTGTTTGCGACAAAATCCACATCTGGCCATTTGATGCGAAAGACTTCCGATCTTCGCGCCGCCAGATGAAGAAACGCCAGGAGCATGACCCGGTCCTGCCCGGTTGCCTGATCGAAGACTTTCCAGAAATCTTCCTCGGACGGGACATATCTCGGTTGCCGCACTTCGGGGAATTTCTTCACCGACAGGAAAGGATTGACCCCTTTGGGCCAGCCTTCCATGTTGTCGAATCCCCATCTCCATGCTGTACCGAGATTCTTCCTGTCCTTGTTTGCCGCGTAGCCGGATCTTTCCTTCGTCTGCTTCAGAAGATAATTCCTGCAGATGGTTATGGTCAGATCGTGAACCGGAAATTCACGCTGAAGCCCCGTATCTTTGTAAAATCTGGCAAAGGCGGCCTTTTTCTCTTGAAAGGTGTCCTTGGCGAACCTGTTTTCGCCTTCCGTCAGATATTCATTGGACCAGGTTCCGATCGCCAAAGATACCGTATTTATCTGGGATAGGCTCCGTTCCAGTTCTTTTTTTGCCTCTTTTTCCCAGATGAGAGCTGCCTGATAGGACTTTTTGCTCTCGTCCGGATACATCTTTTGCACCGTCTGACCCTGAACGGTCACGCTGGCCCGATATCGCAATATTCCTCTCTTCATTACCTTGCTCGGCATTGAGGACCTCCACTATTCTCTTTTCAAAGAACCGCCAGGTACCGGGTGCGACTTCCACACCACCCCATTTGTAAGCATACTTAATAACAGTACGGCGGTCAAGGCCCAGGAAACCCGCCAGTTCCGTGGGATTGACGGACCGCCCGTAGATGGATTCGAAGTCTATGGATTTCATGGCGTTAAATATATTTAGCGGCTATTTTATCTTTACGAATTTCGTCCCGGTTACCCTTGGCTTTTCTATAAACTCTTGCCTAATAGTCATCCTCTGGCGCTATCGCCCGCTCTTCAAATGCCCGCATCTCTTCCACGGAGATCCTGATCCGGTCCCGGATGCGGATAGTCTTAATTTCACCGGCGTAGATCATCCGGTAGATGGTCCGTGCCGATACAGCAAAGTAGGCAGCGACCTCATCGACCCGGTAGTATCGTTTCGTGTAGGGCGGGGCAGCGAAGGACGCTTTTTCCTTCTTTTCTCCTGCCGGTAATTGGTTTTTTCTGTCCTGTTCGATCATCATCAAAAACCGTGGGTGCGTGGTTTACCCCTCGCCAAAAGTTTCAGGTCGTAGGACACGCCGTCTCGACCCTAAATTTTGGTTAGACCCCGCCTTCTCGACCGTTTTAAAAATGGTCTCTAACCCTCCCCATCAACCTGTTTCTGGAAATGGTATTTCTTCAGGTGCCGGGTCCGGGCGACCTTCGCCTCGGAAGGCGTGTCCTGTTTCTCTGCCCGCTTCTGGAACCAGGTCCGCAACTGCGGCTCTTCCGGAAGGTTCGGATCGAGGCCGGCGATTCCCTTCCGGATGACAACCAGACGGTTCAGCATCTCGACGGTGAAGTAACCGCCGGCGGCAACCCTGGAGAGTTTTCGCTGCGCCTTCATCCAGGGAGGGTTCCCCTGGGTCCGGGAGCGGCAGATTTCTTCGTCGGGGTACCAGATGCCGCCCAGGCTGCTTTGATCCAGGGGGCATAGCGGGGCGGTGCAGTTTTCGTAAAGCGTGCAAACGGGACGTCCGGAGATGGGCACGACCTCCATTTCCTGCCTGCCGGAAAGCCGTCCTGACAAATCCTGCTCTCCAGCAGTCGTCTTCTTTGACTGCGCGGGTATGTCTTCCCAGAACGTCGCCTGTTCTCCAACAAGGCAGCCATCTGCATTCCTGTCTGCCTCCTCGATTACGACGGTGGTCTTGGCCTCGCCCCCGAACTCGAACCGGAAGCTCCAGGCCGTGAGGTGCTCCGGGCTGTCGTCGGTGATAAAGAACCCTTTGACGGCGTCCCCCACCAGTTTGCTTCCCGTGGCCAGGTAATTGTCCAAGTCGCGGGTCCGCCGGTCGGGGAAGGAGAAGATCATTGCGATCCGGACCGCCTTCAGCGTCGGCCTGCCCAACTCCGCCCACTTCACGGCGATGTAATCCTTCCATGTCTTTTCCTCGCCCCGCTGCTTCCGCCAGTGATTATTCCGGTAGACGTTCAGGGACGGCGGCAGAAAGGGCAGGGAGAAAGTCAGGTGCCTCATCGGCGCCGCCCTTCTGGAGACAGACTTCCTGCATTCGTTTTGATCGTTGCAACCGGCCCGGAAACAGCCTTCTGAAATCTCCGATGACTCTCCCACTCAAAAACAATGATCTTCGATTCCCCCTCAAAGAGGCGGTCAATGATCCGCTCCCCCAGAAGCTTTTCCAGGCTCTTCAGGTCGGTGATGTTCGTTGTGAGGATCACGGGCAGCATGGCCTCGTAACGCAGGTCGAGGATCTCGTAGAGGATCATCCGCTCCGTGTCCGTGCCAAACTGGATGCCCACCTCATCAATGACCAGGAGATCGATCTCGCCCATCCGGGAGATGATCTCGCTCTGGGAAATCTCCGAATCCCGGTGGAAGGTGTCCTTGACTTCTCTCAGGAGACGGGGGGTCTTGGTGAACAGCGCCGTGCCACCATTACGAATGACTTGGTTAATGATGGCCGCACAGAGATGACTCTTGCCCGTCCCCACGTTGCCCATGAACAGAAGCCATGTCCCCACCTGGCGATGGCGATGAAAGTCGCCGGCAAAATCCCGCGCGATGGACAGGACGCGTTGCTGCTTTTCCCTGTCTTTCCCGAAGGGGTGAAAATTCTCGAAGGTCTTGCCGATGAACCGTTCCCGGAGCATGCTGTTGGCAAGCAGGGCATTCAATCGCTGCTGGGCGGCATCTTTGGCCCGCTCCTCCATCTCACGCAGAAATCGCTCCCGCTCACAGGCCTCGCAGGGAAGCACTGTCCAGTGGGGCTCGTTCCCGGTGACTTTCAGGTAAGACGGATGATCCATGAAGATGGAACGGAGCGGCGATCCGCAATCCGGGCATCTCTTTTCCGGCTCAGGCGATGAGTTCCGGGGGGATATCGGAAAAGGGAGCGGGCCTTTCTTCAGAATCGTCCCGATCTCCTCGACGTTGATCGGGAGCTGCTTTTCCATGATCGTTCTCCTTTCGTTCGGCTCTGGACAGCCAGCCTTGAATGAATCGTTTGTAATTCCTGTATCGCTTGTTGGGATTGGCGATCAGCCAGGCGGTCATGCGGTTGATCTGCATGGGGAGGTCCTGATCGGGGTAGGCAGCGGCCAGGGCGTTCCAGAAATCCGCGTCCATTTTCAGACCGGCAAGGAATGGATGACCGTCCAACAGACCGGCGAGGTCGCGACAGAAGAAGTATGTAAATACTTCTTCATCTTTATTTTCTTTACCTTTTCTTTTCTTTTTCTTTAGGAGGCCGCATGTGCTCGACTCTGAAGGGGAATCGGCTAAAATCTTAGGTTGTTTTGACCTATCGATTTGGGTCGTTTCAACCTCTTTTTTTAGGTCGTTTTGACCTATGACGGTCACATCGCCGGATAATTTGTGGGTTGTTTTGACCTTCTCAGGATGGGTCGTTTTGACCTCATCCGAATGGATGAAATTGACCTGTCGCCCGACGGCCTTCCAGAGGAGATCCTTATAGGCCGGATTGTCGCGCAGAGGCACCCGGACCTTCCAAAGGTGATAGAATTTGTTCAACCGGTAGCGACCGCGAATCCCGGCATCCGTCTCGAAGATATCGTTTTTGACAAGCCACGATATGGCTTTGCGGGCATTCGATAAATCCAGACTGGAAAGCATCGCAAAATCCTTGGTTGTCAGAGCCGTAAACGTCTTCGGACCGCACCCGAAGGAGAAGCGCATCTGCACGTCGATGAGCCGCCGCGCCCGCTTGGGGATGTCGGCGCACATCAAGGCTTCCAGGAGTTCGTTGAAGATCATGGTATAGCCATCTTCTCTCTTCGGGTGCCCCGTCCGTCTCATCTCACGCCGCGATCTGCCTCAACTGCCGGTCGGCCAGAAGAAAGAAATCCACCTCAGGCAGCCCCGGATTCTTCGGCGCCTGCTGGCCGGTGGTGCAGAAACCGATGATCTGGTCGAAGCGCGACAGCGCCTTCCTGAGGAACTGGAAGAAAAAGCCCCGGTTGGTCTGATCCAGGACGTCGATGCCGTCGATGACCATGAAACGGAGCCCCACCAGTTCGCTCAAGACGGCCTGCAGGACGATACCCACCCGGAACCGCTCGCTGGCGGAAATGAGATTGACCTCCGTTCGGCAACTCTTCTCGTAATCGCAGAGGAAGATCCGGAAGCCTTCCTCGAAATCGATCTCCAGGGCATAACGGTTGACGGTCAGCTCCCCCATCAGGCCGTTGGCCAGGGTCATGAGGGAGGCGGCGGCGCTCTGCATGAGTTCGGACATGATCCCCTTGGGAGAAAAGGCCTGGGTGAGGACCTCCAGCTTGTTGGCCCGTACCTCCAGGGCCCGGATGCGCTCCGCCTTCTCCAGGGCGGCCAGGAGTTCCGACTCCTCCCGGATCTGACCTTGCAGGAGGACGATCCGCTCCTTCAGCCGCTCCGTTTCCGCCGCCTTGTCTTCGCCCACCGCAGCCAGGACCGCATTCAGCTCCCGCCGTTTCTCCCGGAGGTCGCCCTCTTTCCGCTGCGCCTCGGTCAGGCGGGCCAGGGTATTTTTGGCGGCGGCGATCCCGCCGTTCATCTGATTCAATGTCTCTTCCTTCTCCCGGAAGAGTCGCACAACGTCGTTCGTCTTTTTCGTCTGCGCTTCGATGGCGGCATCGTTTCCGTTTTGATCGGCAACGACAGCCGTGATTCTGGCGGTCACGGCTTTGGTCTTGCAGATCACCTCGGGAAATACCGGGCAGTGGCCGGTGAAGGTCTTGGCCTTTTCCCGGTTCTTTTCTTCCTGTTCCTGCCGAGCCAGGAGCTTCCCCGTCTCCCGCTGGAGGGCAGCGTAGTCTTCCTTCAGGCTCTGGATCTCTTTCCCGACGGCAAGGCGCTCTTTTTCCAGATCGTCGAGTCGGGTTTCGATTTCCTCCGGATCGGCATCTCTCAGGAGCGTCTCCAGACGTTCCAATTCCTGGGCGATGGTTGCCAGTTCCCGCTCGATCTGCCTGCGTTCCCCCTCCGCCATGCCCTTCGTCTCGCCGATAGCGACATGGAGTGAGGACAGTTCTTCGCGTTTCCCGTTGAGGCTTGTCTCCAGTTGTTCCCTGGTCAGTCCCCTGGGAAGCCGGGGAGAATCGCCCATGATCTTCAGTTCCCGCCGGGCGATCCGTCGTTCCTCGTAGGCCTGGTCGTAGGCCTCTTCCAGCGTAGCCGGCGAGGCAAGCATCCCCAGGAGGTCCTCAGCCGGGGTGATGTCGTGCTTCGCGAACATCTCCGGTCGTGCCTTCAGCCAGGCGGCCAGGTGACGGGCCATGTTGCTCCCGTCCACCTTCAGATCCGGCAACAGCTCGAAGAGGATCCGTTTCTTCTCATCGGGGTGGAGGCTGAGGAAGCCGGTTGTCTCCAGGAGGGCCCCAAGGGTCTCCCTGTTCGTCTTCAGTCCCTGGAACAATGCCTCGGGATCGGTGCTCTCTTTGGCGCTGGCGTACTGGGTTAGATCGTAATGCTCCAAACGACCGGGGACACCGTTTTGGGAAAGGGAGACAGAGACGGCGAACTCCGCCGCGTCATGGCGCACCAGGGGACGCCGGTCGCTGCCGCCGCCGTTCTGGCCATTAACCCGGCCGGTCAGGGCCAGGGCGATGGCCTGGGCAATCGTGGTTTTCCCCGAGGCGTTCTCGCCGAAGATCAGATTGACGGGTTTCGTGAACCGGATGTTCATATCCTCGAAACACTTGAAATCCTGTAAGGTGATCCTTTCAATCTTCATGGTGATTCTCCTTCCATCAGAGTCCCCGTCTCCCCTTTCCAAGAGGGGTCTTTATGCTGAATCCCTTTTGGCAAAGGAGAGACGAGGGGTTTGAATTTGGTTTAAAACAGATCGAACCCGCCGGCGGCCGAGGCGGCTCCCGGGACTGCCTGGACCGGGATCGAGGCCGGTCTGCCGGCGCCTCGCGTTGAAACCGGTGCCGCTTCCGTTCCCACTGCGTTCAAGGAGGGAGCACTCATGGATGCTGAACCTCCCGCGCCCTGGCCATTGCCGCCGAAACCCTCCAGCACGGTCCTGAACTCCTTCAGGCGCGCGGGCCGCTTGAGGGAATCGAGGAGCTTCGCCTGTTCGGCGATCTGCTCCGGCGACATTTCCGTCATGGAGGCGATGCCGTAGCGCTTGTAGCAGTAGCGTTTGTAGCCCTCCCGCGGCAGGTCGAGAGCGCCGATCCGGGCAAAGAGGGTCTTCAGGCCGTCGGTCATCCCGGCGGGCATATCCGGTTTCGCTTCACCCTGCATGGGTGCAACAGAACCTTCCCCCGTCTCATCGGTTTGCCGTGCCAGCTGTGTCGATGCCGCTTTCTGCTGCAATGCCGTCGCCTCCGTCTTCGTCATCGCAGCGGCCTTGCCCCGGTTTTCCTGGGACTCTTCCTTCATCTGCCCGGTAAGCGGCTTCTCCTGGGCAACCGCTCCCGGTGACGCCTGCCCGTTGTTCTCCAGCCAGGCGAGGAGCGTCTTTCCCGTTTCGACGGTGGGCACAAAGTACTGGCCGTCGAACAGGGTCGTCCGGTCCTTGGTGGTCGTGGCGGTGTGTTGCTGATCGAGATCGATAAAGACGGTGAACTCGTACTCCATGCCGTCGCGCTGAATGGGGCTCATCCCGAGCTTCTTGACCTGCTTCTTCCCGTTCTCCTCCACCTGGGCGTATTCCATCTTGCTCCGCATGGTCGCGATGATGTGGCACTTGGACTGGAGCATGGCGTCCACCAGCTCGTTGTGCTTGGGCGTCACCTGCCGCCAAGCACTCCAGGAGTTGCCCGTCTTGTCGGCGATGTGGCCGTGGACATCCAACAGTCCGCCCTGACCCACCCAGGCGTGGGACAGGGAATCGATGATGATCGTCTCGTAGCCCAGATCTTCCGCAGCCCGGATAGTCTCGACGTATTTTTTGGGCTCGAAAGGCGGATGGATGGTGCAGGCATCGTATTCCCCCAGGTGGTCGTAGAGCTCCCCGGATCCCCGTTCCGTGTCGATCATGGCGATCCGCCCGCCCAGACCCAGGGCGATCAGGAGCGCCGAGTAGGTCTTCCCCGATCCCGCGGGACCGGCGATGGCCAGCCTAAGTTTTCCCTTCTTCCTCTCTGCCTTGTGAAACTGTGACATCTTCGTTTCCTCCTTTCCGTGGAAAGGCAAAAATCATGGTTTTTCTGCCTTTGTGGATTTTGCCAATGCATAAAATTCTCTTTCCCGCTTCGTCCTTCCTGACTATTTCCGATTCCTTCAGTTCCATCGCATCACCTCCCTTCACCCCCGGACAGCTCAGATCAGATCCGCTTCCCAGAGGCGAAGGTACGCGGCGTCGCCGAAGTTCCTCACGATCGCGTCTTTGTTCTTCCCGCAGACAGCCGGATAATCGCACCAGTTGCAGTGTGTGCCCGGATTCAGGTAGAACCTCCGATCCATGATGTTTTCATAGACGGCCCGGGCGGTGTTGTAGAGAGCGAGAAAATCGACAATAGTGCGGCAATCCGTCTGCCACTGGATCGTGGGGGTCTTGGTCTTGATGATGTTGACGTAACCGACGGGGATTTCATCGGGCTCGCCGGCGCCGGTTTCCATGATCCGCTGCCGGACCCACCAGGCGTAACAGGTCAGTTCCAGCGCCACCCGGACCTGCCAGGCGTCAGCCTTGCGGGCGCGGGTCTTGATTTCCAGGGGGCGCGGGATGCCGTTCGGCTGATCCACGAGGTCGATGACGCCGACCAGGGGAACCGGCAGGGTGTCGCCGTTTTCGAGATCGATCAGGGGAATGGAAAAATCCCTTTCGATCTCCAGGGGATCGAGGGGGACATCCCGGATGAACAATTGCGCATACCGGAAGGATTCCGTCCGCGCCGCTTCCATATCCTGCCGGTCCTCCGGCGGCTCTTCTTTTTGTATGTACTTCGACCAGAAGCTGTCGAGAACGCTCTGGGCGTCGATGAACTCTTCTTTCTTCCGGGCCAGGTGATGGGCCGCGATGAGGCGGTGGGTTGACCGGCCGATGAGGAGATCCCGGTCCGGCCGGAGTGGGACAATCACCAGATCGTAGTGCAGAAGGTAACTGCGGGGGCAGGCGATATAGCGGTTCAAACGGCTCTTGGAGAGGTAGAATTCTCCTTCGCCGTTGCCACCCTGAAAAGGGTTGCCGTCCGGGAGTGCAAGCGGCTGATGGCCGCCTCCTGTATTCAATGCCTTTGCTGCTTCCTGAATTTGCATGACTGATCCTCCTTTCATTGAGATTCACCCCCCCGGACAGCACCCGATCAGATTCCGTCCTGTTCCAGTTTCTTGAGAAAACGATCCACGGCAGTCTTCCTTTTGATCTTCGGTTTCGGAATTTCGATATTTCTGAGATTTTTCATGGTCTTGGTGTAGCCTTCTTCCACACAGTGGATAATGTCCTCGACCAGGATTTCATTCACCCCGTGGAGGAGAAAGAGGCACTCCAGGTACAGGGCCATGTCGATGAAAGCATCCCTGATGATGCGGGTCGTGTTTGTCGGTTTGGGGCTGTCCATGATCCTCCTCCTGAAAAAATTGCCTCCTACCTGGATACGTCAAAAAAAGTTCTCCAGGGGCGAAAAAATCTTTATTCGCCATATAAAATCAATCACTTGCAGAAATGTTTTTGATATACTCCATGACCTGCCGCCGCCGGTGTTTCAGACGTTCGTAGTCACGCGGAGAGGCGAGATCTTTGAGGGACTTCCCACCAATGAAAGTTTCCCGAAGAATTCGTCTGTCACTCTTGGTGATCTTTCCCATCCTTAGCAAACGATCCAGGTAGGCGGTGATTTCCTTCATGATCTGTTCGATGTGATCCTCTGCCTCAGTGCCGTCGCCTATACAGTTGTCGCTCGCCTCGAATGTGTCCGTACCGTCCCCTTTGAGGGCAACAAATTCTTCATCGGGGATCAGATTCAGCAATCCCCGCATCCGGTTTCTCAGTTCCCCGACGATCCGACCGGCGACCTTGTAGGAGGTGATGGCGCTTTCCCTGATAATCTGGATGAGAAAAAGGCAGAGGTCCTGGATGAGATCTTCCCGGTCGATTGCGGGATATCTCCGCCTTGCGTGGGTGTAAATGCTCGCCAGGGCGGGAGTGAACAACACTATGAAAAGCGGGGCGATGTTGCGATGCCGGTTGTCGTTCCGGTATCGGGCAACGATCTCGAAGAGGATTGCGTCTTTCCGATCCACATCCGCCGTCTGATCATGGAAGAAGACAATCAAGTCGCCCGGATCGGCAAAGGGGAACAGCTCCGGGCATTCCGCCCGCATACCCTCATACGCCCGTTTGAATCCCCGTGAGGAAATCTCCTTCCTGTACCCGGAAAAAGATAAGCCCATGCGTCAACTGCGGCATGGGCTTCGGGAGCCTCGGAGCCTGCTCCTTTGAAATTATTTGATATTCCGGGCCTCGGGGGCCTCTAAAAGCTAATGATCTTTCTACATTTGGGGCACTGGATGCGTACGACGAACCCGGCTACCCCGGTGCTCTGGTATCCGCAAAGACAGCGGACGGTACGAATGATCTGATCAACCTCCAGTTCAATCCTGGGGATAATCCACCGGCCGCAGGTGCAGAGCTGCCCGCCCGTCATGGCCTGCAAGGGAGGTCTGGCGATTTCGGCAAGCATCTTTCCATCATGGGGGCAGCGGCATTCAAACATGATCTGATTAAAAGACAAAAATAGAAACAAATCAAAGAACACAGTCAGTCATAGTCACGCCTGGCAACTCCAGGCACAAAATATTTCTCACCCGGCCTGGCACCGGCAAGTATTACACTGCAAAAACTGATAAATTTCGTTTTACGTGCAGCGGGAAAAGCGTTTCGCCGGAGTTGTACCCCAAAAGGATTGAAAAAGTTTCGGACAAAAGGCGGTTTTTTAGCGGATTTTTTGCGGACAAAAAGCGGCCAAGGGTTTGTTTAGCCTCAAGGTTGATTTATCACCATCTGCACACTTTCATTTCACGGTTCTGGTGTAGACCTTTTCTGAAAGACATGTTATGATCCTAAATCAGAATTTAGCTGATAATTGAAGGAAATTAGGAGGGGCGATATGCACAGGACAATAGAAGCCTTGTACAAAGATGGGAAAATCATACCCATGGGTGATTTCATCCCGGTTCGGGAAGCAAGGGTGCTGGTGACGTTTATTGATGATGATAAGGCAAAAGCGCCTGCTAAGAAGAAGGGATTGAAATTCAAGACATATCGATGCGGAGGCAAACTCAGAGATTTTAGCCGGGAAGACGCCTATGAAACCAGAATCTAAAAGAGTCTTTGTCGATACCAATATTCTGATCTATTCAACCTTCGAAGACTTTGAACCGGAAAAACACCTTCAATGTGTCGATACACTGAATAGACTTTTGCAGGCAGAGACAACACTTTTTGTTTCTTCCCAGATACTGAGAGAATATTTTGCCATTTCCACAAACAGAAATATTTTCAAGAAGCCGCTAACCTCCAAACAGGCCACCGCAAAAATGAAGGAATTTCTGGCGAGGTTTACCCTTGTTTATGAAAAAGAATCAACAATTCATGCTCTTATCTCCTTAATCGGGAAGTACGCCATCTCACGGCAAAAGATCCACGACATGAATATCGTGGCTACTATGGTCGACAACGATATCACCAATCTGCTCACTTATAACGTAAAGGATTTTAGTCAGATCAGCGAGATCAAGTTGTTATCTTAGATTACGTCCAAGCTTATGGGATATGATTCCATCTTGTGAGTTTTGGTTTCCGGTGAAAATATACGTTATTCTTGCGGAAGATTACAGTCTGGAAGGCTGCTTTATCCAACAGCGAAATAAAGCGGACATCATGTCGCTGCACCGACATGCGCCGCTACGCCTGCCTTTAGGGTGTGCAGCCCTCGGTCAGGCCAGTTGAAAGAACAATAGATCGAACCATGTCCGTTGTCAAGAGGGAGGAAGAATCAGCGTTGCCTCCTTCCCTACGTTCAGCATGTACCCTACCTTCGGCCTGGTAAAAATGAGTGTCTCCAGTTCGCCCGTTTCGACAGCGATTTTTCCCGCGATGCCCTTCTTGATCTGTGCTATGCAGCGACGCTTGTGGTCGGAGATCTGGCGTTCATACGGTTTGTTGGATCCGTCATACTTCATGGGACCGGGCCAGAGACGCCGGTAGATTTCGTCACGGACTACAATCTGCTTTGGCTTTTCAGCCAGCAGCGACAGGTAAGAAAAACAAACCGGTTGCAGCTTGATCGGGACACCCCGGTAGAAGAAAAACTGCTGTCGTTCTTCCATGAAGATCACCGGCGGATCGGTGATCAATTCCCGGAGGTCTTTTGTATCGGCCAGGCGGGTGCGGAGGATAGACAGCAGGGCTTTGTCTGAAAGGATATCGGCAAGAGGGCGGGGGAAATTACCGTCACCTGGCGGTGCAGTCGGCGGGGAGTCGATTGTTGCTGCTTTGCCTTTAACCGGTACTACTCCAGCTTCTGCAATATCAACCGATTCACGGATTACTGCCATTGCTTCTTGATCGGTTACATCCTCTGGTTTCTGATAATCCCGATGGAAATGGCGGTAGAGCCGCTCCGCCAGATGTTTGGGCAGCAGCCTTTCCAGTTCCTCCACGGGCAGCTCAGCCACGGCCTCGGGGGTGTCGTAACCTTCGGCGATCAGGCGGTTGATGTAGGTCCGGCCCAGACCCCGGAGGCGGATCTGCGAGAGAGCGAGGCCCTTTTCCGTCACACCATAAACCAGTCGTTGTGAAAGGTTGCTGATCCTAACGATGACTCGTTGATCCCAGCGGATCTCTTTCGCTAGCGACGCCAGGGTCTCTGCCAGCCAACTGAAGTCCTCCCCCACCCGCTTGATGGCGCCGCTGAAAACCTCATAGCTGTTCTCGATCTCCTTGGTCTCCGCATTCGATATCCACCGGTTCATCATCAGGGCCTTCTTGACGGCCCGCTCCTTCTCCTGGGAGAGCATGCCCGAGATCTTCCAGACGGATTGAAAGACGGGCTTGGTCTCCTCCATGCTGTCGTGGATCGCCTGCTTCAGTTCATAGAGGTAGCCGCCCTGCCCCCTTTCATTCCGCTTGAGGGGGATATAGACGGGTACCGCGTCATGGGACATGGCCAGGAGCATGAGGATTTCAAAGTCGGAGACGTTGCGGGGATCGGCGTTGTTGAGGAATTCGAGGAAGAAGACGGCGGTCTCCAGGGCGATCCCCTTGGCGGCGGTGTTCTTTCCCAGGGGCGTGGGGATGAGCCGGTCTTTGGCGGTCTTTTCGACGAGGCCCCATTTGACGGAAAGGGCGATGGTCTCCTCGATGACCTTGTCGTAGTCGGCGTCGGTCATCTCGGTGTTCCAGAGGGACCGGCCCGTGAAGGTGCTCTTCAGGAAGGTCTTGATCTCCCCGGCGTCGCGGCAGATCTCCGAGGCGACGAGGTTCAGGATGTGCCGGTCCATCTCCCTGCGGTTCAGCGCGGGGGTCATCTCCTCGATGGGGCCGTTGACATAGTGGTCGGTGTAGAACTTGTGATCCACGTAGGAGGCGGTGACGAAGAGCGCCCGGCCGAAGTCGGTGACGAAGCCGTAGCGGGCCACCCGGCCGCCCATGTTCTCGTAGTCGGAAACGAGGATGCGCTCCTTGGAGAGGCTGCGGGTATCCCGGAAATACTTCCAGCGAAGCGGCGCTACGATGGCGTTCTTCATGGGGAGATTGAGCCCCACAGCGAGCGTCGTGGTCGTGCAGAGGACGCGGATTTCCCCTTTGCGGGTGTAGCGCTCGACGATGTCCCGTTCCTCCCAGGAGAGGTCGGCGTTGTGGACGGCGACACCGCTGCTCAGAAAGGTAATGAGCATGTCTTTGGAGACGCTCTCTTCCAGGGCGTTCATCTCGGCGATGGCGCCGGCGGCGGGAGGGAGGCTCAGACTATGGCAGAGGTGATGGGCCAAGGCTTCCGTCGTGGGCTTGTCGGGGAGGAAGATGATCGTCTGCTCGCCCTTCTCCTCGGCGAGGAACTTGGCTGTCTCGACGTACTGACCTGCTTCCCTTTCGGACTTGAGGGGGAACCAGTTCTCTTCGCCCTCGATGCCGCTATTGAACTCCCGGTAGTGGAATTTACCGTCGAAAAAGACTCCCTGGCGGAGTTCGACGGGGCGTTTGTCCTCGCGGATCATCTTCGCCCGGAGCCACTGGGCCAGAGACTCGCTCTGCCCCAGAACCGCGGAGAGCCCCACGAGCTGGGACTGCTTCGGATTCAGGAGAATACGCGTGAGCAGGATCTCCAGGACCGGTCCCCGTTCCTCGTCGGTGAGGTATTGCAGCTCGTCCACAAGGACGAGGCCGATGTCGCCCAGGAGCTTGGGATTTCCGACCAGAAGGGAATGGAGTTTTTCATAAACGATGATGGCGATGTGGAACCGACGGCCCTCGATGCGTTCGTCATATTCCCGTCGGTCATGGGTGGAGATGACGGTCTGGATGCCCGCCTTTTCGTAGTCCTCTCGGAACTGCTCGAACTTTTCCTCGGCCAGGGCCTTGGTGGGGACGAGGTAGAAGACCCGCTTGCCCTTGCTGCCGTAGTGGAGGGCGAGGATTTCGCCCACAAGGGTCTTGCCGGAGGAGGTGACGGCTGAGATCAGAAAGTTGCCGCCGTTGAGAATCTGGTATTCCTTGAAGGCCCGCTCCTGGATGGGGAGGAGCTCTGCGCCGTATTTCTCTTTCAGGATGGCGATAACGTTCGGGTCCAGTCCGAAGGCTTCCAAGAGGTCGATGCGCATGGTGGCAATAAGTCCTGGTCAGTCCTGACGGCTGTGTAAAAAGTCCGGATGCTGCGTTGCGCTGCATCCCTCGTCGTTGCGGCGTACGCCCAGGGTACGCCTCACTCCTCATGCTTTGCGCGCCTTGCCTGCGGAGCTTTTTACGCTGCAGTCCGGTAATCTTTTTCGGTGATCTTACCGGTCGATTGTAACGGCGGCGGATCACTCATTCAAGGCCCAAACGACAAAGAGGAGTCGCATTATTTTTTCATAAGGCCGGATTCCCTGATCGCAATGTTCACGGATATGGTAACGCGATGATATTCGCGCCGTTAAATACCACTATTTGCTTGATATTACAAAGGATAAAATTGACATAATCGGAAAAGAAAAAGGCATCGCCGGGATTGACCGGGATGCCTTTCATGGGTGGGTCATTTGAGGAATTTCAGAATGGGATATCGTCGTCTTCCGCGGCGGCGGGGATATCCTCTTCCGACGTGGCGGGATTGCCGTTTTTGCCACTCAGGAGTTCGAGCTCCCGCGCCCGGATTTCCACGAGACTATGGTTCGTGCCTTCGTTGTCCTGCCAGGTGCGCTGCTGTAACTGACCCCGGACGCCGACCTTGGATCCCTTGGTGCAGTATTCGCCGACGACCTCCGCCAGGCGCTGGAAGGCCGAGACCCGAAACCAGTGGACCTTTTTGACCTTCTGGCCGTCCTTCCCCTTGTAAACTTCGTTGACCGCGACGGTGAAACCGGCGACGGGAATGCCGCTCGCGGTGTACCGGATTTCCGGATCCTGCCCCAGATTGCCGACAATAGTGACTGTGTTGATCATGATTCTTTATCCTTTCTGTCTTGATTAGTGTTGTTATTTTGATTGTTTTCCCTTGCTCGGGCTCTCATTGCCGCCTCCGCCTCCTGAGATAGCCTCAAAGCTGTATTCATTCCGTTGATATGAGCATTGATGATCTCATCCCAGAGCGACATTTTTTCATACCGTTTCGAGTCAGGATTCGGGTCCCGGCCCGTGATGGAGCATCGAAGGCAATGTTCGATATAGGGCGACAGCTTACTCATGGCAGCCCTCCTGTCTGTTCGCTCCTTCCCGATCGCAATAATTGTCAGGACCGATTTGACTTTCCTGCTGCTGACCGTTGCCATTGCCGTTTCGCTTTCCGTTCAAGGCTTCCTGGACCTTCGAGACGAGCTGATCTTTCAGGACCGATAGCGCCTCCAGGTGGCTCTGATCGTTTTCATCCAGGGTCGCCTTCGCCGTATAGGCAACGCAGCAGGAATTGAAGTTGATGCTTTTCTTCTTGGAAACCATGACTTCGACTTCCGTGACTTTCATGGCCGCTACCTCCTTGAGTTGATGGTTGAAGTACTTTTCCAGGATGTCATTGACGATCCTGTTCATGGGGAGACGGAGGGCCGGTTTCAATTCCCTCAGCCTCTGACTGTTGACATCTGTAAGTCTCATCGTCTTCACCTCCTTTCGCCTGAGCTACAGCTTTGATCTGATTCTTTTGAGCTTCTTCCCTGGTGATGAAATGCAGGGCACGCTGGAAATCGGAGAGGAAACGAAGACAAGCCAGGAAATGATTGAGATACGCGGGATTCATAGAACACCTCCTCAAAATAGATTTTGCCCTGTGACAGCTATGATGAAATTTAGTTGGGGAATATTGCTCCTTGCGGCAGGAGGCATGACACGAGGAAGAAAGAAGTAGGGCCGTGGGGGAGCGCCCGTCCGGGCCGTCCGACCGCAGGGAAAGACGGTCCGGTGCCCTGGAGTCCGCGTAAGCGGTCTCGAGGGCGAGGGCGCAAGGGAAGCCGTGTCCCGTCCGGAGCGAAGCGGAGCACGGGTCACGGCGACCGCTGAGGAGGGGCGTCACGCATGTGTCGCCCCGACGAAGAGAGAAAGAATAAACGCCCGAAGCCTCCTGTCTCCGGCTTTAGGAGGTGACAGGAGGCGATAGGGCAATACCGCTTAGAAAAGCCCTGCTTCCGGGCGTCCGAGGGAAGTGAGGTCGCCCGGAGGCGGGGCGGGGAAGAATGAAGAACGGAGGGAGGCGGCAGTCACGGCGCAGCTCGTGTCTGCTGCCTCCCGGAGCACCATCAGAAGAAGCAGCGCAGAGACGTGTCCCGTCCAGAGCGAAGCGGCGGGCGGGTCACGGCGATCGCTGCGATAACACCCGCTAAGGCAGTCTGAGCGAAGCGAAGTCTGCCGGAAAAGGGATTGGGCGGGAGGGAAGGGAAAAACTGCAAACGGCGTGACAGCGCAGTTGTCTGGCGAGGCGTTTGCTTACAACTCGCAGTTGGGCGGCGGGCAGGCGTGATGCACTAACCTTCCGACATGTGAAGCAGTGCAAACTCGATGAGGACAAGCAATGAAAAAGCCCTGGGTCTCCAACCGGATCATGAATGAACCGGATAGAAACCCAGGGCGCGAAGGCCTTCATGACCGCAAGGCTACCTGGCGATCATGGTAGACAGCCCAGATGATAATCCATTCATGCTTCCGGGGCGAATCGGCCATCTTAATGACGCCCCGCTGAATCTTGAAGAGCCTGGCACCCAGGGCGGCCAGATTGCCGTTGGCATTCCGGACCTGATGCAGAAGCTGACGGGCGGAGACACTGAGCGACTTGCCGATTTCCGCCATGATTTTTTGTTCCGTTTTCCGGTATTCATACCAGAAAACCCCGGCCTGATCCCGAGAGAGACCGAGGGCATAAACCTTCTTGCCGAGATCCCGGAGTGCATCGAGATCATTCATGCCGCGAGCCTTGGTGAGCAGGGAACGATATGATCGGGATTGCCTTTCTTCCCAGGTAAGATCCATAGCCTCGGCAAGTTCATCATAGCCGATGGCATGGTAGGCATAGAGATCGGGGATTTCTTCACGATAGGCTTCATCAGTATCCCCGGATAGATCGAAATCATCACCAGCGCCATCACCAATGCCGCCATGATCATCATCATCACCACCATCATCAGGGAGTGACTCACCGACCTCGTGCTCCCAGGAGACCTCCACTTCCGCCAGTTCCATGGCGAGACGCTCGAAATAGGCTACTCCTGCCTCAATCCCTTTGGCCTTGATCCCGACGATGAACTCATTCACCATCTTCGCCGTGGCTTCGACGATAGACCAGGCATCAGCCAGGGAGACGGCCTGATGGAACGTGCAACCGATTCTCTTCTGAAGGATCTCCGGCCGTAGATGAACGGGACAACGCGACTTGACATTGAGATGCGGCGCGACCACCGCACCATCGGCCACCGTGCAATCCTCGAAGATGATCCGATCCAGTTGACTCATGTTCCGGACATGGAAGGCCATGCCGAGGTAGGCTTCTCCGAACTCCTCATGATTGAAAAGATCGATTTCAGACGACGTGGTTTTCATGATGCACCTCCTTAATCTTTCTTGAAATAGGTGAAGACATAAGCCCCGGCCAGGCAGCGGCAGGGAAGCCAATGACCGGCGGAAAACTGCCGGAGACATTCCCGGACATCCACGGGGAAGACCACGACCGGCCGACCCCGACGGACAGCCTGAAAGACGGTGAACCAGGAACCTTCAGAACAGCCGGAAACGAAGGCGACAACACCGGCCGAGGCGCGGACGATGGAACAATTCCGGATGAGGAGCGCCCGGACATAATCCCGGCGGGCCGATGATTCCGAGGCGGAGCCCTCGATAACCTGACCGCCCAAACCCAAGAAGCGATCCAGCCAGAGGGCACAAGGCGCAGGAACCAGAGAGAGATCACCGGGTAGAAACACCGAAGAGCCCTGACAGGCCGAAGACCCACGGGAAACGAGGGAGCGCAGGACAAAGAAATCTGCCCCGACGGCGCCGCCGGAGCAGATGCGATGACCACGGGACAGTAACAGACCCACGACGGCATCCACCCACGACTCCCAGGAAGACGGCAGATGACGGGAACCGATGACAGACCAGATAGACATAAGACACCTCCTGATTTTTTTGACAGATAAGCGCAGGGACGAACGAGCGTGGCGGAGACAGGCTTTAGCGAGCAGAGCGGCGGGGAATGACGACCGGCGCAACCAAAGGGCGGCGAAGGGAGGAGTGACCTAAAGCGGCGTGAGCGAGCCGTCGTCGCAGCAGCGAGTGAGCGCGAAGGCAGTCAAGGGCGGAGGCAAGGAAAAGGAAGATTTTTTGCCGGCACAGGCATTGACCGTTCTTCCATTAAAGGAATTCAAGGCCTGTGACGGGAAAAAATACTCTTTTCCGGTGGGCTGCAAGGCTTTAGCCGAAGCCCATGCCGGAGCTCTGTATTACCCTTGACGGCCGGAGCCTTTAGCCTGCGCTACAATGGAAAGAGTTAGCGAGAGGAGGTACCTTATAGAGGGCGGGGGG
>Ga0208040_1001111_pt1 | contig 27965 bp, 22 predicted proteins | sample AD_UKC083_MetaG_FD_184431 | JGI IMG/M metagenome (GOLD analysis project Ga0208040, IMG submission 184431) | Active sludge microbial communities of municipal wastewater-treating anaerobic digesters from USA - AD_UKC083_MetaG (SPAdes) (version 2) | ecosystem: Engineered > Bioreactor > Anaerobic >...
AAAAAATTCGAAATATCATTATTTGTGGCCGTAGGTAGCTTTTGGGGTCTTAGGGCAAGTGATATACTAAAACTTAAATGGGTCGATATCCTTGGTAAAAATGATTTTGTGTTGATCGAAAAGAAAACTGGCAAAAGACGTGAGATTAAAATTAATCCGCAATTAAAACAGCATATTAAGGAATGTTATGATTCCATAAGGCCGGAATCAGATGGACAACCTATCTTCCTGAGTCAAAAGAATACAACATATTCGATACAACGGCTGAATGCTATATTCAAAAACATTAAAACAAAATATAACCTGAATGTCACCAATTTTTCCACCCACAGCATGCGAAAAACTTTTGGACGCCAGGTTTTTAATAAAGCTGGCACCAATGCTGAAATGGCGTTAGTTAAATTAAGCCAGCTATTTAACCATTCTTCTGTTATTGTTACCCGAAGATATCTGGGAATCACACGGGACGAGCTATTACAAACATACGATGCTCTTACTTTTTAAAATGTAGGATATCTTATTTGTTTTTAACTTTATTGTTCAATTAGCCTTTATATAAATCTATTGTCATTACCAAAACTTTAACATATGCCAGCAAATACCAGGATTACATGTCCCAAATGTGGGCATGAATTCAATGTCGAGGATGTACTTGCCCAGCAAATTGAGGAAAAGTACCGGAATGAGATGAACAAAAGCATTTCAAAGATTCAGGAAGAATTTACGGAGAAGGAAAATGCCATTAAACAAAAAGAAACTGAAATCAGAGAACAGCAAGCAAACATTGATCATTTGGTGGCTGAGAAACTTAAAGAAGAATCTGTTAAAGCCACTAAACAGTTGAAGAACCAGTTCGAAAAACAGTATGAGCAACAGCTTAAAACCCTATCAGAGGAAGCAGAATATGCAAAAACAGAAATATCAAATCTGAAAACAGCTAAAATTGAAAATGAACAACTGAAAAGGAAGCTTAATGACCAGGAACAGGACCTTGCTTTAAAATATGAACAGACTCTGACTGATAAACTGAAACAAGAAACTGAAACCATACAAAAACGTGAATCAGAAAGAGTAGAACTGAAGATTAAAGAACGTGATGAATTGATCGGGTCCCTGAAAAAGCAGGTGGAAGAAATGAGCCGTAAGGCTGAACAAGGATCAATGCAGGTTCAGGGTGAGGTTCAGGAATTGGCTATCGAAGAAATCCTGAGGAATATGTTCCCTGTAGATTTGATAGAAGAAGTAGGTAAGGGTATAAAAGGTGCTGATGTAATTCACACAGTCAGGAACCGGTTTGGAGTTGATTGTGGCAAAATCTTATATGAAAGTAAAAGAACGAAGACATTTGTCAATGATTGGATCCCAAAATTGAAAGCTGATGCTCTGACAGTCAAAGCTGATGTTCTTGTTATAATTACAGAAGCCTTGCCGGAAGGGATTGAAAAAATTGGCCAGAAGGACGGGATCTGGATTTGTTCTTTTTTTGATTTTAAAGGTCTGGTGATTATTCTCAGGGAGAGTCTTTTAAAGATATCTGAAGCATTTTCTTCACAGACCAATAAGGGTGAAAAAATGCAAATGCTTTACGATTACCTGACAAGCAATGAGTTTATGATGCAGATAAGCGCAATTATCGAAGGCTTCTCAGATCTTCAAGATAGTTACATCAGGGAGAAACGTGCAATGGAACGGATTTGGAAGGAGCGTGAAAAGCAGCTTCAGAAAGTATTGCTGAATACAAATCATTTTATCGGATCAATCAAAGGAATTGCCGGTACTTCGATACCACAGCTAAAAGAAATTGGGCCAAAAGATAATATTCTTGAATTGCCAGAGAACGAGGCATGACAATTTCGAAATTAACTATTGAAATCAATATCCAGAAATTCATCCTGGTCGCAAACTTCCTGCCATAATTTTCTGGACATTATTTCATCATATTCTTCATCATCCAGAAGCCTCCAGGATACTCGGTTACTTTTTAGCATCAACTGACGTAATGTTATTATTTTATAACTTGAAAAGAAAAACAAACTGCAATATAAAAAACCTCTTTCAAGATGAACATCATTTAATCGTACAATATCAATTGTCCCCCCTTCAACGAAACTATAAATCTTATTCAGTTTTAGAACCTTTCCAGTTGTGCATATACAATCATTATCAATGTAGTGCCATGATGGACAAAAATAACATCCAAGACGTAACAATAATGACTTGAGTTTCATTTTCTGACTTAGAATGAAATACCTTGTTTTGTTACAAAATGTGTACATATTTTTATGTTTAGTGGGTATCCCCCGTTATCCCTCCCCCCCCTGGGGTATGCTATTTCTTAAGGAGGGGTGATACATAAATAAATACTTGACCTGAAAAAAATCTGGAAAAAATTCCGGCCCGATATATCTTTTGGGATGAAATTTTTTATAAAAAATTTCTGAAAAAATTTGAACTATCTACCGAAATCCTAAATGTGTAACTATGTGACTGTATTTTATCATTTGCAGCTAATGATTAACTTTAAGCCTTTTCAAATCCTTTTCTGATGATCGGCATTTATTGCAGGATAAGCAAACATAAAGCAGAAGGTAAAGATGTCTCAATTGAAACACAGTTGGAGCAAGGTATCGCTTTTGCCAAATCGGAGGGTCTCGAATATAAATCTTATATCGACAGAGCAATAAGTGGAACAAAGGATGACATTAAAGACAGGCCTGAATTTGCTTTACTGCTGGATTCCATTAATAAGGGAATTATAACGAAAGTATTTTGCTTCGATCAATCACGAATTGAGCGAAACAGCAGGATCTGGAATCTATTCGTTTATACGATGCAGAAAGCAAAATGCCAGTACTACCCAGGGGGGACATTTCTGGATCTTGATGTGCCTGCAAACAGGTTATTTACAGGAATTATATCACTTACAAATGAATTTTATTCAACATTAACAGGGCAAAAGGTCAAGTTAGCTCATTATAAAAATTCATTAAAAGGGAAGTCCCATGGTATCACTGCCTATGGTTACGTCCGGGACGAAAACGGATTATTAAAAATTCATGAAGAACAAGCAAAGGTTATAAGAAGAATTTTTAAAATGTCAGGTGATGGAATAGGTGTTTATACTATCGCAAAGAAACTTAACGAAGAAGGCATTCCGACTAAATTTAATAATTACACAGGTCTATTTAAAAGACGGGACAAATATACCAACGAATACACATTTTTCAAAAAAGCAGATGTCAGATGGAGAGGGAATGTTGTATATCTGGTTCTTACAAATCAGATTTATAAAGGAATAAGGAAGTGGAATGGCGGGGAAAATGAAACAAAAGTCCCGGTAATAATTGATGAAACTATCTGGGATACTGTAAATAAAAATCTGGAAGAGAATAGAAAGAAACCCGGTAAACGGGATGAATACCATTATTTATTAAATGGTTTAGTTTTTTGTGGGATTTGCGGAAAGGAATATAGAGGCAAAAAAAGACTGAAAGGCAGAGACAACGCATACAAGTGTAAAAGCAAGCTCAGAGATCCAAACAGTTGTACTTCAAGGGCATTAAGTATTCCCAAACTGGAAACATTTATAATTAAACACCTTTTTATATCGAAAGATCTACAGAAATTTCTGGCTGGCCAGTCAGAGAACAAAGCTGAGACAGACAATTTAAACAAAAAACTTGCTGCCCTGAAGAAGGAGATTGAATCTTTTAAAAAAGCAGAGAAAAAAGCATACGATCGGCTCTTAGATCCGGAATATGAAGACGATGAAGAAATTAAAGAAAGACTAAGAACAATAAAAAAGAAAATACAGGACCATGACCAAAACATTGAAATTATAGAGAATAAGCTTATTGAAAGAGATACTAAAAGCCGTGTGGCAAGAATAAACAATGTCATTGGGCAATATAACCTTGTGTCAGGATTTGAGGAAACAAAGAAGCTTGTTCATGCCCTAATCAAAAAAATTACTATCAAACATAATACTAAAGAAAACGGGAAAGGTGGATATTTCATAGTGAATATTGAATATAAAGGATTTGATGAAAGTATTACGTTTATGACGGACTGGAATGCATTAAAATGGTATCAGTTGGGGTATTACCGTTCACGTGCAATTACAAAAGAAGATATGCAAGATGATATAGATCTATTAAAATATTTTATTAAAGCGAGTGGCAAGAAGATTGAAGTGCCGAAGGATTTTGTGGGTTTTGAGGCTTATGGGGGTGGAAAAGGGGATTCAATAATCGTGTTGAATCAAGATGAACTAATTTACTTTGATTGACTGCTACCTTAATTATCCGTAAGAACATGTTGATCCTTTTCGCGGCAGAGCCGGTCATCGGGTCAGACAAATGCTTTCGCGTTCTCTCAGGATGCGGGATATTAAAAAACTCCTTTTTCAGTTCATGAATAGCAGGCTGAAGCGAATCGTGGGTCTGGTATTTCACAAAAATGCCTTCAAGTCCGTTTTTATCCTTGTACAAGTGCTTCAGACCTTCAATGAAAGTCAACAGGTCAAGCGAATTAAACGTCCGGTGCACAAAACCGTCAAACCTTTTTAGATGGTGTTCCCTGTGATTGCAAATGAAGTCATATGGTGATTCGCCCATGGGAGCCAGCATTCGTTTCGCGTTCTTTACAATGGATGTCCTGTTGCCCCATGCAATAGTCGCGGCAAGGAATCCTGATATTTCGATGTCTTCCTTTACGGTGTACGAATGAGGTATCTGTATAGGGTCCAGTTCAATAAATTTCGGATTATTGTATTGAGCAACCTTCTCATCAAGAAAAGCCTTCAGTTCTTTCAAGTCCTGTTCCATACCGGTATCTTTACTCATGGCAAAAATACCAATAATGACAAGCTTTCCTACGCAGGGTTAATTGCCCTACTTAGCATATTTGCCTTTTTCGCCGCGGAGCCTTAATACCTCACATGTATGCTGAAGAGCAAATAACGGTCAGCATTTATAACAGGAAAAACTCCTGTTTTCTAATCGCAGTCATTCCTTAAACCCAGGGTGCCGGCAATATCTTGCCACGATATTGCTGTTAAGCTCCCATCATTATGCACCGGGTAAAAGGCACCGTACCTGAAGTCACCGAATGCTTTCTGGGTAATTGCCGTTCCATCGGTATTGCGGGTAATTTCACCGCTAAAACCACCAATATATTCCAGGGTTTTGCGGTCGAACACCTGAAAGGTATTGTTTATTTTACCCTGGTCAACAATAAGATAATAACCCGAGCTGTCAGCTTCACATTCCCATACAACAATGCCTTCGGGTTCATAGAAAAAATAGTTATGAGGGATGATTTGCCCTGTAAACCTTCCGTCAGTATCATAAATCTTTATATCACGGTGATCTTCATGTTCATCGGCTATCAGCAACCTGTTATAAATCCTGTCAGCAAGGATGGATTCCACCTTATACAGAACACCTTCACCCGAAGTATCGCCAAAAGCTTTAATATGCTCAGCAGCTACCCGGTTATCTTCCACCGTAAAAGCAAAATGATGAACCCTCCGGTCAAGGCTGTCAGCAGGTGGTGTTTCTTCCTCCGGCGTTTCATAATTGTCGGTAACATAAAGATGGTATTTGCCTTCAAACCGGTCAATGGTGATGCCGTAGGGGGATCGTAAAACTGATTCGCCGAAGACCCCCAGGGGCTTGAATTCGGGTAATATGAAAACCTGTACCCTGTGGTTGTCTCTTTCAATAACCACAGCATAATCGTCTATCACGGCAATACCGTTTGGCCGGCTAAGTTCTCCCAAACCGGTTCCAATACTGCCGAAGCGACCAATTTTCTCTCCGTTTGCAGCATCGTATACAATAATAGCGTTACCTTCTTTTGCAGTTGCCAACAGCCAATTCTGCCCTTCCCCGCCATGCCACAACGCCGGACTGTCAACATTGTCGCTTTCATCACGCGGGGTTGTGAAAGATTCTTTTATTACTGCAACTTCAGGAAGTATTGATTTTGATTTGTTGTTTTGATTATGTTTATCAACTTTTGAGGTTTTATCATTACATGCTGAAAACAGCATGCATGACAGAATAAAAAGACAGCCTGTTTTTTTTAATGTCATTCGTGATAAATGCATTACAAATCTATTTTTATTCCAAACTGGAAACGAGCGTTATAATATTCAGCCTGCATTACCCGTGAGCTTATGCCCTGGTAGTATCTCAACGGCTGGTTTAACAGATTGTTTGCTTCGGCATACACTCTGAATTTCGGGGTAATTGAAAAGTTGGCATTAACATCCAGGTGTATTGCCTTATCATAGTATCTGTCATAAAATATCTCTTCACCAAATTCATCAACATAAGCTGAAGAGTAGCTGACAGAAGTTCTGAAGGTAAAGCGTTTGCTATCGTATGATAAGGAACCATTCATCGTATGCTTTGCTGTTCCGGGAAGCGAAATATCATCATCTTCGCGGCCTTCGATACGGAAGTTGCTTACAGAGCTTGTTGTAAAAGTGTAATTGGCATACAATCCAAAACCTTTCAGGAAACCGGGCAGGAAATCAAGCTGTCGCTGCGCTGCCAGTTCAATCCCAAATATTTCAGCATTCCCTCCATTGACAGGCTGACTGTATGTATCCCAGGTTGTTCCTTCGAACAGATAGTCTTCTCGTGTTTCTGTCACTATAAAATCCTTTATATCCTTATAAAAAACGTCGGCAGACAAAATACCGATTGTTTTAAAGTATTTCTCAAACGAGAGGTCGAAATTCATTGATGTGGTAGGAGTCAATCCGGGGTTCCCTATGGCTATTTCATTATCGTCCCTGGTTATTTCCCTGTAAGGAACCAGTGAATAATAGTTTGGCCTCGCCAGGGTATTTGTCCAGGCAGCCCTTAATATAGAAGTTTTGTTAAAATCATACTTAAGATGCAGGCCGGGAAGAACATTTATATAGGAATCGGAAACAACGGGGGTAAGTGTATTTTCATCAGCATCAGCATCATATTGGTTCCCCTGGTATTTCTGTGAGGTATTTTCTACACGTGCACCGGCAATTATAAACAATTTAGGACCAATATTCTGATTCAGCATAACATATCCACCTATAATATTTTCTGTTGCATTAAAGTTTCCTGCTTCACCTTCAGCACTTCTTTCTTCTTCAAACAGAGAAGAGTTGTTCAGATCAAGCCCTCCCAGATATTCCCGTGTCACATTTTTGCCGGTTTTATAGTCGCCCGCCAGGAAGTTATTCTTTGTAAAATCATTCAGGTTACTCAGCGTAGTTGCATTAAAAGCATCTTCATCAAGCGGACTGTATTCGAACAGTCTGTTATCACGCATTTTCTCCTTACTCTTGTAGCGTAATCCCAGTTTTATGCTGTTTTTATATTTATTCTCAAGCAGCGGGATCGTAAAATTCACCTTAATGTTTTTATCAATATCTTCTGTAAACTGAAATTCTTCAGTGATTTCATCAAATTTATAGTCCGAACTGAAATCGGCTGCCGAAGCAGGAGACACACCTGTAATTTTTGGAGCACTTTTATCTGAGAAATCGGTTGTAAAGGTAAGATTTTTAACCTTATATGCAATATATCTTTCATTAGGTCTTTCCTCAGAGGCTTTACTGTATGATGCTGTCCAATCGGCCTCAATTCTGCCAAACTGGTGTTCGCCACCCAGAGAGAAGGTCATCATGCGCTGGTCTTCCAGACGTGCATTTTTAATGTCATTAGTGCCACCTTTTGTTTCCTTCTTCATAACACCTTTCCACGAATCACTGTCTTCATCATACTCGATATCTTTATAGATGGTTCTGTAACGGTTTTCCCAGTCGTTACGGTGGTTGTATATACCATTGGCAAACAAGGTATGGTTAGCGGTAATATTATAATCAAGGCTCAGTGAATAACTTTGACGAATACGCTGTAAATAGTACTGCCGAATTTGAATTTCTTCCGCAAAGGCTGAGCCATCTTTGTCGTTGTCATCCATATAATCCCACTCCGATTCAACATTGTCACTTCCCAGCCGGTGATTGTGATAAGAGGCACTTGCAATTACGCCTAACTTATTGTTGAAAAAGCGGTCGCCAAGTATAACAGCGCCATTATATATTGGCTTTGAAGCAAGCATATTATATCCGGATCCGAGTGTCAGACTTACACGACGGTCGTATGGAGCCGAGCGTGATACCAGGTTAACCGAACCTCCAATGGCATCAGCGTCCATGTCGGGTGTAACGGCTTTGTTCACTTCGACGGCCTGAATCATGTCGGCAGGAATCAGGTCGAGCTGAACAGTCCGGTCTTCAGCCTCGGCAGAAGGGATGCGTTCACCGTTTACCATCACCGAGTTATATTGCGGTGCGGTCCCCCTTATGTTCCCGAAGCGAGCTTCGCCCTGGTCATACTGAACATTTATTCCTGGAATCCTCTTAAGGGCATCACCTATATTGGCGTCGGGGAATCGGCCTACCTGGTCGGATGAGATAATATTGGTGATGTTACCCTTATTCATTTGAGTATTTAAAGCTTTTGACTGCCCTTGTAGCTGTCCGGTCACAACTATTTCGGACAATTCAATACCTGCTTCCAGGCTGAAGTCGACAACAGTTGTCCTGCCCGGCTCAACTGAAATCTGTTTCGTTTCGGGAGTATAACCGATGTACGTGGCAATCAGTTCATATGTCCCGGCCGGAACTCCGGTAATTGTATAATAACCGTAGTTATCGCTGACTGCACCTTTGGAAATTGATTTTAAAGCTACAGCCGCACCTGGCATTGAAAGATTGTCGCTATCCAGTACTCTTCCTTTAATTATACCTGATTGTTGCGCCTGAGAACCTACTGCCAATACCATCAGAAGAACTGATAAGTATGACTTCAATAGTGTCATGATATTCAATTTTTTAAATTCACGACAAAACTATCTTCAGTATATTACAAATTATTTACGCGAGTGTTAAAGGATTATTACATTTTAATTACGCGGTTCTTTATTCCTGCCTGAGTATAACAGCCAGATTTTCATGCGCGAATCTGCGAATGGCTGTGAATCCGGTCAGAATTGTCACGGAATTCATGTTATAATAATAATATGTATATTTGCCTGACGATTTCAGGTGCTCAGGCCTGAACTACTCCGGTCTGAGTGAATAGGGAATCCCGTGACCCGTAAACCGAACGGTTGACAGGAAACCGGGAGCTGTACCCGCAGCTGTAAATCCGGTAATTGTTCCGGCACCCCCCGCCACTGTTACACGAAATGTGAAATGGGAAGGCAGCCGGAACTGGATGAGCCAGAAGACCTGCCTGTAAATTGACCTCGTAGCTTTCGGGTGAAAGGCAAAGAGCAGAAACTGTTTTTCTACCCCTGTCTCTCTAAAGGTTACGAGTATTTGAATTGACATCATGGTTTTTAAAATACCATGAAAAATGTGACTGTTTTTAAGTATTGTAACCGTGCAGAAGCTGACAAGACAATTGATGCGAACCGGAATCAGACTGACTCTGGTCACAGTTTTATCCTTTCCGGGAATCACAGGCGCCCAGTCAATAACAGATACCCTGATATATATACCCGATGTTGTTGTAAACGCTTCACGTACAGATTATTTCAGGAATGATGTTAAAACCGAAGAATTCAGGGATACTATATTAAAACAATATACCGGGGAGTCACTCGTAAAGCTCCTGAGCAGTCAGACTGCACTTAATATTAAAGCATACGGTGTTGGAGGAGGGGCATCGTCCATATCCATTCGAGGGGTTTCAGCCAGCCAGGTGCAGGTTAACTGGAACGGATTCCCTATCAATTCCGTGACACTCGGTTCCTCAGACATATCAATGATCCCCGCGGCAGGATTTGACCGTATCTCTTTGGTGTACGGAGCCTCGGGAGCTCTCTATGGCAGTGGCACTTTCGGCGGAGCCGTGAGCCTTAACAGTGAATTGTCACCGGAAAGGGGCATTTCAGGCAGCGCTTTTGCAGGTGTACAGTCATTACGTGCACTTAACGGAGGGTTTACCTTTAAAGCTGGTACTGACAGGCTCGCCTGGAAAATGTTTGCATGGGGCACGGTCTCGGAAAATGAATTTACCTATTATGATTATATAAGGCAGACTGAACACCGGCAAACCGACGGCGACTGGAATGACTACGGCATGATTCACAACCTGGCATTCAAACTGTCACAGGCTTCTTTACTTGAAGCCGGATTATGGTACCAGACAAAGGAATATGATATTCCGTCGCGAATAGGCTCCACAAGCTATGAACACCAGTCAGACTCCACATTGAAACTATACCTTGGGTACAGGTATATCGGCAACCGCTGGAGCCTTAAAGTCAGGGCAGCAAGGTTCGATGACCTTCAAACATACTGGCAAAAGAATGCTCCTGACTCACCGGTAAACAGTATCGATTCAAGAATCGCCGCGATCCAGAATCACGGAGATATCAACTTCCGGTATCACATGCCTTCCGGCCTCTCATTTGACGCCGGGCTTACAGGATCATTGGTAACTGCCGATGTATCAGCCTACGGTGATGAGAAGCTTGAAAAAGGAATAGCCCTGTTCTCCGGACTGAAATACACCATTAACCGTTTAACCCTCCAGACCGTCTTACGCAAAGAGTGGTTCAACACCTTCAGCTCAGGGCTCCTGCCTTCGTTCGGATTAAAATGGGATGCCATTCCGGGAAAATGGGTACTGCGGGCAAATTACTCGAAGAAATTCCGGAAACCGACATTTAATGACCTCTTCTGGAGACCGGGAGGCAATCCGGATCTCAACCCGGAAAACGGTTACACCATAGAAGCAGGTTCTGAAAATACTTTCCACATCAGTGAGAAGTCAGTGATAGAAACAGATATCAGCCCCTATTACACTAATGTCAATGACATGATAGTGTGGCGTCCGACAGGAGCTTTCTGGTCGCCTGAAAACTACCAGGAGGTCAGGTCTGCAGGTGTTGACTTGTCTGCAGGTTTTACCATGGAACATGAAAAAATCAGGTTATCTTCCAAATTAAAGGTTAATCTGAACCATTCAGTTGCAAATAAGGCAGATGGGCAAGAAAAACTCACCATGCTGTACTCTCCCCTGTTTATCTCATCATGGAAGAACAGTCTGGCAGCCGGGATATTCGATCTTGAAGTTACACATGGTTTTACCTCGTCGCGCCATTACAGCAATGACCGCCTTCTTGATCCCTATAATCTGGTTGATATCAGAACCGGCGTCAATATCAAGGCAGGAAAAGGAAAGATCGGGATACATCTGTCCTGTAACAATGTAACCAATACAATATATGAACTGATAAGGCTCTACCCAATGCCCGGAAGGTACTGGTCAGCCAAAATAAATTATGAATTCTAACCTCTTTAAAAATGATTATTATGAAAAGCAATCTCATGCGAAAAATTATGCTCCTGTGCGCCGGAGCAATTATCATGCTTGTCTCATGCGAAAAAGACCCTGATAATGGAATCACTGCAAAAAACATGAAAGGGATGTTTGTTGTTTGTGAAGGGAATTTTGGAAGCGCTGAAGGGGATATCACCTGGTACAATCCCGAAGACGGCAATACGGTTAAGAGTCTTTATTACTCTACAAACGGCACGGAACTCGGTGATATAGCCCAATCATTCATCATTGCAGACACACTGGGCCTGATTACAGTAAACAACTCTCAGAAGGTAACCGTTGTAAGCATGAAAAGCTTTGCCATGGTTAAAAACCTGAATAATTTCTCTTATCCCCGCGGTATTACGCGTGCGAATGAAAAAACAGTTTACGTGGCCAATGGAAACGGGTCTGCTGACAATTACATCTACAGCATTGACCTTACAACCCTCAAAAAAACTGACTCGCTCGTGGTCAGCAAGGGGCCTGAGTCACTGTTGACTGTAGGTGACAAAGTGTACGCAACAATCTCCGGCGGCTGGAACAACGATGGCAATACCGTTATTGAGATAAACCCGGAAACCTTCGAAATCACAAAGACCTATACCGTGGGTTCATGTCCCGTTGATCTTGTTGCCGACAATAACAAGAACATCTGGGTCTATTGTAAAGGTGTTCCTGATTATTCAGCTTATCCTGATATTAGCTATACCGGCATGGGCCTGTGCAAGATAGACAGAACCACCGGCAATGTCACAACTTTCGAGTTTACTGAAATGGTTTCACCCGGGATATATAATGTAGCAGCATCACCTGACGGCAAAACAATCTATTATCTGAACGACGGGGTATTTGCAGTCGCTTCAACTGCCACTTCCCTGCCCGCTTCAGCTCTTATCGACGGCTCTTTCTACGGCATTGACGTTGATCCGAAGAGTGGAAACCTGGTCGGGCTTGATGCTGTCAACTCAAAGGCTGTTGTCTTCAATACCAACGGCATTGAGCAATACAGCTTTGAAACAGGAAACTTCCCCAATTCAGTTATCTTTAGTATTGAATAATGACACTCATCCTCTAAGGTTTTATAAACACCGGCATGACTATAAATGCAAGATTTCCGCGGAATGCAGGGATATTCTTTGTCATGGCAATTTCAATTGCCTGGTTTTCAGGGTGCGGGGGAACCCCGCGACCGGCTCCCGATGGTAAGGATGCTGTTACTTTCTCAAGAATTGTTTCGCTGACACCATCAATTACAAGGAGTATATACCAGCTTGAGGAGGAAGACAGGCTTGCAGGCTGCTCAAGCTATTGCGTTGTTGAAGAGAAAGACAGTGTCATTGTAGCAGGATCGGTAGTTGGGCCTGATATAGAAAAAATTGTAAGCCTGAAACCCGATTTGGTAATACTGTCGGAATTCATCTCCGAGAATGATGTAAAAACACTTGAGAAGTTCGGACTGAGAATTGAAATATTCCGTTCACCGGAATCTTTTGATGAACTCTGTTCACAGTTTATCAGGCTGGGGCAGTTGATTGACAAGGAGAAAGAGGCTGAACGGATAGCCGCGGATATTAAAAATGAAGTTCTTCTTCTTTCTGATGAGTTGGAACAGAGAAGTCCCAAACCCGGTGTGTTCATGCAGATAGGGAGCTCTCCCATCTTCACAGTATTGCCCGGAACATACATGGATGATTATATTAAGTTTTGCGGTGCGGAGAATATAGCTGCAGACCTTACAAACGGTATTGTCGGCCGCGAGTTTGTTGTGGCAAAAAATCCGGATTACATTTTTATTGTAACCATGGGCGTTGCCGGAGACTATGAAAAGGAACAATGGTCGCGTTTTTCCCGGATGAATGCAGCCAGACAAAACAATATTCATATATTAGATTCCAGAATTGCCTGTGAACCCACACCGGAGAATTTTATCAATACCCTGAGATTAATGGCAGATTACATGGGAAAAGAGCCGGACGAACAACCCTCGTCTGACCAATGACGGGACTCACAGACAGGTAAGACTGATGAGCAGGAAAACAAAAGGTATGAAGTCTACTCTTATGCTGTCAATGTCAGCACTATTGCTTGTGTTGTCTTCACTCTTCTCCCTTGTCATTGGTGAAGTATCTTTCTCTCTGGCAGATGTGCCGTCAATCCTGTCTGATCCTTCATCAATGGAACACGGGATCCTGACGCATATACGTATCCCGCGGACAATGCTTGCAATGGCCATCGGGGGCAGTCTCAGCCTCTGCGGAGTAATTCTGCAGGGTATTTACCGTAACCCGCTGGTGGAACCTTACACGCTCGGAATTTCCGGGGGTGCTGCTGTTGGTGTAACACTTGCCATTGTAACCGGTCTTGCCCTGAAAGGTATCCCGCTTTCATTTTTCGGCTTTGCCGGTGCGCTGGTAACCATTTTTCTTGTTTATTCCCTGAGCATCAGGAACAACAGAATGAGTACCGGGAAAATGCTCCTCATCGGGGTAATGATCAGCTTTATTTCCTCTTCAGTGGTGATGCTGCTCATGTCTCTTACCAATGCTGAACAGCTTCACGGTATAATATTCTGGACCATGGGGTCACTGAATGAAACAGACAATACTATTGTTTTCACCCTGTTAGGGGTCTCTGTCGTGATGCTTGGGGTCACTATTCTTTTTGCTGTTCCGCTAAATGCAATGCGACTGGGAGAGACTAAGGCCAGGCACCTGGGAATCAATACAAGCGTCATCATAAGGATTCTTTTCATTATCACTTCACTGATGACCGGCAGTTGCATTGCAGTAGCCGGCATAATAGGATTTGTAGGACTTATCATGCCGCATTTTTCAAGGCTTATTATTGGCACTGATTACCGTGTACTGCTTCCCTCTGCATTCCTTAACGGGGCCATATTCCTTATCTGGTGTGACATCCTGGCTAGGATTATTATCTCTCCCAACGAACTCCCGATAGGTGTTATAACCGGAATATTCGGGGGCATCACCTTTATAATCATCCTCAGCAGCCGGAGGGTAAAACCGCGATTGGCATGAGTGACAATTTCCTGGAGATAAAGAACGTCACATGTGGCTACCCCGGGGGGTTCACGTTAAACTCACTGAACCTGAATCTGCAGAAAGGGGCTTTTGCAGGCATCATCGGCCGCAACGGCTCAGGCAAGACTACTCTTTTCAAATGCATAACCGGTGATATAAAACTTAACGCCGGGTCAGTGAAACTTGACGGCACCTCCCTGTCGGGCCTGACACTGAAGGAGAGAGCCAGAAGGATTGCAACAGTGCCGCAATTTGTTGAGACAGGGCAGATCACCGTCAGGGAACATGTACTTATGGGAAGGGTTCCCTGGCTCAGAAGATTCAGCTTTTCATATAATAAAACAGATAATGAAACAGCTGAAAAATTTATCAATCTCACGGGCCTGACCAAACTCAGTGATAAGCCTTTAACAGCTATCAGCGGCGGTGAGCTTCAGCTTTCAGCCATTGCATCAGCCCTGACACAGGAGCCTTCCCTCCTGCTTCTTGATGAACCCACCGCGCACCTGGATATTCATTACCAGGCAATGATAATGGATATGCTTTACCGTCTGAACAGGGCGGAAAAATTAACGGTATTGATGATTATTCACGATCTGAATCTTGCAGGAGAGTATTGTGACTACCTTGCACTGATGAAAGATGGTAAAATATGCGCGGACGGAACGCCGGAAGAAGTACTCTCTTCCCGGAATATCCGGAATGCATTTGGAGCTGATGTGCTGATCACACCTCATCCGGTCACGGGCAGGCCTGTTATCCTCAGGAACCCCGGCAACGGACCGGAACAGCAGACAATAAATGATTCAAAGCCGGGCAGTGTAAAACTATCACATCATGGCAACTGAAATAATAGTGATTACAGGCGGGCAACGGTCAGGTAAAAGCAGCTTTGCCCAGCAACTGGCCAGGGATTTTTCCTCTGATCCTGTTTATCTGGCAACTGCCAGGCAATGGGATCAGGATTTTGAAAAACGGATCGCGAGGCACAGGAGTGACAGAAGTGAGGCCTGGCGAACGGTGGAAGAGGAAAAACATATCAGCAGACCTGATCTCACCGGCCAAACGGTTGTTCTTGATTGCATTACTCTATGGCTGACAAATATCTATTCCGATCACGGGTATGATCCTGATGCATCACTTGACTGGGCAAAGGAAGAGTGGAACAGGTTCATCGCGCGTGATTTCAGGCTAATAGTGGTAACCAATGAGATTGGGATGGGAGTACACGCGCAAAGCGAAGCGGCAAGGCACTTCACTGATCTGCAGGGTTGGATGAATCAGTATATTGTACAAAAAGCCCCGGTAGTGTACCTGATGGTATCAGGAATACCGCTTAAAATAAAATAAAGATTTATTCAATCACCCGCGGTTCCGCCCGGTTTTTAAAACATTTTGATTACAAATGATAACTATGAATCTCGAAAAGGAACTGATCAAAAAAATAGACTCGCGTACCAAGCCACTGGGATCTCTTGGCAAGCTCGAAAAAGTCGCGCTCAGGATTGGACTGGTGCAGGGGACACTGACACCGGAACTCCGCAACCCTGCAATTATTGTATTTGCCGCTGATCACGGGATATCAGAAGCGGGGGTGAGTGCTTATCCCGGTGAAGTCACGAAACAGATGGTGATCAATATTCTCAACGGCGGGGCGGCGATCAATGTCTTTACCAGGCAGCACGGAATAGCCCTGAGGGTGGTTGATGCCGGTGTCGCAGGCCTTTCTGCAGGTTTACCCGGTCTGATTGATGCCAGGATAGCCGGGGGTACAAAAAACATGCTTAATGAACCGGCAATGAGTCTTGAAGAATGCAGGAGAGCTATGGAATCAGGCCGGGAGATGGTCAGAAGAGAAGCAGCCGGCGGTTGCAATATCATAGGCTTCGGAGAGATGGGGATAGGAAACAGCTCATCAGCATCTCTCCTTCATCACCGCTACACCGGCTTCCCGCTGTCACGCTGCATAGGACGGGGGGCAGGAATGAGCGATGAAGGATTAAGACACAAAAAACGGATACTTAAGATTGTAAACAGCAAATATTCTCCCGGTTCACCGGACGAGATACTTGCAACATTCGGCGGGTTCGAGATTGCGATGATTTGCGGTGCGGTGCTTGAAGCAAAGAAACAAAATATGCTGATAATTTCTGACGGCTATATAGTCACCTCTGCCTTCCTGGCAGCAAATGCAATGCAGCCTGATATCATTGATAATACCATCTTCAGCCATCTTTCGGATGAAACGGGCCACAAGGCGATGATCGGCTTCCTTAAGGGAGAGCCCCTTCTCAGACTCAACCTTAGGCTTGGAGAAGGTACCGGTGCTGCAATAGCCTACCCGCTGTTGCAATCGGCTGTTTTGTTTATGAATGAGATGGCAAGTTTTGGAAGTGCTTCAATCTCTGAAGCTGTCAGACATTAACAGCAATGAGAAAAGCAATAAAAAAAGAGTTTAACCTGTTTCTCAACGCGCTGATGTTCTTCACGCGTATTCCCTGTCCCCGTTTCACGGAATACTCTGAAGCAATCATGAGCAAGACGCTTCGATACTACCCGCTTACCGGGCTTATCGTTGCCGCAATTACGGCAGGTGTCCTGTGGCTGGCTTTACTCGTGATGCCGGCACCCGTGGCAGTGACAATTGCCCTGACTGTTTCTGTTCTGGTGACAGGAGCTTTTCACGAGGACGGACTCGCTGACTTTGTTGACGGGTTTGGCGGGGGCTGGTCCAGGGAAAGGATACTGGAGATAATGAAAGACAGCCGTATAGGGACATTCGGAACTATTGCCCTCATTCTGCTTTTTGCCCTGAAAATATTTGCATTGATAAGTCTGCCCGTGGAAAAGCTTCCGGCAATTATAATCGCGGCCTATTGCGTGAGCAGGGTCTTCCCCTCACTGCTGGTCAAAACCTCTGTATATGCGCGTAAGAATGAAGGAAAAGCCTTTTTCTCCAGAAATGGAATTGACTGGAAATCCATTGTAATCATATCAGTTACCGGTTTTATCCCCATGATATTGTTCAATTACAGATTTGTGATTCTTTATACTGCTCTCGCTCTTGCCGTCCTTGCAGCTTTCCGTCACTATCTTCACCGCCGGATAGGAGGCTACACGGGAGACACTCTTGGTGCGGTGCAACAGATTACGGAACTGATCTTTTATCTTCTATTAACAGCAGTGCCTGCATCATGGATGAATTCCTCTGTCTTGTAAGACATACACGGACAGCCATGTCTGAAGGTATCTGTTACGGGCAGACTGATACGGACGTGGCCGACACCTTCTGTTCCGAGTATCCGGCAGTTGTCTCTCAGCTGGAAGGTATGGAATTCGACCTTGTTTACAGCAGTCCCCTGAAGAGGTGCCTTCGTCTTGCAGAGCTTTTCAGCAATAACGTACTGCCTGACAGCCGGCTCCTGGAAGTGAACTTCGGACACTGGGAGGGAGTAAGATGGGATGACATTTTCGGCTCGCCTGATGGCAAAAAATGGTTCTCTGACTATATTTCCATGCGCTGCCCGGGGGGCGAATCATTCATCGACCTGCAACAACGCGCGTGGTCATTCCTTCAGGATATCAGCGGCAAAGGGAAAAGAATACTTGCAGTGACTCATGCCGGACTGATGAGAGCCATGCTGGTAAGCCTAGGACTGGAAGAGGCTGAAACCGTTTTCGGTAAAAAAATCCCGTTTGGCGGAGTAGTGATGCTCGAAAAAACTCCGGAAGGATATATCTGCCGGACTAAATTGGAACCGAGATGAGTATCCTCAGGATTTATCTGTTGCGCATTCCATGGCAAGGGTGCCAGTTACATATGATGAAAAACAGTATTGCAGAATCTGGTATAAAACAAATTGTTGTTTCTTTGTTGAAATGACTAGTCTTCACATTTATATTGTGCACGAGGGAACCATCATAATCATGTAAGACAAACAAAATCAAAAGCATGAGTGATTTAAGAAAGATTTTTTATCTGGTATTGGGAGGTATTTTTTTCTTAGCCTGCTCACGGGGAGACAATCATCCGGAACCTAAAAGAACAGTAATTGCAGGAGTGGTTAATAATTATACTGATGAGGTCATTTTAATCAATTACTGTGACGATTTAAGTGATGAACGCAGGTTTGCTCCGGAACTGACGAAAACAAACGGGTATTTTCATACTGAGCATGATTATTTATTCGCCCAAAACATTACTATTCGTTTTTCAAACAGGTTTATCAACCTGTATATCAATCCGGGAGATTCTGTATTTGTAACTATTGATGCACAGAAAACAGAGAATGATTTCAACAACGCCATTGCTTTTTCAGGCGCTAACCCGGAGCTGAATAAAGAGTTGTTCCTATGGTGTAATCATTTCTATCATCTGTTTAATCAAATTCTCCCGCAGTTTGATTTTGATACAGATCCGGATGACTTTCTTGCAGAGGTGAAACAGGAGTTTGGGAAAGTGGAGGATTCCATAGCTGCCTATGCTGAAAGGACCGGCATGAGCGATTTTTTGAAAAGCTGGGCTTATGTTGACGGTAAATTTTTAATAGCGAATTACCTGATGGACTACCGTCATGAGGAGACTGATTCCTGGGATATTTTCACGAATCCCATTTTTGACGTTTTTAATGAGAGTAATTTCCGGACCATGTATTTCTTCCCTCATTTGTTGGTTTGCATGAACTCCCTTGTCCGGGACGACGATCAAATCAGTCGCCTCTTTTCGGAGAAGGATTATACCTATGCCGCCCGGTTAACGGTAAAAAAGTTAAATGAGAAAGCCCCGAAAGGACTGGTAAGAGACGTGATGTTATTTGATTTTCTGAAGAATGGACAGAATGAGGTGCCCGGGTTAAGCGATTCCATTCCGGGTTTAAATGCACTTTTCTCCCGGAAATTTTTCATTGAAAAGTTGGAAGAACTTGCAAAAAAGAACAGGGATATTGCTCAGAAAACGATGCTGTCAAAGGAAGAAAGAGAATTAAGAGGGGTTCTTTATTTAGCAAACGATGAGATTGAAGAGATTCCGGATGTGGCAATACTGAGTTATCTTTCTGAAAAATACAAAGGCAAAGTGTTGTATTTGGATGTCTGGGCTACCTGGTGTGGTCCCTGCCTGGAGGAGTTTGCATTTACCCCCGGGCTGCACAGCTCTTTTAAGAATAAGGATGTTGTTTTTGTTAATCTCTGCTTATCATCAAATATTGATAGCTGGAAACCTGCTATTCTAAAAAACAATGTCAGCGGGGAGAATTATTTCATGGATAATGAAGTATCGCTGCTTTTTATGGGAGATAACAACATTGGAGGCTTCCCTTCCTACATGATTATGGACAAACGAGGGGAGATTCATTATCCCGTGCCCAGACCTTCTGATATAGAGTCTGCAATTAAAAAGATTGAAGAATACTTACAGTAAACTGCCGGTGTACCGGCTCTTTCATTCATGGCATTTTATGGCATGAAAACGATAACATAGTTTATTATTACTCAATACCTTCTCTTGCTTCCACTCCCTCGTTATAGTAATGCTTTATCTCTTTCATCTCGGTCACAAGATCAGCCCTATCAATGAGTTCCTGCGGAGCATATCTGCCGGACTAAATTGGAACCAAGATGAGTTTACTCAGGATTTGTCTGTTGCTGTTACAGCACCAACCATGTCACCGCCAACAGCGATTAACTGAGAAAAATAATCATGCTTATCAATTTTGTTTAATTTCAATAAAACACCCAATAGGAGGATTACTTTAACAGACTACCATCAAAAAACTACCTGACCTTGACATACAGAATCAGAAGCAAAAGGATCACATATTCCATTACAAAACTCCCTTACCCTGATATGCAAGGACATGACAAAAAATGTTACTGTAAAATACTCTCATCACAAGACTCCCTGAATATGACATGCTCCGAAGGAGCATCCATCAGCCGGCAGCTTCTCTGAAAGAGAAGGATTCTAATAACCTCCGGTGAAACCGGAGGTACGGCACCCCCCCGGACGTTAAGCTCCGAAGAGCCTGCCCCGCTTTAGCGGGGAGCGTGACCCGTTTTAATAGTTTGCCCCATTGCTCTATATCATTATATGATATTATTAATCATGCGAATTAAGAGTTAAAAAATTAAAAAAATAAAAGCAGCCGCGATTCTTCCAAAGACATGAACTAGCAATCCCCTGGTAGAACGCACCTTTGACACTCTTTGAATATCTGTTTTTTCGATGATCCAGTTGAACAATGATTCGATGGGCTGTCTTATAGCTGATACAGCCCTTGAATACAGATCGTTAGCTGCCTTGTCACGTTGAGTTAGTACCTGGGCCTGTTTTTAACAGCCTTAACCAGTGTTAATAATCCAGAATTACTGATTCTTGTCAAATAGTCTTTATTTGTTATCTCTTTGGCTATAGAAGGAGTACGTTTTCCCGAACAGGTAATTATTAGGTAAGGAATCCATCACACTTGTATTCAGATCGCGATCAGGTGGGCAATTTTCTGAAAGCAGTATTTCAGATATAATCCTGAAAGCTTCACTAAGGCGGTTTATTCTCACATTGAAGGCTTCATGGGATGGCAATAGAGGAAATCAGGGACAGTCGTTCGCGTATTGGTATATTTGTTTTATCTTTATTCGCTGTTCTACGTTCATTGCATAGAGATAAATTGTCATAACTTCCTGATCAGTAAAATCAGGATTGCTGTTATTACCGAAACGCTGGCATGTGCCTTTTAATCTTGAATCAAATATATCACAGATATACAAATAGATAGAGATTAACTTGAGTTCTTTCGCCTTGGGGATCATGATTAATAATATAAAGTGAGATATATCTATTAATATACTGATTCCCAGGGTTTTAATCAAATGAAAATCACTTATTCTATTTCAACTCTTAATTCGTATTGTTAAGTAATTCTTAAATTGTAAAGACGCGTTTCCAGTAACGTAAGGTATTTTTCTTTCATGCCATTTGACAAGAAACTTGAATCAATAAGCGATTTCCATACCGGTATTGCTGATGATATGGTATCAAGAACTTTATCAACACTTTTAGCTGTCAGTTCACACCTTCCTAATCCAAAGTATTCTATAAGAATATTATATGTTAAATTCTTTTTCTTGCCTTTTAAAGGTAATGCAATTTCCTCATCAGGTTTCCTATACTCTATTGTAGTATTAAGCAGGTCATAACATGGAGACAGTTTAACCTTTCCGTCTTCAGTTATGATTGAAAAATTTTTAAGATGATGATCATCATTTCCAGTTAAATAATTAAATATGACCAGCTTGAACAGAATAAGCTTTTCGATTGCCGGAAAAGTACAGAATTTGTTAATCAAATCAACAACCTTTTCCATACTGTAATCATACTTTGTATCCCTGGTTAATCCTGCCAACTGAGCAAAATCTTCAACAGCTACTTTGTCGTTCTGACCTTTCCTGTCAAATCGCCTGATAAAATATGTAAGGGTTTTATCTTTTGACCATATTAAACCATGAACCGGGATTTCTAAACCAATCTCACTAGCAAGCTTCATTGTGAGATCTTCATTCTCAGGCATTTCAGGAAAAAACTGATGTTGAGGTTTAAGAATATATCTTCCACCTGTATCAACAATCTCGAATTTCTCTTCTTTAATGTTGAGTCTTGCACTTAGTTTTGGCTGAATACCCTGTATTGACATCCTGGAAGCACGGTTAAAAGCTTCTTGCCTTTGTTCTTCTGCTGTATATTCAAGGTCTTTAAGTGAAAGCAATCCGGTTGACAGCAGTTTAAGACCTGCAACACTGTAACGCTTATCCCCACAAGGATTGTATGTTATTGGACAGCGATTCATTTTTCTTCTTCTTTTACTGTTACAGCACCAACCATATCACCGCCAACAGCGATTAACTGAGAAAAATAATCATGCTTATCAATTTTGTTTAATTTCAGTAAACCGTCCAATTGAATTCCTTCGGGTAATAATCCATCAAAAAACGGTGGGAAGCTATCAAACTCATAGACTTTTTCCTTAAGTGGCATTGTTCTGGATACTTCAGTACCCTCATAGCCGTCGAGGTACTCAAATACATACTCCTTTCCCCGAATAACTTCAGTCAGCGTTCCGGCTTCTTTTCCTTTTACATATACTTTAGCCCTTCTCATTTCCCTGATTTGTTAAAGTATCCATTAAAGGACTTGTTAAAACAATCTTTATATTCAATACTTTCAGGATTTTCCGTAATGTATTCAACTGGATTGATTCCTTGCCTTTTTCAATATCATAGATCACTGTCTTTCCGACACCTGCAAGCTCCGCTAACTGAATACGGCTCAGTTTGGCTGCCTTTCGATGCATCCTGACCACTTCTGCTAATTTCTGAGAATCTATCATATTTACCTTTATAACGGTAAAATTAAGAGTTTTCTTTTAAAAACAACAGGCAATTAGCGAATATTTACTGCTTTGGCAGCAAAATCATTGCATTTACTACGATAGTTTACCAACTAGCTCAGTTTTTACCGCTCTAACGGCAAAATTATCAGGTATTTATTACAATAGTTCGTTAAAGATTTTAGTGACCATAGTGCCGTATAATATAAGTTCTCTGACATGTTTGTTATTTTTTGCAGAGTGTGGGTAAATCCCGAACACGTCAAAAAATCGGTTTGATTTTAAAATATTGTGATTCATTGTTTTAATATTAGCTTTAGAAAATGTACCTCTGCCTGATCATGGTATCTTTAAATCAAAATGGGGAACTTATTCGGGGTAAAACAATCTGGAGTCATTAAACTCTTTAGCCAGATTTGTTTCGGTTTATGAAAGAAAGGTTTAATTTTAAAGAAAAAAGCGATCCGTTGCCAGACCGCTTTGGAAGTTTTCACTACGGAATAATCCTTTTTGTGAATTGCTTCAATTATTCAATAAAGATAGAATAAATTATTCAAAAAACAAAAGATGAAGAAAGTACTTGGACTTGATATCGGTGTTAATTCGGTTGGTTATGCTCTCATTGCAAATGACATAAATGATAATAGCCTTAAAATACTTAAGACTGGAGTGAGAATAGTTAATGAAGACCCAAATTTTCATGGTAACTTCTATCAGGGAAAATCAGCCAGTAAAAATGAAGCACGAAGGACAAAACGAATAAGCAGAAGGAGGAACCAGAGGTTCAAAGCACGTAGAGATGCTCTTTACAGAACACTTAGAAAAAGCTCTATGTTTCCTCCTGAAGAACTGCTTAACCATGTGAGCGAAAGAACATTGTATAGATTGCGGGCGATGGCGGTTTCAGAACGACTTACACTTGAGGAAATCGGGAGGGTATTTATTCATATGAATCAAAGAAGAGGATACAAGTCAAGTCGGAAGAAAGGAAAGAAAACTGAAAAGGGATCATACCTGACCAACATTGCAGAATTGGAAGAATTGACAAAAGATCTTACTATTGGTCAGTTCTGGGATGCCTACATCAATTTTAAAAGTAATAATACGGACAAGATCCCAATTGTGTTGCTTAATTGGTTTCGGTTAAAAACTGAAACCAAGCCAGATTTTAGAATCAGAGAGAATATCTTCCCCCGAGATTCTTATATTTCCGAGTTCGATAAAATATGGGAATGCCAGGCTTCCTTTTATCCAACTGTTCTGACAGGAATGCCAGGGAAAACATTCAGGGAAAACAAAGGAACCCTTTACCAAAAAATAAGAAATGAAATAATATTCTACCAAAGGAAGCTAAAAAGCCAGAAACATCTGGTCAGTGATTGTTCATTTGAAAAAAGGCATAAAGTCGCACCCAAGAGTTCCCCGTTTTATCAAGAATTCAGAATATGGCAGCAAATAAATAATCTTGAAGTTACAGACCTGTCAAACAACAAAATGCCTATTGAGAGCAAAGGAAGAAAACAAGTATTTGATGCATTGCATAACACTGATCGGTTAAATAAGAGGAATACATTGCCGTATACCGCTATCCTTAAAATTCTTGGATACTCAGGCCGTTCGTACCATCTAAACTACAATATGTTAGAGGGAAATAAAACCTATTTTACTATCTTTAATGCACTGAAAAAAGCAGGAATTGAACAACCTGACAAATACCTTTCCTTTGATAATACTCAAAAGAAAGTTTCCACAGGCCTTTATGACCTCTGGCATATAACCTATTCTCTTGATGATGAAAGTGATGTTATTAAAACTCTCGTTAAAAGATATGGCTTTACTTATACTCAAGCTGAGATTATTGCAAATGATGTAGGTTATACATCGGATTATGGGAGTTTAAGCACGAGAGCAATAAGAAAGCTTCTGCCTCACCTTGAAGAAGGGAAAAATTATTATGAAGCATGTGTCGCTGTTGGTTACCAGAACCCTGAGCATGTTCAACGAGAGGAATTTAAAATTCACATGGATAGAATCTTCCCGAATTCTCTTAGGAATCCTGTTGTGGAACAGGTACTTAATCAAGTGGTTAATGTGGTAAATGGAATAATTGACACTTACGGGCATATTGATGAAGTGAGGGTTGAACTTGCCAGAGACCTTAAAAACAATGCAAAGCAGAGGCAAGAACTCACCCAGAAAAACTCGAACCTGAGGAAGCTTAATAAAACAATTTCTTTACGACTTAAACAGGAGCATGGTTTTAGCCGGGTTAGCAGGTCAGACCTGCTAAGATACAGACTTTGGGATGAAACTGAGAAGCGATGCCTGTATTGCGGACAGAATATAACCGTCTCTCAATTATATAACGGCGAGGCCGAAATTGAACATATTATACCATGGTCAAGGTCATTCAATGATGCCATGACTAATAAGATAATTGCACACGGCAAATGTAATCGTGATAAGGATCAGATGACGGCATACGACTATATGGCATCAAAAGGAGATGCTGAACTGGCAAGATACGTGACAGATGTTAACAGGCTGTTCACGGAAGGCTCAGGAAGACTTGATTCGGAAAAGAAAGTCAAAATTACCAGGGCGAAAAAGGAGAATCTCCTGTGCAAGGGTTCTGATATAAAAGGCGATTTTCTTGCCAGGCAGCTCAAGGATACCCAATATATAGTCCTTGAAACCGTTACCAGGCTAAAGGATGTGTTTCCCAAAGTAACCACCACTACTGGCTCTGTGACAGACTATCTAAAAGAAACCTGGCAGCTAAAAAACCTAATTGATGAGATGAACATTGATAACTACAGGACTGTAGGAGAAACTGAATGGAGAGAGGAGAAAGATCGTGAAAATGGTTTCAAGAAAGTTGAGCGAATTAAAAACTGGAGTAAAAGGGATGATCATCGTCATCATGCCCTTGATGCACTGGTGGTGGCATTGACAACCCAGCGCATAATACAGCGTATCAATAATGCAAATCAAATGTTCAAAACAACCCGTGAGATGAAAGAGAAGACTTTCGGATTTCCCCCTCCGGCACCGGACCTTCGCAGGATAGCAAAGGGAAGTCTTGGAGAAATCCTTGTGTCGTTTAAGAAGCCGGGGTCAAAAGTCTTGAGCAGAAAGGTAAATATGATCAATACCTCCAAAGGGAAAAAGGAACAGGTGACGTGGGTCCCTCGAGGGAGTCTGCATGAAGATACCATTTTGGGAATCAGCCGGTGGTATGAGAAGGTTAAGGTCAACAAAAAGCTCGACAAAAAAACCGCATCCAAGATTGTTGGAGAGGAGGTCCGTAAGGCTGTTCTTGACAGACTTGCAACTTTCAAGGGTGATTCGTCCAAAGCATTCAGGAAACCAGTCTCTTTAGGAGAAAAAGAGATTAAAGAAGTAACAATTCTGAGTACAAGATTTACAAAGAGAGTTGAATTATTGAAAGGAATCTCTCTTGCCCAAGTGGAAAAGATCGTCGATCCCACTGTAAAGAAACTTGTCAGGGAAAGGATAGAGACCAAGGGAGGCATAAAGCAGGCATTCAGGGATTATCTGAATGACCCAATATGGCAGAATGCAGAAAAGGGTATTATGCTGAAGCATGTTACAGTATTTGACGACGGAAACCTTGAGTCGGTGAGGAATGGCTATGCATATACGAAGGGTAACCACCACGCCCTGATATATGCTGATGAAAATGGAAGGTATTTTGACCACATAGTATCTTTTTGGGAGGCAGTCTCAAATTGTCTGGTTAACCTGGACACCACTGGATCTATATATCCAGTGATAGACCGCAGGGATAAGGGAAATCACAAATTTGTTTTTTCTATGCAGATTAATGATCTGTTTGTTTTTGATGTTAATCCTGAAGAGGTCAACTTCTTTGATCCGGTAAACAAACCGCTGCTGGCTAAAAACTTATATAGAGTTCAGGCGATGTCAAAAGGTGATTATTTGTTCAGGCACCAGTATGAGGCTACAGTACAAAAGAATTATGATTTTACCCACAAAAGAATTCGGTCTATGGAAAAGCTAAAGGACGCTGTTAAGATAAGAGTGAATCATCTCGGTGATATCATAAAAATTGGGGAATGATTAAACGAACACTGTATTTTGGGAATCCATGCAAACTTTCACTAAAAGAAGGTCAGTTGCACATTGATTACACCGGAGGCAAACCATCAAAATCTGTTCCTGTTGAGGATACAGGGGTAATTGTGATTGATAATTCTCAGGTTGTCTTAACAGCTGCGCTTATGATGTCTCTAATGGAAAACAATGCGGCAGTGTTAATTTGTAACTCAAAACACCTTCCTGATGCACTGCTTTTAAGAATGCACGAACACCATGCTTTTACAGAGACCGTGAGGCATCAGGTTGAATCCTCGGAACCTCTAAGGAAAAACCTGTGGCAGCAAACTGTTGTGGCTAAGATAAACAATCAGGCTGCGTTGCTTGAACTTACAGGCATTGAGGCGAAGAATATGAATTATTGGGCTGGTTCTGTGCGTAGTGGTGATCCTGATAATTATGAAGCCAGGGCAGCTTCATTTTACTGGTCTGCACTTTTCGGTAGTGAATCGGTATTCCGAAGGCACAGGTATGGAGAACCGCCCAACAACCTTTTAAATTATGGTTATGCAATACTGCGGGCTGTTATTGCACGATCGCTTGTTGCTTCCGGGCTAATGTCCTTTCTGGGCATTCATCATCGTAATAAATACAATCCTTATTGTCTTGCCGATGATATAATGGAACCATACCGTCCGTTTGTAGATAGGATTACTTTAGCGATTACTGAAGATTTTGAGGATATTGAGGATATTGATGAGTTGACTCCGGAGATTAAGAAGAGGCTTCTTGTTATCCCTTCAACTGATGTAATAATTGATGGCTCAAAAAGCCCGTTAATGATAGCTGCACAGAGGACTACCGCATCATTGCTAAGATGCTATGCGGGTGAATCCCGGAAACTATTATTTCCGGTACTCGAATAATGTATTAGTATATGAATGAAAGAGCCTAACAGATTAAACCATTATAGAATCTTGTGGGTGTTTGTATTTTTCGATTTGCCTACCGAAACTAAAAAGGACAGGAAATTCTCTGCAAGGTTCCGGAAGGATCTCATTCGT
>Ga0208040_1001119_pt1 | contig 27900 bp, 31 predicted proteins | sample AD_UKC083_MetaG_FD_184431 | JGI IMG/M metagenome (GOLD analysis project Ga0208040, IMG submission 184431) | Active sludge microbial communities of municipal wastewater-treating anaerobic digesters from USA - AD_UKC083_MetaG (SPAdes) (version 2) | ecosystem: Engineered > Bioreactor > Anaerobic >...
TGGAATGCATGGGCAGACAGCCCATCAGCCTCGTGGTGAGCGATATCCACATGCCTCGCATGGATGGGCTCACCCTCATGGGAGAGATCAGGGTGCGGTACCCCCAGGTACCCGTGGTCCTGATCACCGGATTCTCCGTGAGCGAGGCGAAGAAGATAGCCTTCGAACGGGGAGCCAATGCCTTTGTGGCAAAACCCTTCAAGCTCAGGGAACTGAAGAATGTGATAGAAGCCGTATCCAAAGAAGCATCGCACACAGCCGAGAGGAGGTAGATTATGAGGAAGTCCAAGGTAAAGAAGCCCCAGAAGATCCTGTGCTACATCGATTATGCCAAGTCCAGTCCCTATGTCGTGGACTATGCATACCAGCTCTCCTGTCTCCTGGAGGCGGAACTCTTTGTCCTCCATACCGTCACCGACATCAAGAACGCCGCAGGGTTCTATGTCCCCCATATCAACACGGACAGGCTCGAAGAGGAAGTCGTCAAGGCAGCGAAGGACAAGATGTATGCCATCTGCAGCCAGGTGGTCGGAGACGCCGTCGATGCGAAGCACCGGCTCGTCATGAGGGGAATTCCCATCGAGGCGATCAACAAGGTGATCAAGGACAAGGGTATCGAACTCCTCGTGATCGGCCATGAGGTGAACAAGGGGGCCCTGGCCGGGTTCAGGAGCGACTACGCGGAGAAATTCATGAAGATCCCGTCGATCCCGTTCGTGGTTCTGCCGGTCTAGATAGCCGTGCACCGTCGAGAATCCCGGCGGCCGTTCCTGCCGGGATTCTTCCCGTTACGGACATCACGATCACCTTCCCCTCCTGAAAAGACAGCCCCAGAGACTGCCGCGGTGTATGGAACAGAAGCCCCCCGGTAGATCCCGCATACAGGATCCTCGCCCGGGGATCCCGCTTCATCCAGTCAGGGATGAGGGCCGCCTTGACCCCCATGAGCGTTGGATTGTACCGGTGAGAGAGTATGGCGTCCATGAGTTCAAATGTATCCATGCTGCGCGTATCCCCGAGAAAGGCCCTGATGAGGGGCTGCTCCAGGGATTTTCTCCACTGACCCTCCCGGGGGAGGCTCGGGATGACCTCGATGGACCCCCTGACCCTCTCTCGCGCCGAATGGATCTCGATACCGCCATCCGTCACCGACGTGTCAAACCCTTCAGGGATGCATGCGGTCAGGGACCCCGAGGAGATCTCGTTGCACCTGCTCCTCTCCATGTCGATGGCCTCGGGAACGAGAAAGAGTTCGGGAGAGTTGATGCGCGCTATCCCGATGTAGAATGCATAGATCGACACCGTTATGAGAGCGAGACCGAAGATGAATCGCAGTCCCTGTCTGTCGGGCGTCCTTTTCAGAACCATTTCGGGGTTATGGGTCTGTTTGATGGAGAGCTTCGGTCGAACTGTTCGTGGTCCTGCCGCATCACCGGCCCCTGGTGGTCTTCGTACAGGGGGGGCTCGCCATGGGTCCCGTGCTCCCCGGGCAAGTCCTCTCGTTTACTTGCAGCGGTGTATCTCCCCAGCATCTTGAGTATGTAGGGGATGATGAGGAAGGCTATGAGGACGAGGATAGGAAGCAGGGTGCTGATATCGTTTGCCTGGGCACGAATATCCATTGCCAGGGAATAATAGCACAACAGGACGTGGAGTAAACAATATTCTTGCCCGAAAACAGGCTCAGTCGCCCCGGAGGGTCTGCGTGACGAGCGCCCAGAGTTCGTCCATTCCCTCACCCGTCGCCGCCGAGGTGATCACCGGCGTCAGGCCGCTCTGGCACGTGAGTGCGGAGGCGCGCTTCACCATCTCGCCGAACCCGACCTTGTCGGCCTTGGTGACGGCGAGCACCACCCGGGTGTCGGACCCGGCCATGAGGTCGATGAGCATGCGCTCCTCGTCGCCCAGGTCCCTGCGGATATCCACCAGGAGCATGACGAGACGAAGGTAAGGGTTGTCGTTCAGATAGGTGCCGATGAGGTCCTGCCATCCCTGGCTTATGGATTTGGGGGCCCTGGCGTAGCCGTATCCGGGAAGGTCCACTAGATAGAGCGACGGCAGGTCGACGAGGTCGACCCTGAAGAGGTTCACGGCCCTGGTCTTGCCGGGCACCTTGCTGGTTCGCACCAGGTTCTTCCTGCCCACGAGCCTGTTGATCAGGGAAGACTTGCCGACGTTCGACCTGCCCGCAAAGGCAAACTGCGGGAGATCCGTGGTGTCGTGCGGGAATACCCCGGCAAAAAAGGCGTTGCGGACCTTCACCTTCATAAGGTCTTCAGGTGATAGGCGACGCGGGCAATGCCTTCCACGATGTTCTCCTCTGAATTGGCGTAGCTGAACCGGATGTAGCCCTCGGCGCCCGGGCCGAAATCGATGCCAGGGGTCACGCCAACGCCGGTGCGATCGAGGATCTCCATGGCGAAGGACCGTGAGTCCATCGTGTGTCGGCGCATGTTCACGAGCACGTAGAAGGCCCCGGTCGGCTCCACTTCCACGTTGTACCCGTGCCGCGCCATCTCGGCGAGCATGATCTTCCTGCGACGGGCAAAGGTCCGGCGCATGTCCGCCACGTCCGGGCCCGCGTCACGCAGCGCCGCCACACCGCCCCACTGAGCGATGGAGGGTGCACAGATCATGAGGTTCTGCTGCAGCTTCTGGGCTGACCGGATCAGGGTCTTCGGGAAGATCGCCCACCCCAGTCTCCAGCCGGTCATGGCGTAGGCCTTGGAGAAGCCGTTGATGACGATCGCGTTGTCCGTGAATTCAAGCATGGTGTGCTGGCCCGATTCATATACCAGGCCATGGTAGATCTCGTCAGATATGATGGGTACGGAAAGACCGGCCAAGGCCTTCATGTGAGAGACGTCGAGGCAGACCCCGGTGGGGTTTGCCGGTGAGTTGATGATCAGGGCCCTGGTTGTTTTCGAGATCCTCCCGGAGACCTTTGACGGATCGAGCTGAAATCCGTCGGCACTTCCCGCAGGTATGAGGAGGGGCCGCGCCCCCAGGACCTTGACGAAGTTCGGGTAGCAGGCATAGTACGGGTCGGTCATCATGACCTCATCACCGGCATCCACCAGGCAGGCGATGGCCATGAGCAGGGCAGGCGAAGACCCTGCCGTGACCACGATGCAGTCTTCGTCAACGCCGACGCCGTAGGTCCGTGCATAGTGCTCCGCAATGGCCTGCCTGAGTTCGGGTATGCCCAGGGAGTCGGTGTAGTGCGTCCTCCCCCGCTGCATGGCGGCAATGGAGGCGTCGCGGACGCACCCCGGGGTGTCGAAATCCGGTTCGCCCACCTCCAGGTGGATGATGTCGCGGCCGCAGGCCGCCAAGGTGTTGGCCTTCTCCATGACGTCCATGACGAGGAAGGGCTGTACGGTCTGCGCGGTGCGTGACGGATCCATGGTGATCCTATAACAGACCTGTACGATGCGGGTCAATGAAAGGCTCTGGAACAGTCACCGCTCTTCGGGAAGCTTTCCATCTCCGTCTTCGATCTCCCTGAGCACCTTGGTGATCTCGGCCTCGGTCGCCTTGAGCCTTTCCTTGAGGTAACGGATCTTGCCGGCCGCGGACTTGATGGTCTCTTCCAGCTCGTCGATGGGTATGTCTCCCCGGTTCATCCTCTCGAGGGTTTCCTCGAGCTCCCGCAGTACCTCGGAATACCCCTTGGGCTTCTTCGTCTTCATCATGGCTCCTTGTCATACACCACAGAGTGTAACGTGCCTTGTGCGAGAATGGTCGTTATGCGGTCTTCCTGAGCCGCGTCGTGCGCGTCTCGCAGGACCTTCCCGTCCCTTCCCAGCGTTATGGAGTAGCCCCTGAGCAGGGTGGTCTTCGGGCTCATGGTCCTAAGGGCGTCCTCGTATCTGTCCAGTTTCTCCAGTGCCGCGGCGACGTTGCCGGACAGCTCCTTCAGCACGATGGCCTGGCGGTGTTCCAGCTCATGGTTCATGTGTCTGAGCAGCGAGGATGAATTCAGGATCATTCCCATGACGGCCCGGTCCAGTGCCGACCTTCGGGCAAGGATGCACGATGCACCCTGGCGGAGGAGGGCCGAGCCTACCACCGCGAGGCGCCTGCCATGGGTCGCGGTGAGGGCCAGAACCCTGGTCGTGAGGGCGGATGAGGCCGTCTCGATAGTGGAGCGGGCCCGTGAGGTGAATGTCCCCGACAGCAGGGCAAGCCGTGTGGCGGCCAGGTCCAGACGCCTCGCCGAGGCCTCCAGGGAACTCCTGGCCGACCGGCCTACACGGTTGTGAGCCTCCTCGAGCAGCGACCAGACCGCATCCGCCCGGGCGACCAGGAACCGGGCCGTATCGGTGGGGGTGACAAAGGACCTGTGAGCGACGAGGTCCGCCACGGTCAGGTCTGTCTCGTGGCCGATGCCGGTGATGACGGGCTTCGGGCAAGCCGCGATGGCCGTGCAGATACCGATGTCGTCGAACGCGAGCAGGTCGGTCTTGGCACCGCCGCCCCTTGTTATCACGATGGCATCGAGACCGGGAATCCTCTCGAGGGCCCTGATGCCGCGGATTACCTCCTGTATCGTCCTGTCGCCCTGCATGTGCGCATCGTAGAGGTTGATCCGGAATGAAAACCCGCTGCCTCCAACGATGCTCGTGAAGTCCCGGAACGCAGCAGAGCCCAGCGAGGTTATCAGGCCTATGTTCAGGGGGATCGCGGGCAGTTCGAGCCCCTTGTTGAGTTCCATGAGGCCGGAGGCCTTGAGGGTCTCGATGGTCTGGGTCCTTCGCCGGGCGATGGCCCCGTAGGTGTAGCTCGGGTCGACCTCGCTGACGATGAGCTGGTACCTGCCCTCCCTGGTGAAGAGATCCACCCGGGCACGCAGCTTCACCTCGATGCCGCTGGCCAGTTCGAACCGCGAGATGCCCATGGCAGCCAGGGAGCGCTGCCAGGTCCTGTAGGACCCCTGAAAGAATGCGCAGCCGACCTTGGCGATGTACTGATCCCGCCCCGAGGTCGCCTTTTCCACGAGATCGAAGTAGACGTGGCCGGACTTGGCGTGTGCCTTGAGCCCATGGACCTCGCCCACCACCCAGACCTCCGGCCCGAAGCAGTCGAAAAGGGCCTCCCGGGCACGATCGTTCAACTCGCTGACGCGCAGACAGCTCACAGATTCATGGGATAACAGAAACAGGGGAGGCTGATCAAGCATTCCTCAATTGACATGATTTTTCCCTGAGGGTAGATGACGTACAGTACACACGGAGGATTTGCCCATGGGCAACCAGTTCATTCGGACAGACGTGAGGGGACAGATCGCGGTCATCGAGATGAACCGAAAGCGCGAGCTCAATGCGCTGTCCTTCGGGATGATGAAGGAGATCCACCAGATCTTCGGGCAGTTCCTCCAGGACTCCTCCGACGTCAGGGTGCTCATCCTCACCGGCGGCGACGAGTGCTTTTCGGCCGGGATCGACCTCAAGGAGGCGCCGTATTTCTCCAGCGAGGACGCTGCCAGGTACTTCCACCTCGCTGTGGATGTCTACAGCATGCTGCTGGACCAGGACAAGATCCTCATCAGCGCGGTGAGCGGCATCGCCTTCGGTGGCGGGTTCAATCTGGCGCTCATGGGCGACATGATCATCGCGTCAGAGAGCGCCATCTTCGCGCACCCGGAGATCAAGTACGGGTTCAACCCCCTGCTCACGCCGCTGGTCTCCCGCATCGGCCTGGCCAGGACCAGGGAGCTTGCCCTCAGGGGCGACCCCATCGGTGCCCGCGAGGCCTACGACTTCGGGCTGGTGAACAGGGTGGTGGAGCCCGAGCGGTTCCGCGACGAGGTCATGACCTGCGCGAAGCAGCTCGTGGGGAGGTCCCCCGAGGTGGTCAAGGCCGTCAAGAGGAGCCTCGACGTGGTCAGCCGGCTCGACGCCAAGGCGGCACTCGAGTACGAGCTGGAGATGACGGCCATGCTCTTCAACATCAGGGGCGACATCCGGGACAAGATGAAGGGCGTCATCAAGACCAAGGGGCATGAAGAGACGACCTGCGAAGACTGAACCACCCCTCGATCCCGCACACCTGTACGCCGTGCTCTCCGGACATTACGGCCCCTCGGGCTGGTGGCCCGGCGAGACTCCCTTCGAGGTGATGGTGGGCGCGGTTCTCACCCAGAACACCGCCTGGAACAACGTGGAAAAGGCCATCGCCAACCTCAAGGCCGCATCCCTCCTCGATATGGACGCCCTCCACAAGACACCTCTCGATACGCTCGCAGGGCATCTCAGGCCGTCGGGCTACTACAACGTCAAAGCGAGGCGGTTGAGAAACCTCGTGGACATGATCGCCGCCTCCTTCGATGGTTCGCTGGACAGGCTCTTCGCGCTCGATGCCGATGATCTCAGGGCCACGCTCCTGGCGGTGAACGGGATAGGCAAGGAAACCGCGGACAGCATCTGCTGTTACGCCGCCGGCAAGCTCGTCTTCGTGGTGGATGCCTACACGAGGAGGATCCTCTCCCGTCACGGCATCATCGGCGGGGATGCAGGCTACGATGACATCCAGGACCTCTTCGAGAGCGCCCTGAGTCCTGACCTTGACGTGTACAGGGATCTCCACGCGCACCTCGTGTTCATCGGCAAGGACTACTGCAGATCCCGCACCCCCCGATGCGGGGAGTGCCCGCTGAAGGGCAGGGTCTAGATCCTCATCTGCAGGACGCCCTCGCGCCGGTCATGGTGCGCCGTTGAGTCTCGAGATAACCTCTATACCTGGTTATGAGGGCCTTGACGGCGAGCGCGAGGAGCCCCCTCGAGACGCGGTTCTGCACCAGGGCACTGTGATAGAGCCTGCCGAACAGCCTAATCCGCATCGCGTCACCCCGTCCGGCTTCCGGGAGCGGTCCTCCTATGTCCACGGGTCTGGGGAAGAATCTCCTGGGGGAAAAGGGCCACGTGAGCACGAGGTTGGTGGTGACGGCGAGGATATCCCACGCCCGCTCCTCGTGCCTGTGAACGGGCTTCTCGCCGGCTGCGAGCTGCACCAGCTCGAGCGGAAGGTATATATCCACCCTGCTGTTGGTCAACACCTTGATCAGCGAGAGGAACACGCAGCAGCCGGGGCAGGGTACGACCAGGGCGTCGGCGCCCGTCGCCTCGGCCTCCTGCAGCCTGAGATACAGGCTCTGCAGGAGGTTGAGCAGCGTGTGGAAGGGGTTGCTCGAGGCAGGCCCGAACAGCGTGGGCACGGTCCCGGCCCAGCCGCAGCAGAGCGCGGTCTCCCTCGTATGCTGCATCTCGACCACGGTGCACCCTATGCGCTGCACTATCTCCCGGGAGGTGTCCTGCAGGGCCCCGTCCATGTATCTCCCGCAGCAGTTGTCGTGGACGGTGACCTTCATGTTCAGTCTGTCCTTGACCGGTATCTTCCCGTTCTTCAGCCTGTCGAGGATCCAGCTGTCGAGGAGTTCCACGTCGAAGTCGAAGTCGATGCCGAACTTTTTCGGCAGGACATCGGTGAACATCGATGCCTCGACCACCATGAAGCAGTACATCTTCTCTATGCCCATCTCGGAGAACTTCTGTTTGGCGAGCCGCCCGAGGCGTTCCGCTTCTTCAAGGAACCCGATCCGGTACGCGTCTTCCCCGATCCCGAACATGCAGTCACTGCCGGCTATGGCGGGCTTCAGCTCGTCAAGGAGCGAGGTCCGGGCGATGTACGGCATGAGATTATTGTAGAAGCCGGTGAGGAGGACTTCCTTTCTGGGATGCTTGAGGTTCTCCTCCCAGGAACGCAGCAGCGAGAGTTCATCGTCCCCCATCAGCACCCTGGTCGTGGTCCACATGTTTTCGGGCTCGTTGGGAAAGATGAACTTGGCTATGGAGGGGAGGCCCTGTTTTCTGCCTGTCTCGTTATGGCGTTCGAGAATGAGGCCGTACGGGTTGGCGTGCCGGGGGCAGACAGAATCGCATGCATTGCACGTGACGCATCGCCGGAGCACGAGGGATGCATCCGTGTCTCCGTGGATGAGTTTCTCCAGTTCCCGCTTCGCCTCGTCTGCCGGGAGCTCGAGCACGGGGCAGCGCTCGAGGCAGAGGCCGCAGCGGTCGCACAGATCTCCCCTGAAGAAACGGAACTCGTTCATTGAATTCATGCAGGAGACCTCCTCATCGATAATTGTCATGAACGTTGCGTACAGGGTCTTCCGTTGACCTTATGTGTCCGCAACAGGGTGTTGCACAGCACCATTACATAATATTTGACAGCTTGAACAGGGTGATGATCGATCTCAGGGGAAGGTGGCTCCTGTGGGCGCAGAATGTTTTTTGTTCTGTTCCGCAGAATCTGGACTTGGTAAAGTACAGGCCTTTGAAACTGAAGATGGTGTTGCCGTATTCAGAGAGGAACCATCAGGGCATGTACTCTAGCCTCTCTCTGAGGTAGTGAAGCGATGCATCCAGATCCCGCTCATTCCTCTTGATTATGTCCTGCTCGGGTACCTTTTCCAGGACAAGGGCAGGTACCCTGTAATCGATATCGAGGTCCAGGGTGGTTACATCACCATGGTGGTGTTCAAACCTGAAGGACCAGAGGCTCTCGATATCGCCCCTGCTCTTGAGGACGATCTGATCATTGGGCAGGTCCTCGATGATCTCGAACTCACCTCTGACAGGGACCCCGGCCATGTTTTCCATCACGGTGTACCGTGTGCCGTCACCGGTTCCCCTGACATTCTTTACGACCACAACATTCCGCATCCACGAACATAGGTTTTCCGGGTCGTCAATATAGCGATAAACCTTCTCCACCGGGGCATGAATGTCGATCTTCCTGTAGATCTTTGCCATGACCGAGTGCTCCCTCCTGATCGAGAACGATCTTGCCCTACTGAAGAAGACCCATAGACGTCTCGTACGTGTTGTCACTGCTTGGGTTACAATGAAAGGGTTTCTTTGAGGTTGCTTCTTTGGGGCGGCACCGAATCTTTACAAGATCAATGATTGCCTGAGCATTTGACGCATGGAGCAAATACTGAAAAAGTTAATCACCTCACGGTTGGAATACGCTACTCCCTATTGAACCTCCTCTCCATTTGATGATGTGATCCACGATTTAGTGCCAATATAAGCGATCAATCCAGGGAGTCAACCCTACGGGCATTTATATTTCATAACTCCATGGAATGTCGTCCATCTCCCTGGGGCTGCACCATGTTGATTCCCATGGAGTCCGTTCGGCCTCACCGGGTCTGCAGAACCGGAGAGCCCCCGCCAGGTCTCATGGGTGGCGGACGCCCTTGTTCATTCAATGGAGCAGAATACGTATCGGGGCCAGGACCGTGGTCGTGCGGGGACTGGCATGCAAGCCCACAAAGGGAGGGCTCGATGCGGCATCAGAAGGACGATGTGCTCAAGGAAAGCAGTGATGACTGGTCTTGCATCTTGATGATGCTGATGAGCTGCCTTATCTCCTTGTTGTCCTGATCCGTGAACTTGATGCCCATACCCTTTCCGGGCTCACTGTGGACCACTTCACCATCAACGTCTATGATTCTCTCTCGGTAGCTCTCTATCAGGGATATATGTATGATCGAACCGCGTTCCATGGTGTGAGCAGTCTCGATGTAGGCTCCACTCACGTTGATGTCTCTCGCCGTGCCCCTGTGATATTTTCTCTGTGAATCCTGGTAGATGGCTTCTATCCTCAGCGGTTTTCTATGGAGTTGCCTTCTCTCTTTCCCGTTCATCTGCGCACCGTTTAATGGATTTCGTCACTGCTGATACGTTTCGTCAGAATCCGATGCATTCTTGAAATCGGGCATCTCACAGCAGAGCTCCCCTGGAACGAGGTCGTCCCATCCAGCTGGAAAGTATATAAAGAAATCGTTGGCTTCCGGGAACCGCACAGGATATATAATGGTTGGCATGAAGGACGAGAAAGGAACGTATGCCTGAGATGACCTCCACGATCGACATGCGGATGGTGACCGACGAGAGAATGATGAGGGATTTCATCAGATTCCCCTGGACGGCACGGATCTACGAGCACGATCCCGTCTGGATCCCCCCGCTCATCCATGATCAGAAAACCCTGTTCAACCCCAAGAAGAGCTATTTCTTCGAGATCGGCGAAGCCCGGTTCTTTCTCGCGTACAGGGACGGCATGCCGGTGGGACGAATCTCTGCCCATGTCAACCACCTTTATGAGAAGAAGTATGACGGCGATACAGGATTTTTCGGTTTCTTCGAGTCCATCAACGATGCGGAAACTGCAGGGTCCCTTTTCGATGCAGCCTCGGCCTGGCTGAAGACCAAGGGCAAGAGGCTCATGAATGGCCCACAGAGCTTCTCCATCTACGATTCCGTGGGGTTCGAGATCAAGGGTGCCGATAAGATGCCCTCGATCGGGCTCTTCCATTTCGCCCCATACTACCCTGCCCTTGCCGAGGCATGCGGATTTGCCAAGTGCATTGACTGGCACTGCTTCTTGGTCAGGAAAGACGACTATGCCTCGTACGAACCATACCTCCGTGAGGTCAGACACCATCTCATGGAGAAGACCGACATAGTGTTCAAACCGCTCGTGAAACGAGATATGAAAAGGAGGATAAAGGAAATCCAGCACATTTTCAACCTTGCTTGGGAGGGAAACTGGGGACACCTTCCTCTTACCGACAGACAAGCGGAAATGCTGGTGAACGAGCTCAAGATAATCGCCATTCCAGAGCTCACCATCTTTGCAGAAAAAGACGGCAAGACCGTCGGTTTTATCGTTTCGCTCCCGGACGTGAATCCCGCCTTGCGAATCCTCAACGGCAGGCTTTACCCCTGGCGCCTGCTCAGGTTCATGGTGGAGGCGAAGAAGTCGAGGAGGATCCGCACCATCATAATGGGTGTCCTCCCGGATTACCGCGGACAGCACATCGACGACATCTTTTATCTGAAGACCATCGAGGATGGGATACGGCTCGGATTCACTGAATCGGACTGCTCCCTTATCGTGGAGACCAACAAAAAGATGATCGGGGCCCTCCAGCCCCTCGTACCAGCACCGTACAAGACCTACCGTATCTACCAGAGACCGGTCACGTAGCGGCGAAAACCCCCGGTCACTCCTCTCCGAGCTCATCGACCCTGGGCGGGGTCATGGCCGTCTCGTTGCCGCATATGAAGGCCGTCGCCAGCCCCGGTCCGTATCGGAAAACGGCTGTACCGAGGGCCATGCCCACGACGAGGTCCGTCACGTAGTGATAGCGCAAATAAACCGTTGAGAAGAGGAGGAACAGGGACCAGACAAGGGCAACGGGGAAGAATCTCTTCAAATACAGCCAGGACAGAAGAACGGTGAGCAGGGAGACGAGGGCGTGCCCGCTCGGCATGCAGTCGTACATCCTCCCCTCGGCCTGTGCCAGCAGTGTTCTCACGAAATCAAAGGTCCACAACCCTGTCAGGGGAACGCCCTGCAGATGGTCCAGCGTGAATCGCGGCCCGAGAACCGGTGTGAGATAGTACCCGATATAGGAGAGGTAAAACCCCATGAGGATCGTCGATGCGACGACATGGAAGTCATTCCTGGTTTTCCCTGGAAGATAGAGGATCATGCACAGAGAAAGAGGAAGGAGATAGAAACTCGCATAGGATAGTTGCAGTATTTCGGAAAGGACAGGGTGCACGATAGTCTCCAGAAGTACGGTGGGGTCGTGCCCAAGGAAAAGAAATCGGTCTATCGATATGACGAGGCTGTCCATTTCCCGCGGGTTTATAAGCGGAACGAGAGGGCCGTTCTCCAGATAGATGACGATCAGGAAGGGTATGACGTACCAGTCCCGGAAAAACCGAATGCACGGGAGGGGGTATTTTCTCCAGGCATATGCCGTAAGAGAGATCGCCGTGATAATGAATATATTCAGTACAAAGATGGTGCGCGCCCGATCGAGGTGCCTGAACATGAGGATAAGGAAATTGAAGAGTGACGACATGCCGATGGTTAAGCATTCTTCAAGGGTGAAAAATCTTTCTGGATCCCTGTCCTTCATTCCTTCACTCCATGCCGAATACATCGGAATTCTTAGGCGAAGATAGCTACGGCAGGGGCGATGGGTCAACGGTATTCTTGTTCGATCTATTCCAGTTGAATTCTCCTGCTCGTTGACCTAGATGAGAATCCATGGAATCCTTCGACATCATCGTGGTGGGGGGCGGCCATGCGGGCGTGGAGGCGGCCCTTGCCGCGCACCGGCTCGGCATGGACACGGCGCTGTTCTCCCTCAACATGGATACCCTGGGCAGGATGCCCTGCAGCCCCTCCATAGGGGGGCTGGCCAAGAGCCACCTGGTCAAGGAGATCGACGCCCTGGGCGGGATCATGGCCGAGGTGGCCGACGAGACCGCCATCGCCTACCGGCTCCTCAACACCAAAAAGGGGCCAGCCGTCCGTGCCACCAGGACCCAGAACGACCGGAGGCTCTACGAGGCGGCCGTCAGGAGGAGGGTCGAGGAATCGGGCATCCACGTCCGGCAGAGACGCATCGACGGCATCGAGGTCGAAGACGGGTGCGTCACGGGCGTCAGGGACTGCTACGGCGAGGTCCATGGGGCACGGGTGGTCATCATCACGGCAGGTACCTTCCTCGCAGGCCTCATCCACATCGGGCAGGCGAGGCTGAGGGCCGGCAGGGCGGGGGAGGAGGCATCCTACGAGCTGGCTGAATGCCTCAGGTCGCTGGGCTTCACCATGGGAAGGCTCAAGACGGGCACGCCACCGCGCCTCCACCGGGACACCATCGACCTGTCAGCCCTCGAGAGGCAGGATCCCCAGGAGGGGTGCATGACCTTCGGGTTCGCCTCCCAGGGAAGCCGGCTTCCTCAGGTGCCCTGCTATCTCACGCGAACCTCGCCGAAGACCCACGATATCGTCAGGGGCGCCATCGGCCTGAGCCCCCTCTACTCGGGTGCCATCACCGGGACCCCGGCCCGCTACTGCCCGTCCCTGGAGGACAAGGTGATGCGGTTCGGCGATCGCGGCGGCCACCCGGTCATCATCGAACCCGAGGGCATCGACACCAGGGAGGTCTATGCATCGGGCCTGGGCAACAGCCTGCCCGTGGAGCTCCAGTGGGAGCTCGTGCGATCGGTCCCCGGACTCGAACGTGCCGAGATCATCAGGCCCGCGTACGCCATCGAGTACGAGTACGTACACCCCACCCAGCTCCTGCGTACCCTGGAGGCGAAGCGGGTGCAGGGGCTGTACCTGGCCGGCCAGGTCAACGGCACCTCGGGATACGAGGAGGCGGCGGGGCAGGGCATCGCGGCAGGCGTCAACGCGGCGCTGAAGATCAGGGGTGAGGCGCCGTTCATCCTGGACCGTTCCCAGGCCTACATCGCGGTCATGATCGACGACCTGGTGACCAGGGGTACCTCTGAACCCTACCGGATGTTCACCTCCCGGGCCGAGTACCGGCTCATGCTCCGCGAGACCAATGCCCTGTTCCGGCTGAGCGGCGATGCCCTCAGGCTCGGGCTCGTCGGTAAGGAGCGCCACGAGCGGGTACAGGCCGTGGCAGATGAGGTCGCATCGCTCCGCAGGTACCTGGAATCCACCACGGTCGTCCTGCCCGGCGATCTCCCCGAGCTCTTTGCCACCCGCGGGAACGAGCAGGAGCGGACCACCCTGGCGCGCCTCCTCAAGCGCCCGGATGCCACGCTCGCCATGTTCAGGAGCCATGGACTGGTTCCTCCAGCACGTCCGCTGGTCGAGATCGAGGCCGAGGTGCAGATCAAGTACGAAGGGTACATCGACCGCCAGCTCAGGGAGATCGGGAGGCTCAAGGAGCTCGAGCGCATGGACATCCCTGCGGCCATGGACTACTCGACCGTTCATGGGCTGTCCACCGAGCTCAGGTGCAGGCTCGACGGCATAAGGCCCGCCACCCTGGGGCAGGCATCGCTTGTCGAGGGCATGACCCCCGCAGCCCTGCAGGCCATTGGGCTGGCCGTCCGGATGGTGCAGGCAGGGATTACTCCTTTAGGAGCTCCCGTGCGATGACCAGGCGCTGGATCTCCGAGGTACCCTCGTAGATCGTGGTGGCCCGGGCATCGCGGTAGAGGCGCTCCACCTTGAAGTCCTTGGTGTACCCGTAGCCGCCGTGGATCTGGAGGGCGAGGTAGGCGGTCCGGTTGGCGGCCTCGGACGAGAAGAGCTTGGCCATGGATGCCTCCTTGGTGAAGGGGACTCCCTGGTCCTTCTTCAGCGCGGCCGACATGGAGAGAAGATGCGCCGCCTCGATGCCGGTGGCCATGTCCGCGATCATCCACTGGATGGCCTGGAAGGAGCTGATGGAACGGCCGAACTGCCTGCGTTGCCTCGCATATCGGACGGCCTCGTCCAGGCATGCCCTGGAGATGCCGATGGCCTGGGATGCGATGCCGATGCGGCCGCTGTCCAGGGCGCTCATGGCGACCTTGAATCCGAGCCCCGGCCTGCCGATGAGGTTCTCCTTCGCGACGCGGCAGTCCTCGAAGATGAGCTCGACCGTGTTGGAGGCACGCAGTCCCATCTTGTCTTCCCGCGACCCCACGGAGAATCCCGGGGTCCCCCGCTCGACGATAAAGGCCGAGAGGCCCTTGTTGCCCTTCTCCGGGCCGGTCCGGGCGATGAGGTTGATCACGTCAGCGTATGCGCCGTGGGTGATGAACACCTTGGTCCCGTTGATCAGGTAGTGGTCTTTCCTGTCCTGGGCGCTGATCTGGAGGCTGCCCGGATCGGAGCCGGCACCGGGCTCGGTGAGCGCGAAGCAGCCCAGGAGGTCTCCCTGTGCCAGCCTGATGAGGTAGCGGACCTTCTGCGCCTCGTCCCCGAACTTGAGCAGGGGCTCGGTGGAGAGGTTCGCCACCGACATGGTCACCGCCGTGGATGCGCAGGAATAGGCGATTTCCTGGAGGGCCAGGCAGTAGCTCACCGCCCCGGCTGCAGCGCCCCCGTACTCCGCCGGGACCATCATGCCCAGCAGGCCGAGTTCGCCCATCTTTCTCACCACATCGGCGGGGAAGATCTCCTCCCGGTCCCTCCTGGCAGCCAGCGGCTCGAGTTCCCTGCGGGCGAAGTCCCGCGCCATGAGCCTGACCATTTCCTGTTCCGCGGTTATGGTAAAGGGCATGGCGTCACCTCAGGGTACGTAGATGACCACCAGGAGCTCCGCCTTTTCCCTGGTGGGGTTGCTGAGCTTGTGGTGGAGGGCGGAGTTGAAGTGGATGCAGCCGCCTTTCTTGAGGGTCGTCACGTTCTGGCCGACCTGAATGGTCAGGCCTCCGTCGAGGACATAGACGAACTCCTCCCCCTCGTGGTGGTACTCGACGCCCTTGTGTTCCGTCTGGGGGTCGATGGTTACACGGTATGCCCTCAGGTGCTTCTCCTCGCCGGGATGGGTGAGCGGTGCGTAGGCATAGGATGCGACGCGCTTCTTGTGGCTCTTCGTCCGCCTCTTCGACGCCTCTTTTTCCTGCGGCGCCTGGAGCTGTTCGATGTCCACCTTGAAGGATCGGCCGATCTGGAGCACCAGGGCTACAGGCGGTGCTATCTTCCCCTCTTCCACCTGTTCGATGAGATCTGCAGGGTATCCGGTTTCCCGGGCGAGGTCATCGATGCCGAGGCCCTTTTCCTCCCGCATGGTTCGGATCCTCGCGCCGAAGGAGTCTTCCTTTCTTCGGGCCATGCGTTCCTCCTCTCGTGTGAACGGTTATGGTCTGTTCGGGTGTGGCCAAGAGGCGAGGATAGCACAAGGACATACCGTGTGAACAGACGTTATCTCGCGGGAACGGGTGGGCTGTCCTGCGGGCGGTCAGTTTCTCCCGTATATGTGCGGCCTCTTGAACCTGAAGAAACCGTCCTTCTCCTCGAGTTCGATGGTCCCCGCCTCGTCGTCGAAGTACTGCTCCCTGAGCTCCTTGAGTTTTTCTACGAGCTCCGGACCCTGGTATACCTGCTCGGCGGCATCGCGATCCTTCATGTACTGCATGCCGATCTCCCAGCGCAGTTCCCTGTCCGCATCGCGTTTTGCCATGGCATCGATCTGCTCGTCTGTCATCCCCATGTTCCTGCGGATCCTGTTTACCTCCTGCCGCCGCTGCCCGGGGCTCATCCGTTTGAGCTCGTCCTGGACCGCGTCGATGCTGAAGAAGACCTTTGAAAGCAGTTCCTTGTGCTCCAGTACGTAGCCCTCAGGGGTGTTCTCGTACGTTTCATGGATGACGGCCCGGTACAGGTCCAGCTTGTCATCCATGGTCGTACCGTCGGCATCGTTCAGCGCGGCCAGGGTGTCCTGAACCTTCGCCCTCCTCGCCTCGGTCGCCAGCATTTCACCTGACCAGATCTCCCGGGCATCCTCGCCGAAGAGCTCCATTCTCTTCTTCCAGAGAGCGTCCAGCCTCTCTTCCGGCCCCATGCGAAGGAGCATGTCCCTGTTGTCTTCGAGCCAGCGATCATACTGGTCGAGCTTGGCCAGTGTCTCCATGATGTCCCCTGCATGATCCGGGAAGGCCCTCCTGAGCAAGGCACGGAAACGGGACGCCCCCTTGTCTGACTGCATGGCCACGAAATAGTCCCGTAGCCCGACCAGCGATGCCTGGGTGCCCTTTTCCGAGATGGTGGCACCGTAGTACCTCTTGAGCTCCTTTACATACTGGTCACTGAACGGGTCGCTCCCGGTCAGGGGTGTCTTCAGGAGTTCCTTGGGGGCGACATGGACGGCAGGATCCGGTTGTGTACGCTGCGCGACGAGAAGATAGGCAAGGAGTACGACGGCGGCTGCGACAACTACGATGGCTGCACGTATCAGCTTCGTTCTCACGGGTGTACTCGCCTCCGGCAGGTTCATGCTGCGGTCTGATAAGGGTCCCAGGGGTTCCCCATGAAACCCTGGGACCCCCTGCATGCTAGAGCTTCGGCTGGAGCTTGGCCCAGATCAGGGTTGCGAGCTTGTAGGAACCCGAGTTACTGGGATGGACCCCGTCATAGATGATGTCGGAGCTGGTGATGTTTGGCCGGGGATCGATGAACACGCGGTAATTGGGGGCCGCCGTGGCATTCTGCACCGCCAGGGCGAGCTTGGCATCCCCGTAGGAGACTGCCGGGTTCAGCCTTGTGGTGCCGAACAGGCCGTTCTTGAGGTTGTAGTACCCCAGGAAGATGATGTTGTCCACACCGTCCCTGCCCATCTGGTTCAGGAGGTTCACCACGTCGACGTAGCAGTCGTTGATGAGGGCCTTGCACGAGGACGAAAGCCCCGACTCCCACCAGTCGACCTTGCAGTTGTAGGGGTCGAACGCGATGGCCGGGATCAGGATGTCATTGCCGGCGGCATCCATGAAGATGGTGCTGATGTTCGGGTCGTCCGCCTTCGCATCGTCGTACTGGTCAGCGATGTGGCTGACCATGGACCCCGACAGGGCGTACCTGCGGAAGGTCTCTCCGGCCCAGCTGTGGAGGTTGTCCTGGATCTTGCCTGACAGGGCGAAGATGGAATCCCCGAGATTGACCACGTCGTTGCGGGTCGCATTCGTAATGATGGGTACGCTGATCAGTGAACACCCGGTCACCACCATCAATGCAATGAAAACCACCAAGCCCTTAACCAACATCCCTGATTTTAAGTCCTTCATCTGTTCCCCCCTTGCTCACATCGAATTTTTTGATACATGAATACCGCAATCCATTGCCTTGCACGGAAACAACAGGGTTGTTCCCTCCTCCTCACAATGCAAAGAAGCCATCATCATATATAATTATTTATGTACATTATTACCCGATGTCAATACATGGACTTCAAGCTGATCTCCATGATATGTATCTTGAGACCCGGGGGGTCAGGGTTCAGAAAAGCACCACGCACGAGGAGGACCTGCCATGGCACTGAAGGACCGCGAGATGGAAAAGGGGTATCCGCGCATCCAGGCTGCGGCCAAGCTGAGACGGCTGGCCGATGCCCTGGAAAGGGGCGAGCCGTTCCGCATACAGGTGGGTGGTGAGCGCATCACCATCCCGCCTCAGGCAGTCTTCAGCATCGAACACGACCGGAGCGGAGACTCGGAGGAAGTGGAGTTCGAGTTCTCCTGGAAGCGCCGGTAGCGATCGGGCCACGGATCACTCGAGCTCCTTGAACCGTTCCACCGCCATGGCTCCGTACCGGCCGCCCGGGTCCATCTGGATAACCTGGACGAGCTGCTCCTTGGCGAGCTCCCGGGCGCCCATCTGGAGATAGAGGCCGGCGAGGTCCCAGCGGGCCTCGGCATAGCCGGGGAATTCCAGGATGGCGTGCTTGAGGGCGCCCACCGCATCATCCGGCCTGCCCTGGGCGACATAGATCTTGGAGAGCAGGTGCCATGCCGGTGCGTAGTGGGCATTGCGTTCGAGGGCCTTCTGGGCATACTCGAAGGCCAGCGGCAGGTGCTTCTTCTGGAGGTAGACCGTGGCGAGGTTGTACAGGACGAACTCGGGTGTCTCGTAGAGCTCGTCCTCGAGGGCCTTCTTGAAGTAGGGGACTGATTCGTCGTACTTTCCCTGGGCTACGAAGAGGGTGCCCTTGAGATTGTAGGCCTCGCTCTTGAGCCCCGGGTGCTCGACGTCGAGCCTGTCGGCATACTCAATGGCCTTGTCCGCGTTTTCGAGGGCCTTGTCGTATTTTTCCGACTTCCAGTACACCATGGCATAGGCGTAGTAGACCTCGGGGTCTGTCGGGTTGGCGGCGGCAGCCTTGCGCAGTTCGATGAGGGCGCCCTGGATGTCGTTCTCCTGGATCTTTCCCATGGCCAGCGCCACCATGGGTCCCGACAGCGCGCGCTGCTCCTTGAACTGGCCGGCACACCCGAGCGCCAGCGCGGTGATGACGATGCAGAGAATCAGTCTTTTCATCATGGATCCGTCTCCTTGTGGAGGGATATGCGAATCCCGTCGACAGACAATGTGGAGCCTCACCTCATGGTCTTGCCGATGACGTACCAGCCGTCCTCCGAATCGGACTCGGTTTCCACGAGCAGGTGGATCACGGACAGGGATGGATATGCCCTTTTCAGGTCGTCCAGATCGACGGGTTCGAACTTCTTCTTGTTGTTCAGATATGCGTCCGGTGTCAGTGCGTTGGACTCGTAGTTGTCCTTCGTCCTGCGGGAGATCTTGTCGAGCGAGTATTTCTGCGAGCAGGAGGTCTGCTGTATGAGCAGGGTCCTGCCGTGCCTGGCGGCGACCTCGGCCGCGCGGCGCCTCAGTGACTGGGTGATGAACGTGGCGTCAAGGATCACGCCCGCGCCCCGGGACGCGAGATCGTCGGCCCGGGAGAACATGGTGTCGTAGACGAGCTTGCGCTTGTCCATGTCAGAGGCCACCTTCTCGTCGAAGATGTCCTCGTCCTTGAGGACCTCCCTGCGGATGCTGTCGGTCCGCAGCATGGTGTAGCCCTTGATCCGAGCGATGACCTCGGTGGTCTCGGTCTTGTTCGTGGCAGGCAGCCCGCAGGCAATGATCACCATGTCATCGTCAATGTCTTTCTCGACGTATGCTTTGAAAGGCTCTCTCACGCTCTCCACCTAGCCGGTACAATCCCTTCAGCGATCCGTATGCCCGGTAAGTCCGTCGCGGGCACTCACCCCGCATCCTTATATGCCAAACTGATCCGCAACACAATCAGGTACATCCACGCTGCCCATGAGGACAGGCTGCTGGTGGCAGTCGGATCCGCCCGTGGCCAGCATATGGTCATCGTCGGCAAATTCCCTGTAGAAGGAGGATGCCTTCGCGTCATGCCGGGTGTGCCAGCACTCGATGCCGTCGATGAGGGGTCGCATGATCTCGCCGATCATGCGGGCCTGCTCGGCGAGATCCGGCACGAGGACCGCCAGGGACGTCCCCTTGGGATCGTTGGGGTGGGCGATCACGATCCTCCCCCCGGCACCGCGCACCAGCGAGGACGCCTCTTCCAGTGTCAGGGGCAGCTTGGGGACGTCGCATTTCACCAGGTACCGGTCGAAGGCCTCCTGCTTGCCGGCGACGATGCCTTTGCTGATGAGGTAGCTCGCTATGTGAGGCCTGCCGAAGGAACCGTCCACGCTCGCCTCGATGGCCTCCATGTCCCGCTCGGTGAACAGCTGTCTGCCTTCCCTGCGGAATTCCTCGTTGAGGTTGTCCAGGATCATCTGGGCGCGGCGCTTCCGGTAGCCCCTCAGCTCGTCGAGCTTCTCGTTCAAGGGTCTGTTCTCGACGTCGAAGCCGTACCCCAGGAAGTCGAGGGAGGCGGGTTTGCCCCTGGTCCAGCGGTCATGGACGAGCGTGATATTGAGCTCCACCCCGGTGAGGTACCTGATCCCGTGGCGCCGGGCCCGCTGGTGGGCCTCCTTCTGTGCCTGCAGGGAGTCGTGGTCCGTGATGGAGATGAGGCCGATGCCACGCCGGGCCGCCTCGGGGAAGATCCGCTCCAGCGGCCACCGGCCGTCGGAGCCGTTCCTCGAGTGGACATGGAGGTCAATCTTCACGGCTCACGTACCTTCCGGCAAGGTCGTAGTACCTCCCTGCCGTCCTGAGGGCCTTCGCCTTCGTGGCCTCGTCGAGCCCGGCATCGTCGAGCATGAAGGAGGTGACCTTGGCGCGCACGTAGGCACGGTAGGTTTTGTAGAATCCCAGGACATCCATGAGCCCGATGTCGCCGGACTCAGCCACGTATGCCTGCACGAACGCGTCCGCGAGGGCCCGGTGACCGTTGTAGTCGAGGTCCATGGCCAGGAACGCCACGTCCGAGGCCACGTCGCCGTACCGGAACCGTTCGTTGAACTCGATGCAGTCGAAGACCGAAATGTTCTCGCCGTCCACGCAGATGTGCTGGAGGTGCAGGTCACCGTGGCACTCCTTGATCCGGCCGCCCGCAACCCTGTCCGTGAAGACATCCGCCCTGTTCCGGAGAAAGGCCATGCTCCAAGTCCGGATGGCATCATAGGCGTCACCCGACAGCGGACCGCCGATGTACTTCGCCGTCTGCTCGAAGTTCTCCGTGATGTTGTGCGAGATGACGTCGAGGCCGCCGAAGGGCCGTGCAACATCGTCGCTCGCGATGGTGTCATAGACGCGGGCCAGGTGGATACCCACCCGGCGGAGCACGTCGTCGCCGGCGGCGCCCCTCTCCAGCAGACGGTAGAGCATGTGGTCCTCGCTGATGCGCCGCATCCTCAGGGCGTATTCCACAACGTTCGAATCGTCGCCGAGCAGGTAGGTACCGTGCCTGTCCGAGATCGGTACCACGGCAAGGTACACATCCGGGGAGAAGCGCCTGTTCAGCCGCAGCTCCTCTTCGGTGTAGAATCTGCGTTTTTCCAGGGTGCTGAAGTCGAGAAAACCGAAGTCCACGGGCTTCTTGAGCTTGTATACGTACTCGTCCCCGATGAACACCCAGGAGATGTGCGTCTGGACAAGGGCGATGCCACTTGGTTGTTCCGGATACGAGGCGGGGTCCTGAAGAAAGTCTACGAGCGGCGTGTCCGCCATTACACCATACCTCCTGCGAGCTGCCCGCAGGCAGCCAGGATATCCCTGCCCTTTTCCTTGCGGAGCATCACCGTGTAGGGGCTGTCCTTGAGGCGGGCCTCGAAGGCCGCCACGTCGGCCGGGTCAGGGGCGTCAAGGGTGCACCCGGGCCAGGGGTTGAACGGGATGAGGTTCACCTTGGCCCTCAGACCGTGGAGCGCCCTGACGAGCCTGCGTGCATGGGCAGGGGAGTCGTTGACGCCTTTGATGAGCACGTACTCCACCGTGATGCGCCTGCGGTTGGGCAGTTCGTACTCCCTCAGCGCGGCGAGGAGGTCCGCCAGCGGGTACTTCCTGTTGACGGGCATGATGGCCGAGCGCGTCTCATCGTCCGGGGCGTTGAGCGATACCGCCAACCCGATCTCGGTATCACGGGCCAGGTTCTTCAGTGCAGGCACGATGCCGCAGGTCGAGATGGTGACCCTGCGCTTGGATATCTGGGGACCGTCCGGATCGGTGATGACGTTCGCCGCCTTGATCACGCTGTCATAGTTGAGCAGCGGCTCGCCCATACCCATGAACACGACGTTCCTGATCTGCCTGTGCGGGAATTCGTGGATGGGGTAGACGACCTGGGCGACGATCTCGCCCGGGGTGAGGTTCCGGGTGAATCCCATGGTGGCGGTGAGGCAGAACCGGCAGCCCATGGCACAGCCGACCTGGGAGGAGATGCACACGCTCCAGTGATCCTTTTCAGGGATCAGCACGCTCTCGATGATGCAGCCGTCATTCAGCCTGTATGCAAGCTTCTCCGTGCCGTCTGTTGAAACCTGCCTGCCCACGACCGGAGGGTAGGCGATCTCGAACGAACGGGCCATCTCGCCGCGCAGCTCCCCGGGGAGGTTGGTCATCTTCGAGATCTCGCGCACGCCCTTCGAGAACACCCAGCTGAAGACCTGGTCGCCACGGTAGGGTTTGTCCCGGAAGAGCCGCTCGAGGTCATGCCTGTCGCAGTCCAGCAGGTTGAGCTTTGCGGGAAGGGTCTGACACGCGCCGTTTTCCGTGCGATCTCGAAAGCTGTCTGTGCGTAGGCTCATGCCTGGGACCTTTTCTTCCCCTGCCCATCGGCCATGTACGGAGAAAGCATATGGCGCGCCCGACAGGGATCGAACCTGTGACCTTAGGCTCCGGAGGCCTACGCTCTATCCTACTGAGCTACGGGCGCACATCCTTCAGTTCTTCTTCATCAAGTGCTCGACTGCCTTTTCAAGACCGTGAAGCGTTATCTCGAACATGGGGAATACCTCCTGGACCGCCTCGATGGTCTGGGTGTGCGACCAGGTATATTCGTACTTGGGGTTGAGCCATACACTATGTTTGAACGACTTGGCAAGGAATTCAAGCTTTTTTATGCTCGGGTCGGACCGGGTGTTGTAGTAGATGCTGCCGTTCCTGCTGAACAGCTCGTAGGGCGCCATGGACGCGTCGCCCACGATGATCAGCCGGGTAGCCGGGTCGAACCGGGCGAACTCCTCGACGGTGACGGGCTTGTCGTAGCGCTGGGGGTCTTTCCATACCCGGTTGTAGATCGTGTTGTGGAAGTAGAATATCTGCAGGTCCTTGAACTGGTTCTTGGCGTGGTTGAACAGCACCTGGACCACGTTGATGTAAGGGTCCATGGAGAAGCCGCCGTTGTCGATCATGAGGATGATCTTGAGCTTGTCCTTGAGCGACCGGTCGAAGACGATCTCGATCTCGCCGGCGTTCTTCATGGTCTCGTAGACCGTTTTGTCGATGTTCAGGTGGTCCTTCGGCCCGGTGGGCACCATGTGGCGGAGCCTCTTCATGGCGTCAGAGATCTGGGAGGGGCCGAGCCGTATATCATCGGTATAGTCCTTGTACCGCCGCTCCAGGGCGACCTTGACCGCCGATTTCATGCGCGAGGCGCCCCCCACGCGCATGCCTCCCGGGTGGTACCCCGAGTGGCCCACCGGGGACGTGCCCCCGGTGCCGATCCACCGGTTGCCGCCGTCGTGGCGTTCGGTCTGTTCGGCCATGCGCTGGCGGAAGTACTCCTCGAGCTGCTCGGGCGACAGTCTGCTGAGGGTCTCCTCGTCGATGCCGAGGAAGTCCGCCATGACCTTGGGGTCCTTGAGCCATTCCTCGAGGAGGGCCTTGATGGCCAAGTCGATCTCGGCATAGGCCTCGGGGCTCAGTTCGGCGCCCTGGAAGAAGTGGGCAAAGACCTTGTCGTACGTGTCGAAGTGGCGCTCCGACTTGATGAGCACGGCCCTGCTCACCGAGTACAGGTCGTCGAGCGAGCCGATGCAGCCCTTGTGAAGCGCCTCCTGGAGCCTCAGGAAGCTCGAAGGCGAGATGGGGACACCCCGGTCCCTGAGGAGGTAGAAGAACTCGGCGAACATCTCTTCGGGCCCGCCCCGTTCAGTACGTCCCCGACACCTGGCGCTGGACGATCTTGTAGTCCTCACTCTTCTTGAACAGGACGCCCAGGTAGGGGATGTCGTTCTTGGCCAGGTGCCTGGGGTCGAAGTTCCTGTCCATGAGCAGGATCCTGACCCAGTTGATGAGCTCCCTGGTGGCGGGCTTCTTCTCGATGCCCCGGATGCCCCGGAGCCGGTAGAAGGTCTCGATGCAGGCATCCGAAAGCTTCCTGTCCAGGTCAGGGAAGTGGGCGTGCACGATCTTGTCCATCATGTCGGCGTCCGGGAAGGCGATGTGGTGGAACACGCACCTGCCGAGGAAGGGGTCCGAGAGGTCCTTCTTGGCGTTGCTCGTGATGATGATGATGGGTCGGTTTTTCGCCCGGACGGTCTTGTCGATCTCGATGATGTCGAAGGACATCTGGTCGAGCACGTCCAGGAGATCGTCCTGGAAGTCGGTATCCGCCTTGTCGATCTCGTCGATGAGCAGGACCGTCTTCCGGTCGGAGACGAAGGCCTGGCCGATCTTGCCCATCTTGATGTAGTCCTCGATGGTGCTCACGTTGCGCTTCGAGTCGCCGAAGCGGCTGTCGTTGAGCCTGGTCAGCGTGTCGTACTGGTACAGGGCCTCCACGGCCTTCATGCTGGACTTCACGTTCAGGATGATGAGCGGCACGGCGAGGTTCTCGGCGATGGCGTGGGCCAGCAGGGTCTTGCCCGTGCCGGGCTCGCCCTTGATGAGCAGGGGCATCTCGAGCCTGATGCTGGCATTGACGATCTTGGACAGCTCCGGGTCGAGGACGTAATTGTTGCTACCGGTGAATTCGTGGGTCTGCATGCGATTTCTCCTGAAGTAGACTATAGCCTTCTTCCCATAGCACACTCTGCAGGGGGTGGAAATAGGGAGGAGGGGGGGGGTGTTCTTTGGCCTTTCCCTGACCTGCTCAATGCGATCAACTTCGTGTGATTGATAATAATCCATCGGTCGAACCTGATCAAAACCGGCAGGTTAGGACTCCCCTAACCAGTGTGTTTTGCTGAACAGGTCAGAATGTCTTCCCTGCATTGACTGTTCGTCGTGATTCCGTTACAAAGAAGGTCCTGAATTCACTGTACAGGAGACATCGTCATTGGGCGATAACGACGAGAACAAGCCTGCCGACACCCTGCTGAAGCGACTGTGGCTCTACCTCACGCGGACCGGAGACGAGGAGGGGGCCGACGACACCAAGCGGCAGATCGAGAAGATCCTCGACGAGGTTGAGGAACAGGGCATCATCGACGAGGATCAGGGAGACATGATCCACAACATCCTGTTCCTCAAAGACACCGCTGTGGGCGAGATCATGATCCCCAAGGGTGATATCGTGGCCCTGCCCGTTACCACCACGGTCGATGAGCTTGCACGGGTCTTCACGGACGAAGGATACTCCCGCATCCCGGTCTACGAGGACAACCTGGACAACATCGTCGGCGTGCTCTATGCCAAGGACCTGCTCAAGTACTGGAATGCCCGCGACGAGCTCACGGACATCAGGCAGCTCCTGCACCCGGTGTTCTTCGTCCCCGAGGGGAAGAAGCTCATGGACCTCCTGAAGGAGTTCAGGGAGCGGCGCACCAAGATCGCCATCATCATCGACGAGTACGGCGCCGTGGACGGGATGGCCACCATAGCCGACCTCATGGAGGAGATCGTGGGCGACATGATCGGCGAGGAGGGGGACGAGTTCGAGGAGTACGTGGAGCACACCGGCGACGGTGTCTACACGGTGGACCCCAAGATGCCCATCGACGAATTCGCCGAGACCTTCGAAGTGGAGATCCCCGAAGGCGACTACGACACCGTGGCCGGGTTCATCACCTCTCGTATGGAGCGGATCCCCAAGGCCGGGGAGCGCTTCGACTACGGCAGTCTCGTCTTCGAGATCGCCGGGGCGGACAAGCGCAGGATAAGCAGGCTCGTGGTTCACGCGCCGGCCCTGAAAGAAAACGCGTGAGGCGGATTCTTTTCCCGATCATTTCCGGCGTTCTCTATTTCCTGGCATTCCCCTCCTTCGATGTATGGCCCCTGGCATGGGTCTTTGCCGTGCCTCTCCTGCTGGGGGTGGAGCGGACGACCACCCGCCAGGCCATCCTCTCGGGCCTGATCGCGGGTTTCGTTGCGTGGGCCGGCGTTCTCTACTGGATCGCCCTGGTCATGAACACCTACGGCGGCATGGACCTGTTCACCGCGATCCTCCTGCTGACGGTCCTTTTGACCTATCTTGCGATCTATTTCGGGGCCTTTTCATGGGCGGCATCCCGATTCGGCTCATCGAGGTGCGCCGTCTTCATCCTGGCCGGCATATGGACCGGCCTGGAACTGTTCAGGTCATACGCGGTCTTCTCGGGTTTCCCCTGGGCCCTGCTCGGCCACACCCAGCTTCCCTTCACAGTCCTTGCCCAGACTGCTGAGCTGGGGGGGGTCTTTCTCATCAGCGCCATAGTCATGTGCGGAAACGTTGCCGTCTATCAGGCGCTCAGGAGGAGGTATGCACCGCTTGCCTGCACGGTGATACTGGTGGCTGCCTGTACAGTCTTCGGCGCCTGGCGAATGCAGACCGGCACCTTTGACGGGGTCCCCGTGAATGCCGCCGCGGTCCAGGCCAATGTGCCCCAGGACCAGAAGTGGAGGCCCGAGACGGTCAACGCCGTGCTCGACACCTACCTCTCCCTGTCCAGGGAGGCCATGGATCAGGGTGCCGAGCTGGTGGTGTGGCCAGAGACGGCCTGTACCTTCTACCTCTTCAGGCACTGGCCCCCGACCATGCGCGTCCTGGAGATGAGCCGGGGGAACCGTGTGGACTTTCTGATCGGCAGCCCGGCCTATGAGGATGAGCGCTTCTACAACCGCGCCTACCTGCTGCGGGATGCGAAGATTCTGGGATACTACGACAAGGTTCACCTCGTCCCCTTCGGTGAATACCTGCCTCTCGCCTCGCTGCTGAGGGATCACTTCAAAGGGCTCACTGCCGAGGTGGGCGATTTCAGCGCCGGGACAGACCTTGAGCCGATTGAAGACATCGGCGTGCTCATCTGTTTCGAGAGCATCTTCCCCGGGCTCTCCCGGGAGCTCTGCGGCAAGGGTGCCAGGCTCATCGTGAACATGTCCAATGATGCGTGGTTTAAGACATGGTCGACACCCGAGCAGCATCTCCAACAGGCCTGCTTCAGGTCCATCGAAACGAGGCGGTGGCTCGTGCGGGCGGTGAATCACGGGATATCGGCCGTGGTGGACCCCTACGGGAGGGTCGTGCAGCGGATCGGGCTGCTCGAGGAGGGCGTGGTCGTCCAGCGGGTCGCCAGGATCGATGAGGTCAGCCTCTATGTCCGGTTCGGCCCCCTGATCCCGGTCCTGTGGGCCGTGCTGTCCATTATTGCAGCATTGACTTTGCGCAGACTCGGTGATAAAGCCACAGGCGCATGATAGCGGACCTCCAGCAGCAGATAACATCCATTGGCGAGCGGCTTGGCGCCATGAGGGGGTATCTTTGAGATCCCCACGCGCGAAAAGAGGCTCTCCGAGATAGATGCGCTCCTGGGCACGCCCGATGTCTGGAAGGACAAGGGCAGAACCAGGGACCTCCAGTCGGAAAAGTCCAGGATATCGGCAATCCTATCCCAGTGGAAGATCGTCTCGACCTTCTGGGACGACCTCCAGGTATTTCTCGATCTGGCCAGGGAGGACGAGCAGTCGGTGGCCTCAGACATCGAATCGACGGTGGAGAATCTCGAGAGGCACATCCACGACATCGAGAAGGCCCACGTGCTCTCGGGCAGAGACGACGCCAAGGGGGCCTTCGTCGAGATCCATGCGGGTGCCGGGGGTCTCGAGGCACAGGACTGGGCGGAGATGCTCCTGCGCATGTACCTGAGGTGGGCCGAGATGAACGGGTACTCCTCCCGCATCATCGATATCTCGTCCGACGAGGAGGCCGGCATCAAGCACGCC
>Ga0208040_1001138_pt1 | contig 27531 bp, 31 predicted proteins | sample AD_UKC083_MetaG_FD_184431 | JGI IMG/M metagenome (GOLD analysis project Ga0208040, IMG submission 184431) | Active sludge microbial communities of municipal wastewater-treating anaerobic digesters from USA - AD_UKC083_MetaG (SPAdes) (version 2) | ecosystem: Engineered > Bioreactor > Anaerobic >...
CCGTTCGCTGCGCCGATGTTTGCCAGCAAATTCTTTTAACCCCGGCGTTTTCTACTATTGGTTAAATATTCGTCTCGCGTTATCTTAAAAGCATATCCACCCTCATCATCCAACCCCAGATAGTTCATCCCAATCTTTTCCATCACCCGTTTGGATGCCAGATTATCGGGCGCCGCACCGCCGTGAATGCTGGCTAATTCCAATTGACCAAAAGCATAGTTCAGCAGCGCTCCGGCGGCCTCGGTCGCCAGCCCCTGCCCCCAATAGCTGCTTTTCAACAGGTAGAACAAAGCCGGGTCGGCGTCTTTCGGGTTTGTGTGGTCCAGCCCGCACCACCCGATAAAATCATTCGTCGCCTTGAAGATTATCGCCAGGCAAAGATGAACAATTTTCCCCGGCCTGTTCTGCGCATAATGGGCCATCATCGCTTCGATTTTTAGCACAGCCTCTGCCGTGGAAATTGCTCCCTCGTCCAATTTCCAACTGCAAGCCACGCCATCCACATCGACCATCGTCACCGTTCGCAGAATCAGTCGGGGTGTTTCAATCACAATGGCCGGTGTCATGGTTGATTTATTCAGGCCCAGCATCAATGAGCACCTTATCCGGAACGTTCCGGGCTTGTTCGCCATGCTCAAACCGACGCGGTCCATAGATCGCCACAACCACCGCCGCCATGCCTAGCAAAATGACCGTCTCCAGCCCGCGCGTCTCACGGATAAATGGCAGTGATGCCGAAGCATACATCACCATCAGATCATAGACCCCGTGGAACAGCGAAACCAGCAATATACTGCCCCGGCTGTTGGCATACAGCCAGGTATAGAGCACAGCGATAATCACAATATCGGCCATAAAGAAAAGCAAGGTTATTGGAGCACTCCCGGCTTTGAACGGCCATAGCTCGGGCAGGTGCCACAACCCCCACACCAGCCCAACCATCAGGCTTGCCGCCAGGTCTGAATGCCGCGCCCGCAGCCGCGGCAGCAAATAACCGCGCCAGCCAATTTCCTCCCCCGTAACCACAATCCACCCCAGCAGCAGGGACATTAACAAAACCGGGCTGGTGCGCGCCAGTGTAGCCAGCCACGGACCGATCATTTTGATCGTCTCGGGTTTGCCGTTGATCAGCCCATACAACGCAATCAGCAGCAGCGTGCCGATGAGGGGTAAGGTCACCGCGGCCAGGTAGAGCAGGGGATGAACCCGCCAGGCAAAAACCCGCCTCAGCAGCATCTCCAGGGCCTCGCGCCCTTCCAGCAGTGCGGTGAGCAGAATAGCTGCAAAAGCCGGCCCAAAGCCGCCCAGCCAATCAAGAAACAGGACAGGCTTTTCTCCAAGCTCTGCCACCCACCACAGCAGCCAGGAAAGGCCAAAAGCCAGAACAATATAAGCTGCCAGCGGGCGGCGTGAGAGTAAGTTGCGCAGGTGCATTAGATTACTTCATCTGTATCTTGCCATCAGAAAAATGATATGTTCCATGATACTGAGCCGCCTTGCACATTTTTTACACAGGTCTTGCCCGGTTCTTCATAAAAACTACCCCGGCAATAAACCCAAGTACCAGCATCACTACACCTGCTAAAACCTGCCCGCCAATAGGATTGCTCTTTTGGCTGACCTCTGGCGTGCCCGTAGGCGTAATCATCGGGACCGGCGTTTCACTCGGTTTTGGCGTGGGTGTTTTGGCAACTATGGTTCGGGTTGGCGTAGCAGACGGACATACCAAAGGTGTGGCCGATGGCGTTGGATATAACACGGACCAGCGATCCTCTTCTTTGGCATTAGCAATCTCAGCCTGAATTTCGTGGATGCGCTGATTTGTTGGATCTAACGCCAAAACGACACCCATTTCGTAATTCAATAATTGTTTAGAATTTTCCAGACTCGTATCATCACTCATATAATAATAATCCCATAGGTACCAATCATAATACATTTCGAGTAATTCAAGGTGCAGGCGAATATCGTCTGGATGTAAAACAAGCGCCTGTTGAATTGTGATCTCTGCAAGATGGCTCAGTTGACCTGGTGGGTTACCCAATTTGACGAAGGAGGCTCTTTTATATTTATTTGATAATTCAATGGCTAAGTCAACGTTACCCGGGTCAATCCCTATCCTGGCCTCCATGTCTAGAATTTCTCGCCAATAATTTGGATGAATGATCGTAACCCCGATGATTTCTCGTGGATTAGGTTCGTAATTCTGCCAGTGCCACCGAATCTCATGGCCAATTTCGCTAATGTGAGCATTGTCATGATCTGGCCAATAAGCATCGATCGTTGCTGGACAGACCGTATATGGTAGTCGTAGTGTAATTGCCACTGTCCCAATGGACTGGTACCAACCGGCGCCGGTTCCCAGGAAATATTGAATTTCCGTGAAGCTGTCGGGATCACCTACGCCGAAGCCGTCCTGAAGATCCGTGGTGTAACTCACCCGAATATTCACAACTTGTCCAACAGGAAAGTTGACATCAAAGACTGCCCAATCAGCAGGAGAAAAACTGTCGTCCAAATAAGTTTCTGTAACAAATTCTGTAGGTACCGAAGTTTGATTGACACTTGCCTTGAAATATCTGGCAACCGGGTAATTATCACCGCCCCATCCCATGGCATTTTCTAATGGGAAGCGGACGCGCATTTGCTCATCAGTTTCCCCGAGGTTTTTCATCGCAAAATCTGCCGTAACTTCAATGACATAAACATCGGTTGAAACTTCTTTGACCACCATCAAGACATTTTCTGCCACCATTTGAACTTTTGTATCCTGGCTTGGGTTGATATTGCTGCCCGGTGGTGGGTTTGGCGGAGCAACATCTGCATGGGTTGGAGTACTCAAGATCATCAACAAGAGCATTGTGAGAATGAAGGCTGCTGTCTTTTTCATTGTCTCAAATCCTATGTTTGATTCGGTTCATGGCGCGTGATTATTTCTTACCCGCTGCTGCAATTCAATTATACTATTATACCCACTCAGAATTACTCCCCCGCGTAAAGGAAAACCACGAGGCGTGTTTATCGCCAGGGAATCCGTATAAAGGTTGGACCTCTGCCAGCGTCAATCTTTGCGCTGGCAGAGGAATAGCTGATTAGCCTACTTCACTTCATCCAGCAGCCGGCGCTCGCCCTGCAATTTCCGAATTTCCGTGACATTCTGCGTCACTTCCAGCGTCCCCAGAAACTTCCCCTGCGGGTCACGGACGGCGAAGTAGCGGATATGGATAAACTGGCTCTCCTGGCCTTCCTGCGGCTTCGTCTGGATCCAGAACTCAGCCGTGTCCCGTGTCCCCGCGCGAAAATCCTCCAATATTTTGAAGACAATTTGCACACTGTCTGGATGGTGGCAGTTTAAGACATTGCGCCCAATAATATCCGGCGTCCGCTCAAAGACCCGGTTGTGCCCGCCAGAGTAAAACCGCACATCGTTGCCCTCATCCACAAACGTCACATCCACCGGAAGATGGGTAAAGATCATGGCGATCTGCTCGGGCGTCATTGCCCCCACCTCCAGCGGAATGCGGTTCTTGGGCTCCTCATTACACAGGCTGTTTGAATTTTGTGTCTCAGTCATACCATCCTCCAGTTCAAGCTGCAATTGGCAAACGAATTTCTATAAAATCCATCTTATTCGCTTATATTTTACCATGCCGCCGTTGCCGCTTGTGCATGGATAGCTTGCTTTTAGACTTCAAGGATCAATCCATCATAAGCCACTTCATAACCATGCTCCGCCGCAAACGCGGCCAGTTCCGGATGCGCCGGATTGCCCTCATGGGCAATATGAGTGGCAAAGGCGCGACCATTGGATTTTAATAACCCTTCAGATCGCATCCGCTGAACATGTTCAATAACTTGATGGGCGCTTAAGTGATCGCTCCCAGGTTGGCTTGGCCCGTAAGTATGATCCAAGATGACAAGGTCAAATTTCATTTGAAATTGATGAAATGCTTGCCAGGTTTCTTCAAAGAGGCTTGCCGTATCGGTGCCGTAAAAAATACTGCGCCCGTTCTCCTCAACTGCGAATAACAGGGCCCCCATTCCAGGCGCATGATTCGCCGGAAAGGCGACGACGCGGTAATTGCCCATGCTGAAGGGTTGCAAAGGTTCTATTCGGTGAAGCTTAAGCTTTAGCCGTACTTCAGCCTCGGGCGATAAAAGGCTGTAATCTGCAAGGTCTCTCTCAAAGATCTCGGCTGCCTTTTCCAAAGTTTCAGCCGAAGCGTAAAAATTTAGGATGGGCGTACCAAGCGTGCCATATTCCGGGCTTCGTGACAGCAAGTGAGACAAATCGAAATGGTCAGCATGAGAATGGGTTTGCAAACAATAACGCACGTTGGTCAAGGTGCAGCCATGGTTTTGCGCCGCCCCCATGATGTCAGGGCTCAGGTCAATAAGTAAATCATCATTGACCAACAGGCTGGACCGCTTTCTTAAACTGCTCCCCCCAAGCAATCGTGCCTGTTCACAATTTTTACACTTACAAAATGCTTCTGGAAAAGCATTCGCAGCCGCAGTTCCAAGAAATGTGATGATCATGTCTTTTCCTATTCCTAATCTTTTTACGGCAGGCTAAGTTAACAACCAATAGGCGGGTAGAAGCGAGGCGTCGGATTCGCTGCGCTGTTCAGTGTCTCAGCCACCACAGGCTCCATCTTTGGATGGTTCATCGCATTGATTGACATCTCTTTAAGCACAACCTCATGCTCAGGTGTCACAATCTGGTAGCAATGGTTATCGCCACCACGCAGAACGCGGATCTGTTGAACAGGGCCCATCCTCTTCTTCCTTCAAAGCTGGTTGTCCAATGGCTTGCGTTATTGGTTGGCATTATAATCCTGGTGACACCTTAAACGTAGTTACATGGTTCTGTTTGAAAAATTTCTTAAAACCCCATTTCTATATGCACACGCAAATAAAAAAAGCATGGGCTAGATTGGTACAAGGAGAAAGAGCGATGGCAATTTACATATTCAATGGATTTACCTGCAATGCACGTTGGCCATCTTCGCTAAAACTGGCATGGTGTGCATGCTCGTTGAAACAGATCAAGGCCTGGTTCTGATTGATACGGGTCCGGGGACTGAAGATTATACCCATCCTCACTTTATGTTGAAAATATACCGGATGATCATGGATATGCCATTTGATCCACGTGAAGCCGCCATTAATCAGGTAAAGCAGTTGGGCTATCAACCCGAAGACGTTCGTCACATCGTTTTAACCCATATGCACTTTGATCATTGTGGTGGCTTACCCGATTTTCCCTGGGCAAAGGTCCATGTTCACCGCCGTGAATTTGAGGCTTTTAGAGGAAAAATGCACCGCTGGACTGATGTAGCCTATATTCAACGACACATTGCCAATGTGGCCAATTGGAGTTTTTACGAGGACGGAAATGAGAAATGGTACGATTTCAATGCCATCCATCTTCCATTCTCGCCGGAAATGTGGCTGGTGCCATTGTATGGCCATTCATGGGGGCACTGTGGGGTTGCCATCAAGACAGAAAAAGGTTGGTATTTTAATGCCGCTGATGCAGGTGCAGTCTATAATAACGAGACTCCCGCCTGGTTAATCAAGTTAGTTCTCGGTCCATACGATGCCTGCTTGCGTCAATTCATGCGCATGCATCCTGAAGTGGTAATATCCAATTCTCATATGTACCCAGAATGGTTTGAGAATAAAGTGTGGTAATAAGGCTTTATATTCTGCATAAAAACCGCCCCCCTTTCAGGAAGGCGCCCTATCAATTCAATCTATCGCATGCCCGCTTAAACCGGACGGTTGAGCCCTTTTTCCCCCCGCCGCTTTCTCCACGCTAAATATGCCGTGCTCACCACCCACCCAACAATAAATCCCCCCACCACAGCCAGAGGCGCCCATTCGCGTATTCCTCCCAGAACATCATAGATAAACACACTCTGCCAGTTTAACCAGAATTCTGGCGCCGCAGAGTTGGAGACGTGCAGCTCTGGGCGGGTTGCTAAGCTGAAAAAGGCCAGCGCCACGCCCATATACAGGTAATAAGAAACGACCGCCGCAATCCAGGTGAGCATGCAAGCCAGCACAGCTTTCCATCGCGAATTACTGCTCCAAGCCTCGCTCAGAATGATTGGGACCGCTGGCACCAGCCAGATGCCAAAAATCAAAATAACTCGTATGAAGGTGGCCGTAGTCAAGCCCTGCATGAGCTCCTGGTAGAAGAAGTCAAACACGCCAAACAGAAAACCAACCCCCGCGTAGATGATCCAGCGTCTTTTTGCCGGCTTACCTTGGGAGTTTTTTGTTTTTGTCATTGAGGCCTTATATCAGAGCGCTTTTTTAGACGATTTAATCTAAAGGGTTATGTTACCTGCTGGCAGGCTTGGACTCTGCTTGGAAGCAGGCAAAGCCCGAAGCCAGAAAAATGCTTTGAATCGCGCAGAATCCCACTCGTCGGGTGCACGCTGTATTGGCTGGCGGTTTTCGCCAAGAACTATGGTTTGCCTAGATGAGTGCTTACCAGGCAGCTTGCTTATCATTGGGATTTGCATGTTTTTCCTCTGCAGAAGATTCTACTACATGCAAAAGCCTTCCTGCCTTTTGGCAGATGGGCTTGAGCTAATGCCGATGGGCTTTCTTTTTTATCCAGACAAATAGTCCGACGCCCAAAATCATTGTACAAACCAGGATGGCACAAAGTGAGACCGGTGGCGTATAACCGGAAAATGAAGCGCAGCCCTCCCAATCACTATTGACTGTTTGGCAACAATAAGGAGATGCCCTCAGGCTGCAATCAGTCGGTGCCTCGTGGTCAAGGATGGTATAACCTGCCGGACAACTCCCGGTCAGTAACTCCCAACCTTCGGCAGGGACACAATACATGCATTCATCACCTGGCCAGATCTGAGCACACTCTTGGGTAGTGTGGTTGACAACATCTGCAGGCGCTGAAGGCTCTGCTGTCACAGGCCTTGACGTATAGAAAGACAATAAACATAGACCAACCAGCAAAACCGCGATCTTTATCTTTTTTGACATGGTTTGTCACTTTCACTGTAGTTTAGAATCAGCCAGCCAATGGATTGCGTTACTGTGTGAGGGCGGGCGTGAATTCTGCTTGGGCAGGTCTTCTGGTAATTGAAAGGCAGTAATGCCCGCTTGATTCTTGCACCAGTTGCAAGAGGATGGTTTGTTATCTGCCTTCCCCATAATGGGTCACGGTTAATTTTAATTGAAATTGGTTGGATGAACAACCACAACGGCTTCACGCTTCGCCAGTTCTTCTAATTGCTCCCGGCTGGGGTGCCTGGGCAATCCGTGTGCCCTCTCCATAATCAAACCAACCATATGCGGATGTCTCGCAAGTCGCACCTCCATAAGATCTGCAAACTTGGATGGGTCGGTGATGACTTCGGCCATACCTTGAAAACATTTTGTACCCACACGAATTTCAACCTGCGGATTCGATTGAATATTGCGTACCCAATCTGCCTTGAGTCCACGCGCTGCACCAAGATAATAATCCGCACCAATCAACTCGTATTGCAGAGGAGTCACCCGTTTTTTCCCTGATCTTCTACCTGTGGTCGTTAAAAGGAGAATGATTTTGCCGATAAGTGGACCAAGCCCAATCGCATACAGCACACGATGGATCTTTTGAACATTCTTCATGCCCGCCCAGTTAAATGTTGCAGGTTTCATTGCTTTTTCCTTTCATCTGTGTGCAATCATTGATTCATTTGGAATTCTGTAATTTGGTTCTTTGTTTAACTGCCTAACGGTTTGTATTACCTGCGTGTAGGCGGGGGAGACTTTGCTTGGAAGCCCAAAATAACATGGGGTCATAAAAATTGTTGCCGTAGGTACTGCAGCAAAGTGGTAGTCCTCCAGTTGGGCGGCATAGTGATAGGGTTTACATCCATTATGTACCGGTTCGGTCAGCGCGCCAGTAAGTGCCTTACATCGTTTTTATTCCATAGCCCCAACATATTTGCGATCTGGAAGCCCACATAATGCTCAAAATGAGGAAATCTGGACCGATAATAGCAATTCCAATAACTCACAATTCTTTGCTTCAGCAAGTAGACAAAAGCCGGATTCTCATTTATGAATTTATGGTAGGACTGCATTGGCATACGGTTTATATTGTGCAATATGACTTCAATTATTTCAACCACGTATTCACCGATGGGTTGAAGAACGAATGGACACACCCAGATTTCATCCTGCGAAAATAATTTTTCCAGGTATTTCTGCCGAATAAACCCATCATGGTGTCGAGTATAAATACAAGCCAAAATCGCAAGCTCTTGTGCGCTCAATCCATATAATGATGCCAGCCTTGGTTCTGGAGAATAGATACGAGATGGAATATGTATTAGTTCTCCAGAGATAGTAATTGGGCCAACATCATACTGTGTAGGTTCTAAAAAACAGGTTGGCAAAATGGCAACCACAGCCTCTACATCTTTTGACAGGTAGCTTGGAAACGCGGCCTGAAGATGTTTAATAGTCTCTGGCCGGGGAGCTAACGTTTCAAGGTTTTTCGTCATGGCTCATTTTCACTGCGTCTGGTAGCCGCTTTATATCATTGTTTGGGCGAAGCTCCTCCATCAACCGGTGGATTCCCCCCACCCTCAGCCGGGGCGGGTGGAACCATAGCAGCTTGCACAGCCGGGCTCGGTGCGGGTGCTGCTGTAGGGGCCTTCTTGCGCGACCCCAGCCAGATGCCAACCCCAATAGCCAGCGCCAGCAGCGCGCCGCCGCAGAACAGGGCCGCCACAAAATCAATCTCAGTGGCCGTGGTGGTATTCATTCCGGTGGCCCGTTTGATGGCATTGATCACGTCCACAAAGAAATTATCTCTGGATGGATGAATGATCTCAAACGGCGTTAATGGATCGCCAATAAAGGGACTGAGCCGCCAGGTCATCTGCGCCCCCACAAACCCATACAGCACAACCCACATGCGCAGCAAGGCATTCCCCAGCGAACTGTTCGCCATTTCGCGATTCTGATCAACCCACTTGAACCCATTGAGGACGTAATAAAGCCCGGTAACACCGCTGATGGCTACAAATATCACTGCCACCAGTTGGAAGAACGCATAATTGGAAGAGGTCAGCACAAAAAACAGCGTCACCGGCGACAGCCCCAGCAACAGGAATGCCGACACGCCAATCCCACTGAGGACAATAATCCCTGCCTGAGCCACCGAAAAGCGCACATTCAAGAGGGCCAGCGCAAAGAAATACAGGGCTGGCAGCGTAAATATTAGCGTCAGCAAAAATAGCAGCGGCATCTTGATGGCTGTAGAAAGCCCCTGCAGCCAACTGTGCGATAACCCCGTTACAAAGCCGTAGAGCATCAAAAACACCACAATTGAAACCAGCAGCCCTAAAGCCTTGCCTTTCAGGTTTTCGTTGCGCTGAACGCTCTGGTAAAACGCTTTGGGATCTTTGAGGAAATTGGGAATCAGCATAAAAACAGGTTGTTTCATAATCCCTCTCCTATTTCGTTGATTGTATGTCTGGGGAAAAGATAATAAAGCGCCCTTCACATTCGAAGGGCGCTTTGGATACTTACTGCATTAGCGGTCTAAACTTATACCCATAAACCAGAATCCCCCGGTCGTTGCCATCCTGCCGGATCTTGCGGGTCACCATTTCAACCGGCATGCCAATTTCCACCGCCTGGTCGCCCAGGTCAGTCAATTGTGCGGTTATCACCGGGCCTTCTTCTAACTGAACCAGCGCCACGGTGTAGGGCGCCTGGGCTTCGTAACCCGCCGGGGCATCCTGCATCATCGTGAACGAAAACACCTTGCCGCGTCCGCTAAAACCATAGGGGGTTTTGGCTTCGCCACCGCAGTGCGGGCAAACATCCCGCGGCGGAAAAATCTTGCCATCGCAGTGCGGGCAGGTTTCGCCCACCAGGGCATATCGCTGTTTCTTCAAACGCCAGTGACGTGGAATTTCCATTTTTTCTGCTTCTCCTTCAACTGTATCGTGCCAAAGTGTACCGGTAACAGTCTATCAATTCCTATCAAGTTACCGATTCTGGCGCTCAACTCGTTCCAAGACATGGGTCACGGCAGTTGCCGCCGTCCCGCCCAGGTTTTGAACCAGCGCTCGCCGGGCTTTACCAAGTTGATTAACCCCGGCTTCGCCGCGGAGTTGCAGTGTCGCTTCCACAATTTGATACATCCCCGTGGCCCCCAGCGGATGCCCGCGGGCCTTCAGTCCGCCCAGCGTGTTGATCGGCAGGGCGCCGTTGAGGTTGAACCGCCCCTCAGCCGCCGCCTGCGCGGCCTGCCCGTGCGGGGCCAGTCCGGCGGCTTCCAGCGTCAGCGCGGCATGAATGGACGAGGTATCGCTCAATTCAAAGAAATCCACATCTTGCGGCATAATCCCTGCCATCCGGCAGGCGCGTTCAATCGAAAGCCGCGCCGCCTCAAACCGCAGGAAGTCCGGACGGTCGTGCAGTGCCAGGCGGTCAATCACCGAGGCGGACCCCGTTACCTTGACCAGCGGGTGTGTAAACCCGGTTGGAACATGGTCCACGGTGGTCAGCAGAACCGCCGCCGCTCCGTCAGCATAAGGTGCAATATCAAATAAATTCAACGGATCACAAATCGGCTCCGCCCCGGCATACACCTCCGGTTTGATCGCTTTGCGATACATCGCGTTGGGGTTCCCGGCGCCGTTGGCGTGCGCCAGCAGTGGGAAGGCTGCAAACGCCTCGCGGGGCGGGCGGTATTCATACAGGTAGCGCTGCATCAGCAGCCCGGCTTGCGCTGTCGGGGTCAGCCCTTCCACGGCTTCCCAGTCATAATCGGTCATTTCAGATACAGCCGCCTCTAACTCCGAGCCAACCATATCGGTGTACTTTTCAACCCCCACCACCAGCGCTGTATCCACCATTCCGCTGGCTACCGCCAGGTAGCCCATCCGGAAGGCGGCTGCGCCCGAGGCGTCGGCGGCTTCAACTGTGAATGCCTCAATCCCGGTCAGGCCGGTATTATCTGCCAGCAGCGCCCCCAGGTTGGACTGGTGCGAAACCGTTGAAGCCAGCATATTGCCGATATAGAGCGCCTGCGGCTTCAATTCCATTCCGGCTTCGTGCCGCGCCGCCAGCATGGCCCGTGCTGCCAGCGTCCGCAGCGAAAGTTCCCAATGCTCGCCGACTGGAATTTGCCCAATGCCTGCAATCACAACATCACGCATGGGTTACTCCTCCAGCTTACCGCGGTAGCGCACATAGGTGGCGTAATCAATTTGTGTGCGCCGGGCAATATAATCCGTTGTCAGCGGCGCCCGGCTGCGGCGCTCTTCCTGCGCTTCGGTCACAGTCAGTGCCATCGCGTCTGAGCCTGCCCCCGACCCAAAGGATGTAATCAGAATCCGGTCACCCGGCTTGGCCGCATCCAGGATGGCGGTCAGTCCAATGATGGCTGCCGCCGCATAAGTATTGCCAATCACTGGCGAGAGCAGCCCCGGCTTGATCTGCTCCGGCGTAAAGCCCAGCATCCCCGCCACCCGCTGCGGGAATTTGGTATTGGGCTGATGAAATACTGCATAGGCGTAGTCGCTGGCCTGGGTGCCGGTGGCTTCCATCAGGTGATGCGCCGCCTCATAGACGTGCTTGAAATATGCCGGTTCGCCCGTAAAGCGCTGCCCGTGCTCGGGGTAATGCTGGTAAGGCCGCCGCCAGAAATCCGGCGTGTCGGTCACAAAAGAGTAGGTCGCCTCAATCACCGCCAGGGCTTCCTCGGCTGGTCCTAAAATATATGCCGCCGCGCCCGAGGCCGCCGTGTATTCCAGCGCGTCACCGGGCCGCCCCTGGGCCGTATCCGCGCCAATAGCCAGGGCATAGTTGCCCATCCCCGAGCCCACCAGCCCAATGGCTGCTACCATCGCTTCGGTGCCAGCTTTGCACGCAAACTGCCAGTCGCCAGCCTGCACATGCGGCGCTGCGCCAATGGCCTCAGCCACCACCGTCCCGCTGGGTTTGACCGCATACGGGTGGGACTCAGAGCCCACCCACACCGCTCGCAGCGCATCGGGCGCAATGCCAGCCCGGTGCAGCGCATTGCGGGCAGCTTCAATGGACATGGTAATCACATCCTCATCCAGCCCGGCAACGGCCTTTTCTTTAACCGGCAGTCCGCCGCCGGATTTACCTGTCCACACCCGCGCCACCTCTGCCGCGGGCAGCCGATAACGGGGGACATACGCCCCGTACCCAATAATTCCAACCGGTCGGTTGGGTTTTAGAAGTAAAGCAGGTTGGGTCTCAGTCATCGTTTTTCCTCACGAATTTCTTTAAGTATCATTTCAGCCCGGTCCAGCCGTACCGCTTTTTCTTGCACCATGCGGTCTGCCACCCGTTGAACTTCATCAGATGTTGCTCCAGCCGCCACCGCGACCTGCCGGGCGTGCAGCGTCATATGCCCACGCTGAATCCCTTCAGTTGCCAGGGCTCGCAGCGCCGCCAGATTTTGCGCCAATCCCACCGCAGTGATAATCTCTGCCAGGTCCCGCGCGGTCTTCACCCCCATCAGTTTCAGTGCTGCGCGTGCGCCGGGGTGCACCCGGGTTGCCCCGCCCACAATCCCCACCGCCATTGGCAGTTCCAGTTCGCCCACCAGGTTGCCGTCTTCGTCCTTGCTCCAGGCAGAAAGGCTGGTGTACCGCCCTGACCGCGCCGCGTAGGCATGCGCCCCGGCTTCAATCGCCCGCCAATCGTTGGCTGTTGCCAGAACCACGGCATCAATCCCGTTCATAATGCCCTTGTTATGAGTCGCCGCCCGGTAGGGGTCTGCCGCAGCAAACGCCCACGCCGCCAGAATGCCATCCCGCACCTGCTCGGCGCCAAAATCGCCAAATGCCAGGTCGGTCAGCGGCACCATGCAGCGGGCTCGCGCCAGCCGCCGGTCTGCCAGGTTGGATAAAATCCGCAGGTGCACCCGCCCTCCGCTGATTTCTGCCACCAGCGGCGTCAAGCGCTCGGTCGCTGTGTTAATGGCGTTGGCGCCCATTGCGTCTCGCACATCATAGATCAAATGCACAACCACAAAAGGCCCAATCGGTGATTCTTCAATCAACCGCACTTCCAGATCGCGCGGTCCGCCGCCCAGACGCTCCAGCACCGGGTCAATCGCCGCGGCGGCTGCCAGCAGCCGGTCTTTCTGGGCCAGCAAACGCTGCTGCGCCCCTGCCGGGTCTGATAGATTCAGGACCTGCATCTGCCCAATCATCAGAGGCTCGTCGCTGCTGGTGGTAAAGCCGCCCCCGCTGCGTGCCAGCCGCGCCATGAAAGACGCCCCGGCAACAATCGAGGGTTCTTCCACCACCATCGGCACCAATACCGCCCGCCCATTGATCACAAAGTTTTGCGCAATTCCCAGGGGCAAGGCATACGTGCCAATCACATTCTCAATCATATGGTCAGCCTGTTCCAGGCTTAACCCGGTGCAGCCGCTGAGCGCATCGAATTCTTCATCGGTCAGGCTGACCTGCCGGGCAATTTGCTTCCGGCGTTCATCAGGCGTCAGATCGTAAAATTTAGGTGTGCTCATGGGTCCTCATGATGTTCCAAGTGTAATTTTAGGTTCCCATCAAAACCTATCATCCTGGCGGCAAATATCAGGCTGCCAGCCAGCTTTTAGCAAAACTTGCCGCCCAACCGCCTCCAGCAGCCGGGCGGCTGTCAATCATCTCAATCAGCTAAAACCCTAATCGAGCAGGAATGTGTCGCCGGGTTTTAAGACCTGCACGCGGGCGGTTGTCTCGGCCTCAACCTGGGTTTTCCATGCCAGTGCGTCCTGAGCAATCAGCTCAAAGGTGTTGAAATGAATTGGGATGACATGTCTGGGCGCCAGCATCCGAACGGCTCGCAGGGCATCCGCCGGGCCCATGGTGTAATTATCGCCAATCGGCAGCGCAGCCAGATCCAAACCGCCTTCGCCAATCAGCTTCATGTCGCCAAACAATCCGGTATCGCCGGCAAAATACAGCTTTTTCCCATCCTGTGTGGTGATGAGAAACCCAGCCGCCAGCCCGCCGTAACTGCCATCGGGCAGTGAGCAGCCGTGCAGCGCGGGGGTCAGCTTGACATACCCGAAGGGGTGCGCATAGCCTCCGCCAATGTGCTGCCCGTGCAGGTTGGCAATGCCGTTCTTTTTAAGCCAGTTGCAAATCTCAAAATTGCTGATCACCACGGCCTTGGTCCGCTGGGCAATTGCAATAGCATCGCCCACATGGTCGCCGTGCCCGTGTGTGATTAGAATGGCATCTGCCTTCACCTGTTCAGCGCTGACTGGTGCGGCCTTGTTGCCGCTGAAGAACGGGTCAATCAGCAGGTGGTAGCCTTCAGTTTCCACGCTCAGTGTGGCGTGTCCATACCAGGTAATCTGCGTGCTCATGGCGTTTTGGGTTTTTGCAGCGCGCGCCACAGCAGCAGCGCACCGCACAGAATCAAGATCCCCGCTCCGGCAATGCGGATGGCCATTTGCCCAAACAGGGTGCTGAAAAATGCAAAGACCAGCAGGCTGATGCCCAGCATCCACAACCCCACGTTGACCGTTGCACGGCCCCATTCACCGATCCAGCCAGCTACCGCCAGCCCCAACCCCACGCTGCCGGGCAGCAAGATCCACAGATAAGCCCACGCGCCCCAGTCTTGTGACAGGGTATTGTACATAAAAATGAGCCCCAGGGTCAGCAAAATGGCGGCTGGTATCAACAGTCCTGCCAGGCCTTGCTTGGCGGCTGGAAATACGAAGGGCCAGACGGCGAACCCCGCTGCCAGAATGAAAAATATAATCGGCCAACTCCGCAGGATATGATATCCCGCTACAAAGTTGGATACCAGAAAGACAGCTCCTGTCAATATCAGCAAGCCACCAATCACCAATCCCGCCCGATTTTCGTTTTTCATAACAGCCTCCTTGAAAAATCAATTTACAATGTCATTGTAGCGCAGATTGGGCCGGTTAAGCCATCAATTTGCGCCGCATAAAAATTGCCACCTCATAATCTTCCACATCCCGGTTCGTGTAATACGAAAGATCAATGGCTTCAATTTCATATCCCACTTCCCGGTAAAATCGAATGGCGGGAACATTGGTATTTTGAGTTTCCACTTGCAGTGCCCGCAGCCCGTTCTGGCGGGCTCGGTCTGCCATGGCATCCATCAACTGCCGCCCCAGCCCCTGGCCGCGCTCTTCTGCCGCAATATGAAACTCATGAATCCACAGGATCCGGTTCCAGTGATGGGTTTCGGCAATAGCCACCCCCACCAGCCGGTCTCCCTGCCAGCAGCCCAGCGACAGGCCCTCTTTGATTACCTGCTCATAACGTTCCAAATCTTCAGCCGAGATTTCCTCATCAAAGTGCCGGGTGTAGGGTTGGGGCAGTTGCACCAACGCCAGCCGCAGGTGGGTTTCAAAATCATTCTCCACCTTGCTGACGGTGTACTTTTCTGTGGTGGTGTAACCGGTCATGACAGTTTTCAGTTCTGCAAGCCGAATGACTTGCAGGGGGGCAATGGTAATCGGTTGCAAAATCATCCCTCTAGATATTCTTGAACTTTTTCCGACCAGCCGCTGACCTGTGCCTGGACCACCAGTTGTGCCACCGGGCGGGGCAGCACTGGCTCTGTCAATAACTGGTCGATTGGCAGCCAGACGGGTTCATACAAACCGTTTTCTGGCGGATACTGCCCCAGCATTTCGGGGCCCAGTCCTGCGCCAAAAACTCCACCACTGATTCGATAGGTCCGAAAATAAAATTGCTGCTGTCCCCGGAATGTCACAATGGCAGCCAGCGGACCCAACTCGATGGCTAACCCGAGCTCTTCCGTCACCTCTCGAATAGCAGCTTCTTCGGGCGTTTCACCAGGCTCCATTCGTCCCCCGGGAAAGGTGTAGTAAAGCTGCCCGCCCCGCACCCGCCGAATGAGCGCCACCATGCCATCTCGAATTACAATCGCGGCGGCGCGTGTCATAACATCACCTGATCACCCCATTGAACGCACATCAAATCCTGCCCGGCTTTTTGGGCAATAATGGCGCTGGCGTAATGGATGGGTAAATTGCGCGCCGCTTCAAAGCTGATGTTGTTCAGTACAACCGGCAGCATACAGCGATATAACCCGCCGTGCCCCACACAGAGCAAATTCACATCCCTCTCCCCGTAATACTGGACCAGCGGCTGCACAAACGGCTCAAATCGGCCCCGAATCTCGTAAAAGTTCTCACCTGTCCCGGTTCGGGCGTCCCAGTCCTGCCGCAGCAGCCAGGCATCCATGGTTTCACGCCAGGCCGCCCCGCCGACATCATACGAGGTTTCTTCCAGATTGCCCAGATCATATTCGCGCAGTGCATCGGTGGTTTCGATGACAGCCCCGATCCCCTGGTTGAGGATTTCGGCAGTTTGCTGAGCTCTTAACAGCGGGCTGGCAAAAATGCGCTCAAACCGAATGCCTCTCAATCGGGCTGCCAGTTCGCTGGCCTGCTGACGGCCTGTATCGGTCAACCCATGCTTGCCAGGCCGGTTGGAAAAAACCTTCAAGATGTTGGCTTCGCTTTCGCCGTGCCGTACAAAATAAATTTTCATTCATCCACCCCAAAAATTGAATTGACCAGCTTTTTCAATCCGCTTGCCGGTCGGTTGGCGCGCACCTGCCCCGTCTGTCCATTGATGATTACGGCGTACTCGCGTTGATCCACTCGATAGCGGGTCAACCAGGCCGGTACCAGCAGCAGCTTGAAGGAGTCTACTTTAATGTCTGCAGAACTAACGGTCAGGTCTTCCACCGAGCCAAAAATCCGGTCCCGCATCTCTTCCTTGAATTCAGTAAAAAATTTAGCACGGGCATCTAATGCCGCTTCAGCTACTGGAATCTGATAAGTTTCTGCAGTCCAATTTGCCAGATACCCTTCATTGTACGCCGTCAGTTCATTGAAATCATAAGCTTCTAATTCGGGGGCACAGGCAGGGTCTAATCGATGGGTGGCTGGTACCCGGATTTGTGGACGCCCAATGTCCATCTCACCCTTATCCTTGATCACTTGATTATTATTTTTGTTGCGCCGGTAGCCGCGCCAGCTGGCCTGCCCGCTTAATTCAAATAACCAGACCGGGATATATAAGCCTGTGCCGGGGAGAACTTTCCATTGTAGTTCTTCTGGCAGGTTGCTTTCCAACCACGCGCGCAGTGCTGCAACAGCTTGCTGGGCTGTAATCCGAAAAGGAATCAGCGCATGCGGTACAACATACTCCCCGCTTTCAACCGATTCGATAACGTGTGCCGAAGCACAGTAAGGGCAGGTGATCGCCAATCCTTCGGGCGGCAGCACAAAATTAGCGCCGCAGCCGCCGCACTGCACTGTTTTGCTGGCTGCTGGCTTCCAGTGCCCCTGCACAGTTGCCATCGCCAATGAAAAATTTTGCCCCTCTTCTACTTCAAAGGATGATTCGATGGATTTGCGGCTTTCACAGTACTCGCAAGTTAGAGAGGCACCGTCTGACGCATATGTCAAGCTGCCACCGCACTTTGGGCAGGTGAATCGCTGGGTTTCCACAGTCACATCACCCGTTGGGATTGCAGGAATGGTTTCAGGGTTTACCAGATCTGCTGGCTTTAATTGACCATCCAGCAGAGCCAACTTTCGGCGGGCGCGGGGCTCTGAAAGATCATGCGCCAGCGCCTCTACCAGCCAGGCGCGCTTTTCGGCCGGGTCGGTGCTGATTTCACTCAGCCAGAGCCAGGCTTCCATTTGCTGGGTGGCATCCGGATTGTTGGTCAGCACCCATTCCAAAAAGAAACGCGCTTCTTTCAACTCGCCGGCTTTGGCAGCCGCAATCCCGCGGGTTAAGAGATCTTGTGCACCATCAGACATCAGGCAGCCTCAAATGAAGATGATTATTGCTATCATAATCTAACAAAAATATTGGATGGATGAATGACAAAGAATGCTTTGATTGTACTATAAAGCCGCCCTCAGGATTGGTGAGGGCGGCTTTGGATTTACAGCGAAACCGTGATGATTATAGTTCAGACGTGCAGTTCGGGCAGCGGGTGGCGCCAATCGGAATGCTCGTCTTGCAGTAGGGGCAGTCCTTGGTCGTGGGGGCTGCCGCCGGAGCGGGTTTGCGCAGTTTGTTCACCTGTTTGATGATCAGGAACAGCACAAAAGCCACGATCACGAAATCAATGATCGTATTCAAGAACAGCCCATAGTTCAAGGTCGGTGCGCCAGCGTCTTTGGCCGCCTGGAGTGAGGCATAGGTGCCGCCATCCAGCGCCCAGAACAGGTCCGTAAAGTTGACCTTGCCCAGCAGCAGGCCAATGGGCGGCATGATGATATCGTTCACCAGCGAGGTGACGATCTTACCAAACGCGCCGCCAAGGATAAAGCCAATTGCCAGGTCGAGCAGGCTGCCCTTTAGGGCAAATTCCTTAAACTCTTTGAGCATTTTAAAGCTCCTGTAGATTAGTAGTTAACAATCCGGGGCAGTTTCTTGGCTTCTTCGACCCATGCTGCCACCATCTTGAGGGTGGGCATGCGGCGGACCAGTTTCTTGGCATCGTTCACTTCGGTCATCTTGGGCAGCAGGTTTTCGGCTTTGCGCTGCGCCAGTTCGGGCACCGTATCAACACCGGCAGCTTCCAGCAGGTCGCCGTATTCACTGCCAATGCCCTTGATGCGGAACAGGTCTGCCCGGTTGACCCACTTGAGGATCAATGCGTCGCTGATGCCGGTTTTCTCAGCCAGCTCTTTGCGGCCTTTGGTGGTTGAACCCTTTTCAAGCAGTGCTTCAACGGTGGCGATACCCACAGCCTTCAACTTTACAGCATAAGCTTCGCCAATGCCTTCAATATCAATGAGTTTTGTCATCTTTTCCTCCAAAAATTAGGCTATTTTTGTGTCCCAGCCAGATGGCTTACTTGAAGTATAGTACAGATATCCGGATTGTCAACAATGGGAGGGCTCTCAATTTCCCATCAGCGGTCTAAACAGGTAATAAACCCCTGCAGAAACCAGCATGGTTGCCGGAATGGTCAGCAGCCAGGCCACAGCAATCTGCCCGGCAACGTTCCACCGCACCTTGCTTAACCGTTCAGCCGAACCCACCCCCATAATCGCCGAACTGACCACCTGCGTTGTGCTGACCGGCCCACCCAGCAGCGCCGCACCGAGAATGACCGCCGCCGAACTGATCTGTGTGCAGAAGCCATGCACCGGGCGAATTTTGTAAAACTTGCCGCCCAGTGTGCGGATCAGGCGCCAGCCGCCAACCGAGGTGCCCAGGGCAATCGCCCCCGCACTGATCGCCACCACCCAGATCGGCACCTTAAATTCAGCCAGGCTCCCCGCTGTCACCAGCCCCAGCGTAATAATCCCCATGGTTTTCTGGGCATCGTTGGCGCCATGGCTCAAAGCCAGGCCCACAGCCGTCACAATTTGAGCACGCTTGAAAAAAACGTTAATCTTTGGGCTGGCCCGCCGGGCCAAAAAGTACACCAGCCGGGTCAAAAGATAGCCCGCCAGCAGCCCCAGCACAGGCGACAAAAACAAAGCCAGAAAAACTTTGGTCAGCCCGGCCAACTGAATATTTTGAAAGCCCACTCCCGCCGCCACCGCACCGATCAATCCCCCAATCATCGCATGGGATGAACTGCTGGGAATGCCCAAAAACCATGTAATCAGGTTCCAGAAGATGGCGCTGGTCAGCGCCGCCAGCAGCACCGGCAGGGTCACGCTGTGCGGCGGCACAATCCCTTCACCAATCGTCGAAGCCACCGCAACGCCGAAAATAAACGGCCCCACAAACTCGGCAATTGCCGTCAGCGTCAAGGCCATCCGCGGGGACATCGCCCGCGAGGAGATGATGGTAGCCACCAGATTGCTGGAATCGTGAAACCCGTTGAGAAAATCAAAAACCAGAGCCAGCCCAATCAGGATGACAAGCAGCGTGGTCATGGCTTAGCTCATTTTCATTAATATGTCCGAGATGACGTTAGCCGCCGTATCTTCTCGATCTGCCGCGTTGCTCAGATGGCGATAAATTTCTCGCACCTTCAAAATTGTCATCACCTGTTTGAGGTTCTTGGGCTCCTGGAACAAATCCGCAATCGCTTCGCGGTACACCTGCTCAACCCGGTTCTCCAGCGCTTTGGCGCGCTGTGAGTGATCACTGGCAACCGTGTAATGCTTGTCTTGCAGGCGTTGCACTGCCAGGTCAATTTCCACCGCTGCATCATGCAGCAGCGAAGCCATGCGCTCCATAAAAGGGGTGGGGGATACGTCCAGAACTTCCATTTCTTCCACCGTGGTCGCGGCATAATCCAGCACATCATCAATCTCGCGCGAGAGCGAGAAAATATCCTCCCGATCCAGCGGCGTGACGAATGTGCGCGTCAGCTCTTCCACTAAAATCCGCCGCACCTCATCCGCCTGCCGCTCCGTCTCAGCCACCTGTTTCGCCAGAGATGAGTTGCGCTTGTGCATGTACTGCGTCAGCGCTTCCAACCCCTTGATGGTCAGGTTGGTTTGTTCAATTAAAAGCTGCAGGAACTTATCTGGTTTGGGTTTGAAGATATTTTTCAGGCTCATGTTGCCCATCCTTGTCATCCCCGGCTCCCATTAAATTCAGACCGCGCCGGGGTGAAATTTAATTTTACCAGAGATTTAACAATCTGTTAACAAAGCAATCGCACCGTTGAATCACATCAAATATGCCAATAAACATATACAAAGCCATCATCCGTAACTTGAAAGCCTTTTCGGGTGGTGGTACACTTAGAGCCGCACTAAACTTTCAAGCAAAAGAGTACCCGCTATGGCAGTCATTTATCCATTTACCGCAATTGTTGGTCAAGAACGCATGCGCCGCGCCCTGGTCTTGAATGCCGTCAATCCTCGTATTGGTGGTGTCTTGATCCGCGGCGAGCGTGGCACGGCAAAATCCACCGCTGCCCGCGCCCTTGCAGAACTATTACCCGAGGTCAATGTCGTCAGCGATTGCCGCTTTGGCTGCGATCCCGAAACCCCCAACACCTGGTGTACCGAATGTCGTGAACGCGTAGCCCGGGGTGAAGCGCTGCCCGTCGCCACCCGGCGGACCTCTTTCGTCAACCTGCCGGTCTCGGCAACCGAAGACCGTGTGGTTGGTACCCTCGACATTGAAAAAGCTATTCAGCAGGGCGAGCGCCATTTTGATGCCGGTATTCTGGCGGCTGCTAACCGCGGCTTGCTGTATATAGATGAAGTCAACCTGTTGGATGATCATGTCGTAGACGTGCTGCTCGATTCTGCCGCCATGGGCATGAATATCGTCGAGCGTGAAGGCATCTCCTTCACCCACCCGGCGCGCTTTATCCTCGTCGGCACTATGAACCCCGAAGAAGGCGACCTGCGCCCCCAACTTCTGGACCGCTTTGCCCTCTCCGTTGAAATCTTTGGCATTCGCGAACCGCGCGAACGCGTGATTATTATGGAACGCAACCTCGCCTTTGAAGCCGACGCCGAGCGTTTCCGCCAGGATTGGCTGCCCAAAGAGGGCGAACTCTCCCGCCAGATTGAATCTGCCCGCCGCCTGCTGGATCAGGTCACGCATACCCGCCGCGACCTGCTCTCCATTGCCGCGCTCACCTCTTCCCTCAATGTGGACGGCCACCGCGCCGACCTCGTCATCCTGAAAGCCGCTCGCGCTCAGGCCGCCTTTGAAGGCCGCACCGCCATCACCGACCGGGATATTGCCCTGGCGGCTGAGCTGGCCCTGCCACACCGCATCCGCCGTGGTCCGTTCAACCAGTCCGAACTCTCAATGGAACAACTGCAAGATCGCATTGAGCAGCTTCAGGGCAGCGCCAGCACCGGGCAGCAGCGTGAAGAAGAAGGCGAAGAGACGGACGAAGACACCACCGGACAAAAAAAAAAGTTTCTAACGTAGAGCTGGGTGAAGGCCCAAACCCCGAAGGCGAGCCCGAACCCGGCCCCGATTCGGTGTTTGATCAATCCACCGCGCACTGGTGGGAAGGTGGCAAGAAGGTAAAACCCACCGAATCCTTCATGCCCCGGCGGCTGGATACCCCTCTCGATAAAATGATCCGGCGTTATGCCGGGCGGCGTTCCCGCACCCGTACCGAGCGCAAGCGCGGCCGCTATGTGCAGGCGCGTCCTTCCAACGGCAACCCCTACGACCTGGCCTTTGATGCCACCCTTCGCGCAGCCGCCCCATTTCAACGCCGCCGTGCCGAACAGCGCCAGCGGGTTGCTTTTGCCGTCCAGCCCGGCGATTACATGCGCAAGGTGCGCGTTCGCCGCGCCGCCAACCTCATCCTCTTCCTGGTAGATGCCTCCTGGTCCATGGCTGTTGCCGAGCGCATGGCTGCCACCAAGGGCGCCATCCTCTCCCTGCTGACCGATGCCTACCAGCGCCGCGACCGCGTGGGCCTGATTGTCTTCCAGAAAGACCGCGCCACCCTGGTGCTGCCGCCCACCAACTCGGTTCTGCTGGCGCAGCGTGCCCTGCTCAACATCCCGGTGGGGGGCAAAACCCCGCTTGCCGCCGGCCTGCAGATGGCTACCGATGTTCTGCGTCACGAAAAAGTTTTTCACCCAGACGTAATGCCCCTGCTCCTGGTCTTGACCGATGGCGCGGGCAATGTTTCAATGGGCCACCTGCCCCCGCAGGAAGAAGCCTACCGCGTGGCAGAAGGCATCGCCGAAGATAAGATCCATTGCGTTGTCATCAATATGGAGCACGCCGCTTTTGACCAGGGGCTGGCTCAGGCGCTGGCTGAACATCTTAATGCTCCCTGCTACACCATTACTGAACTAAGAGCCGAAAGCCTCTATCTGGCAGTCAAGCAAGAGATGCACCAGCGCGGCTCAGTTAATATCCATGAGTTGAAGTAGTGATTTATGGCCCAGAATCCCCTGCCTTTTATGCTTGCCATGACAACCACCCCGCTTTATAATGGACAGGTGGAGTCTCTTCAATGAAATCGACGGCTGACCGGCGCACCCGAACCCGATCAACCCTGGTGTTGATTATTCTGGCGACCCTGCCGTGTTATTGCCTGGGCTTCATTGTGTTTCAGGTGGGGCAGGCGCTTCAGAAAACCCCCTTGCCGCCCACGGCAACTCTCATGGCGCCCACTGAAACACTGCTCGGCCCAACTGCCGTGGTCACCTTAACCTCAACCCCATTGAATTTCCCTACATTCACAGTCAGCCCCACCCCCACCATCACCTGGACCCCCAGCATCACCTACACACCCTTCCTGCCGCCCACCCGCACGGTGACGGCTACCCCCACCCCAACGCTGAGTCCAACCCCCACAAATACACCTCTACCGAGCCATACCCCCACAGCCACACATACGTTGCCGCCAGAAGATACCCCCACCCCAACCTCCACACTGTCTTCGGCAAATCCATAGGATGAGGAGAACCAATAGCGATCCCATGACGGAAATAACCCCCTTCCTGAAAGAACTGCTCTCTGTCTCCGGTCTATCCGGCACTGAAGAGCCCGTGCGCCGCCTGATTAAAGATGCCTGGACGCCCCTGGTGGACGAAGTCAGCATCAGCAAACTGGGCAGCCTGCACGCCCTGCGCAAAGGGCATGGCCCCGAGCCGCGCCCGCGCTTAATTTTGGCCGCTCACATGGATGCCATCGGCCTTATGGCGACTGGCGTTGTGAATGGCCTGATCCGCTTCACTGAAGTCGGCGGCGTTGACCCCCGCGTGCTGCCCGGTCAGTTTGTCACCGTTCATGGTCGCCGTGACCTGACCGGTGTCATTGTCAAGCCGGATGACCGCTCGCTGCCCCCCCGCCTGCGCGACAAGCCCTTTGACATGGAATACCTCTATGTCGATACGGGCCTGCTCCCCGCCGAGGTGGCCGAACTGGTTCGCGTTGGTGACACTATTTCGTTTGCCCAGCCGCCAGTTGAACTGACTGGCGACGCCCTTGCCGGTCATACTCTTGATAACCGTGCCTCTGTCGCGGCAGTCACTATCTGCCTCCAGGAGCTTCAACCGGTTCACCACGCCTGGGATGTCTGGGCTGTAGCCACCGTTCAGGAAGAAGAAACCCTGGGCGGCGCGCTCACCTCGCCGTTTGCCATCCGCCCGCAGCTCGCCATCGCCATTGATGTGACTTTTGCCCGTGGCCCTGGCTCGCCCGAATCCCGCACTTACCCGCTGGGCAAGGGCATTACCCTGGGCTTTGGCCCCAACGTCCACCCGGCTATTTACAAAGCCTTCAGCGAATTGGCTGATCGCATCGATTTGCCCTATTCTAATGAATACATGCCTCGCCATTCTGGCACTGACGCCTACGGTATGCAAATTGTTGCCGAGGGTATCCCCACCATGGTAATCGGCATCCCGCTGCGCTACATGCACACCCCCGTGGAAGTCGTCTCCCTCAAAGATATTCAGCGCGCTGGCCATTTGATGGCGCAGTTCATTTCTGCCCTGCCAGCCGATTTCGTCAACCAGATTCGCTGGGATGAAGCCAATGACTGAACGAACCAAACTCCCCATTCCTCTGCCCCAGATTGGCGCAGAACAACTCGCCCTGCTGGAACGGCTCTCCAATGCGGTTGCCGTCTCTGGTGATGAAGGCGAAGTGCGCGCCATCGTCCTTGAACAGGTTAAACCCCTGGCGGATGAAGTAACCGTGGATGCCCTGGGCAATGTCCTGGTGACTAAACATGCCGCCGCCCCCAATGCCCTGCGCGTGATGCTGGCTGCCCACATGGATGAAGTTGGCTTTATGCTGACCCGTGATGATGAAAACGGCCTCTATCAATTCGGCCTGGTTGGCGGCATGGATGAGCGCGTCCTGGTGGGCAAACCCATCCTGGTCGGTAAATCCCACATCCCCGGTGTGATTGGCGCCAAGCCCATCCACCTGCAGGAACGCGGCGAACGCGAACAAACCATCCCCGTTGAACAATTACGCATTGATATTGGCCCCGGCGGCTCTGGCAAGGTCAAAGTGGGTGACCGCGCCACCTTTGCCACCCGTTTCCAGCAGATTGGCCCGAGCCTGGTGGGCAAAGCGCTTGATGACCGCCTGGGTGTTGCCATGTTGCTCGAAATCCTGCGCCATCCCATCCCTCAGCTTGAGCTTTTGCTGGCCTTCACCGTCCAGGAAGAAATTGGCCTGCGCGGCGCCCGGGTTGCCGGCTATGCCCTCGATCCTCAGATTGCCATTGCCGTCGACTCCACCCCCGCTCGCGACCTGCCCAACTACGACGGCACCGAAAACCAGTCCTACAACACCCGTCTTGGCGCTGGCCCCGCCATTTATGTCGCCGACTCGGGCACCCTTTCAGACCCGCGTCTCATCCGGCACCTGGCCCAGATCGGCGATGCCCTCAGCATCCCCTATCAGTTCCGGCAGCCCGGTGGCGGCGGAACCGATGCCGGCGCCATCCACACCCGGCGGGCAGGCGTCCCCAGCGTCTCCATCTCAGTCCCCGGACGCTATGCCCACACCCCGGTGTTGTTTGCCCGGCTGGATGACTGGCAGAACAGCCTGTCCCTGCTGCATGCAGCTTTGCAGCGCCTAACCCCCGATATTCTGGCGCAGGAGCGCTAAAACCCACACCCGCTTGGGCGGATCGGCCTAATCCCCGCCCTTCAGATGAAAAGACTGGAGCTTCAATGAAAGAACTGATCCGTAAACTGGTAGAAGCAGTAGGGCCTTCAGGTTATGAAGGCGCAGTGCGCGATTTAGTGCGCTCTGAAATTTCCGATTCCGTTGGTGAACTGCGCGTCGATGCCATGGGCAACCTCATCGCCCGCAAAGGCCAGCGTCAGAACGGCGGCCTGCGCATTATGCTCTCCGCCCATATGGATGAAATCGGCGTCATGGCCACACATATTGATGAAAACGGTTTTGTCCGTTTCACCACCATTGGCGGCGTTCATCCCCGCACCTGCTTTGGCGGGCGTGTGCAGTTTGTCAACGGCACTCGCGGCCTCATCGGCGGCGAACGCACCGATGCCCCCGACAAAATCCATTCCTTTGAGCAGCTTTTTATTGATGTTGGCGCCTCCAGCCGCGAAACCTGCCCTGTCAAAGTGGGCGACATCGCTGCTTTTGACCGCCCCATGATTGACCTGGGCGACCGCCTCATCAGCAAAGCCATGGATGATCGTATTGCCTGCGCCGTGCTGATTGAAACCCTGCGCGCCATTAAAAAATCCCCCCACGAGCTGTTCTTTGTCTTCAGCACCCAGGAAGAAGTTGGCCTGCGCGGCGCCACCACTGCCGCCTACGCCATTGATCCCGACCTGGGTATCTCGGTGGATGTGACCCTCAGCGGCGACACCCCCAAGGGCGTCAAAATGGAAGTTGCTCTCGGCAAAGGCCCTGCCATCAAAGTGCGCGACGGCGGCATGTTGGCTGACCCGCGTGTCGTCCGCTTGATGGTCGCCTCTGCCGAAAAAGCGGGTCTGCCCTACCAGTTGGAAGTGCTGGAAGGCGGCACAACTGATGCCCGCGCCATTCAGATGGCCCGTGCTGGCGTCCCGTCTGGCTGTGTATCCATTCCCTGCCGCTATGTCCACAGCCCCTCAGAAATGGTCGATTACCGCGATGTGCAGCAATCCGTCCAACTGCTGACGGCTCTGCTCAGCGGCCCCATTGCCCTGGAATGAGAGAAAACTCGTCCTTGCCCGGCAGTCCTGCTCGCTGGCTGCCGGGTGGGGCAGTTCTGCTAACCCTGATAGTTTTCCTGGCTGGCTGTGTCAATTGGGGGCCAACACCGGCAGCCACGCCTTCGCTTGGCGCGGCCACAGCCTCTCCATCACCAGACCTGACCATCACAGTCACGCCTGAGCCCACCGGCTCTCCCGCGGCCAATAGCCCTATCACGTTGACGCTCTGGCTCCCGCCAGAATTTGACCCCTACCGGTCTGAACCAGCCGCCGAAGCCCTCCTGGCCCGGCTCCAATCCTTTGTGACCGAAAACCCCGGTGTGCGCATCAACGTCCGCCTCAAGGCGCAGGAAGGCCCCGGTGGTTTGCTCGAAGCCCTGTCGGCCGCCGCCCCGGTTGCCCCCGATGTGATGCCCGCAGTTGTTGCCATGCGCGCCTCTGATGTTGAAGCCGCGGCCCATCAAGGCTTGCTGCTGCCGCTGGATGAACTTTCTGCCGCAGTGGATGACACCGATTGGTATGCTTACGCCCATGCCCTGGCCGATGTCGATGGGCAGGCCTATGGTCTGCCCTTTACTGGTGACGTCTTGCTGATGGCTTATCGCCCGGCCCAGGTGGATACCCCGCCTCAGACCTGGCAGGAACTGCTGCTCTGGGGGCGCCCCGTCCTCTTCCCCGCTGCCGATGAGCATGCCTGGCTGACCTTTTTGCTCTATCAAGGCTACGGCGGCACCCTGCTCAATGACCATGCCATCCCAACCCTTCAGGCTGCGCCACTGGCTCAGGTGCTGGATATTTACACCCGCGGTTTGCAGCAGGGCGCCTTTTCTTATAATGCTATTCAAACGAGC
>Ga0208040_1001163_pt1 | contig 27156 bp, 34 predicted proteins | sample AD_UKC083_MetaG_FD_184431 | JGI IMG/M metagenome (GOLD analysis project Ga0208040, IMG submission 184431) | Active sludge microbial communities of municipal wastewater-treating anaerobic digesters from USA - AD_UKC083_MetaG (SPAdes) (version 2) | ecosystem: Engineered > Bioreactor > Anaerobic >...
TCCGGTGTGAGCTGTTCATTAAACCACTCTCCGGCTTCCTGAAGTCCACCACCGAAAGTTGATTTTAGGGCATAATCAACGCCCTTACCAGCGTATCCCATTGTCGGAATATCGGCCAATCCAACAGCGGCTTCTCCCAGTCCGACAGTAGCGCCTTTTGCTAATGATACCAGCGGGTCTTTGACAACTCGTTCAAATATACCGGACGGTTGAGCAGAAGGCGTAGATGTGTGGTTGACTGTGCTTATCAATTCACTGATAATTGCATCATCAGTGAAACCAGCCTGTCGAGCGCCAGCGATATTATAACGCGCCTTTGAAGCAAGAAACTCAGCTATCTCTTGCCTTGGAATACCGGCGGCTAAAGCTCCTTCAAGGTCATATGGCATTTACAACCATCCTCTAAGTTTAATTCTGTTTTCTGATTGTCTTATTGCGCGTTGGGCAGGCGTTTCTGGGGCTTGTCCACTACTTCTCGCCCTTCTTATTTTGTCCCTGTATATCTGTTCAGGGCTGTTTAATATACGAGACAATCCCAATGATTCTAGTGCTGTCCTTTCGTATTGCTCTTGTTCTCTTTTAACTGATTCTGGAATTGGGATTTCGTCATCTTTATTTTGCGGTTCAAATGTTCTTGTGGTTCCTGCTGGTTCTTTCTTTTCGGTTTTATTGTCGTCTTCTGTGTAAAAGTCCTTCACGGTCTTTGCACCACTAACCCCCTCTGCTGCCGGAGCTTTGATTTTAGAATCACTGATATACTTTTGCATTGCGGTACTTGCAATATTTAACGCATCTCCGGTAGTGAACCCCTGTGATATTGCTGTTTCGTATGCCGACAATCCTTTGTTGTATAAGAGGGAAACTGGGATGTTTGTGCCTTTAATCATCGTGTTTTGAAACGTGGTCTTCCCGTAATTTCCGTCATCAACTAGGGCTGTCATTGTCTCATTTAAGTTTTTTGTGGGAATGTCAAGGTATTGCGAAAAGTGCTGGTGCATGGCATCTTCAAATACATCTCTATGCTGCTTCTCTACTTTCTGGCCTTTAGGTCGTTCTTCATTGCCTGCCTTTGCCAAAGCCTCTTTTGCCTGTGCTTCACGCAATGCGTTCAAGCCACTGTTCTTTGCGGCTTCCGCCCTCTCTTGGAGTATTTTATCAAACGCCCCTAGCCTGTTGGCGACAATCGCTCTCCCCTCGGCTTCCACGGCGGCTTTCTTGCCTAGTTCCTGCTGAAGATACTTGTCGCGGATTTTATTGAACGCCTCAAAGTAAGCACCAGACTGCGGGCGGTAGTAGCGGTCTAAACCCGTCCTCTTCATCTCCGCGTGGGCGTTGATTTCGGCTATTCTGTTCGGGTCGGAGCTAATGATATGTTGCTCGTTCTCCCCCTCTTTCAGCCCCCACATCCCGTAGGTCGGCCTTTCTAATTGCGCGGCACGTTCCTGTGCGGCTCTGGTTTCCAGAATACGCTGGATTTCACTTTCGGCGGCAGACATCGTAGGTTTCTGGCCGATAATGCGTAGGGTGTCAACGTCGTTATTGTCGTTGGCTCGTTTGATTTGTCCTAACTGATCCATTGTTAAGGTAGCCATGATTCACCCCCTACACATAATCCGTGTATCTGTATTTCTGCCGGTTGTTGGCTTCTTGGCCAAGCCCTGCGTTGTAACCAATAGCGCTCATTTTCTTTGCGTAGTCTGCTGCTGCCATTCTGTTTGCAATCTCGGCGTCCTGTGCAGCCTGCTGGTTTTTGTAGTTTAGTATATTTGCATACTGCTGACTTCCTATTTGGTTTGCTGTTCCAAAGGCTTTAGATACACCCCCTGATTTTGCCTGTAAAGCCTGCTTAATGCCATATTTGCGCTCTGTGGGGTTTAATGCATATAGTCTGGCAATAATATCATTGGTGGTGTCGTTGACTTCCCTGACCATAGAGTTTGCAACCTTCTGGACTTCTGCCTGCCTCGCCCTGTTGTCCCACTGTTCGTATTGCGGAGCCGTAAGAGAAAGCCGTGGAAGCGAATTAATCTGTAAGGCCATCTGTCGTGAGGCGTATTGGGCTGGTGAGGCGTATTGGGCTGGCGAACCGTAGGAAATAGCCGATGGTCGTGAACCGCCGGAATACTGCGTTCTTAACCGTAGCGCATCCTCGGCGGCGCTCTTTGCGTCCATTCGCTTATTCCACTGTTCAATGTCGTAGTCTAGCCCGGCGTAACCGCTTGGGTTGTAATAATTCTCAAAAGCCCAAGCACTAATAGGATTGCCTTGCTCATCATAATAATCTGCCATTACCTTGCCCTCCCTGCCCTTAAATTAAGCTGCAAATCTCTTAAGTAACTTACCACCAAATGAACATAATTACTGACTCTATGCACCACCAACGCCCCAAAGAGATATATTGAGTTATTAAATAACACATAAATAATAAGAACTAAAGTCCCTATCCATACACTCATACAGTAGGGACATTCCAGTAAGTGCGTATCAAGTCTCCGGCTGTGCAAAAACGGCGTTCTTGCAATAAGCCATTCTCTTATTCCCTGTAAAGGTGCGGCCTTTTTCCAGAGTTCCACAAGGGCTTCGGTGGCTATGATTAAGATAAGATAATTCATAAAATCACCAATTATACTTTTTAGTATAATTAATTGTACTAATTGGTATATTTGCAGGAAATGTATTAAAAGACACAATATCGGTTTCCTTAATCATATTAACACCATGGCACATTTTGCTTATTTTGGCACACATCATGCTACGGGTTCTTTCCAGTTACAGGGCATACAGCCGATGTAGCCTGACGGATTGCCGCAGCATGGGCGGTAGCGCCGCATCTTCCTTCCACATATCGGACAGGGTTTATCTACTTCACCTTCTGTTGTTCCTGGCAGATCATCTTTCTTATCTCGTCTTTTAAGTGTTCTTATATAATCTGTTATTGGTATCCCAGATTTTAAGAACGCATTCCAATCTTCTACTGTCTTGCTACTATCCAGAATTAACCCGCAACCCTTACATACAAATTGAGTATTCACATTCTCTGGATTAGAAGGGAATACTCTGAACTTCATTGAACTATTGCAATCAGGGCATAAAGGTCTTTTAATCATATGTATTCGTACCCTAACCTACTTAAAATCAATGTAATCAATTAAAATAGACGCGTCTTTAGTTGCGGGTGTGCGGCTGGATACAGATAATACAATTCTAAAATCTGTAAGACGACCAGCAGGCACCCCATAACTGAATAAATCTATGACTTTCTCTGTCCCATCTCCCGGTCCAATTAGGTAAAACGGAGGATTTGTTGCCGCGTAATAATGAAAAAATAAATATTTACCAGATGTAAAGATTCCAATATAGTTAAATCCTGATGATATAGATGTAGTACATTTAATCTTCATCTTACCTTCTACCAAAACAGGTAATTCATTTGGTGTAACGAGTTGATCTAACCACAACCAAATACTTCTCTCACCGGACGAAGTTCCTTGAAGAGTCAAATTAAGCACTCCATTTGTTAATGAGACTAAACTGGAGCCAGTTCCATCTATGATAGAATCTGGTAATTCGGGGCATATTGTAATCACATTGGAGTGTCTCTTGTAATTCCACGTATGATTTTTGCAAAGAATTGGTGTAAGAGAATCATCCCAATCTTCCCATATCCCACCAACAGTCACAGTTTTCTTAGCGCACTTTTTATCTTTATCATCTGCTAATACAGGAGTAATCCAGATTTCATACTCTCCAGCAGTATCAGGGGCAAAGTATTTGCTTCCTATAAACTCTCCGCCGGTTGCATCCATTTCATAAGCGCAACCCGTAAGACCACCGGAAATGGTATATTCAGCCGTTTCATTCACCTTGACGGAACTGGGGCCGTGGATTTTAATATTCGATGACGATTTTCTAACCGGCCCATTAACCCCAACAAAAGACTCTACCGTGATGCTTTCCGAACAACAAGTATGCGGCATATAAATCAAAGGGCATTTCTTGTTATATTCCCGCAATGCGCTCCATTCACTATCCGTAGGGATAAAGGTTCTTGTGCGATGACCAAACAGGCTATCCCACAATTCGTAGCAGGTTCCTTTCGGAGCTGTGTCTGTAAAGTCAACATCGGGCAAGTCTGTGGGGTCAAAAAATTCAGGGTTCTGATATTGATATTCAAGTCCTTGATAATCTGCATCACTCAAATAAGGTAACTGGTTCTCTGATTCCGCAAATGCTCCATAGGTGTCTTGGATATATTTTTGTGAGGTCTGCTTTTGAATGTCCTCATACCCCTCATCTGTCCAATAAGGAAGTCGGGAGTATTCCTTGTTGACAATTAAGTGTCGTTTGTTCTTTGGTATCATGTAGTCACCAACTGCATCTTTTCTGATACATACATCAAAGTAAAAGCATCAGTTCCTGAATTGCTCAACTTGATTCCGATATGACTCCCTTGTGTATTGGGGTGCTTCTGGTCGGATGTCAGTTCTCTGGTCTTGAACATTTTGTGTCTTAAATAATAAATCGCAAAAGACCCGTCTGTGGCAGAAGTGAATTTCAAACTTAAATGCTTGCCTTGAAGATTAGGGAATCTGATTCTTTTGCGTATCATTTCAGCGGCTTCCATCGAACCGGAAACTATCGCTGATTCAGTAATAGAGTCCACCAAATGCAGGGCGTCCATTGAATCGGTTGCCGTAGCTGATTCAGTGGTAGGCACGTAAGCGGTTCTTTCGTTTCCGAAGGCGTCTGATGCCTCTGCGGACTCCCCAAATGAGTCAACCAAATGCAGGGCTTCCATTGTATCCGAAGCCCCCGCCGACTCAGTAGTATATTCTATAGGGGAAATACCGGCCATCGTATCAGATACTACCGCTGATTCGATTATACTTCCTTCAATATTGTAGTATTCTTCTGATGGAGGGGTAAAGTTGGATGTCCACCTAGCAATCCCTTTTGAAAACCTAAATTCGTCAATCCAGCCATTGAAAAAATCAGTAGGCGCGCCTGGATTTGCAGCCCCAATTAACGGGGTTGCTGTTGAATTATATATAGTTCCTAAAATGGTTTTGGTAGTTTGCTTGCTCCCACCTATGTAGATGTCGAGATTACTGCCATTTCTAACACACGCAACATGATACCATGTATTTACAGACGGTGTATGGGTGGACATTCCTATTAGACTTATTTGCTTTGTCCCATTTGTAGAATAACAAAAGTACCATTTGAAATCACCAGAATACAACAAAGCCATTGCGTAGTTGGACGAATGCGTTGTTCTTTGAGAGTATAAAGCAGCAAGAGACCCAGCCCCCGGAACCGCATTAAACCTAACCCAAAAATCTATTGTGAAATCACCAGAACCAACATCGAAATCTGCGTGATCTGGCGTTGAAATATAGTCGCTATCTCCATCGAGCAGCAGGCTTGCAGTTCCAAATTTCTTTTGTGCTGTATCTAATTGTGCTGTTCCCGCACCTGTCCAAGTCTTTCCAGACTCGTCCGTAAAGGTAGTGCTTGTATCGCTACCATTAAAGTGAAGTAATGCTTTTGTATAGGAATCGTCAACAGCCATTTACAAATCCTATGCTGCGTTTGCTATTGAAATTGTGCAATAAATCTTAAACGTATCTGTATTCTCTACCGCTTTCCCTGCGCTGAACTTAGCATAACAAAACAGAGTTCCACCACCTGCTGTATCATTTTTGGTATCAGCAGCAGTCCCGCCGCCTACTAAAGCCCCGCCGTAAAGAGTTTTGGTTTCCGTTGATGTATAGACTGCTTTGTTTGCGGAATTGGTAATGGACTTAGCAGTAGATTCAGCTTCGACAAATTCCTGTCTGGTGGCTTCTGAATACCCGTCCCATTCGGTAAACACCGGAACAGCATATGTCATTGTAGTAGCTGCCGTGGTGTCGGTTTCAACCGGGACGATATACCAAGTAGTAATCTGGGTTGCACCGTGGAACATAATGTTAAGCCAAGCATTTAAACCCTCGTTGGTAATGGTGTTGGGTCTGTCCAATTCAGCCCACTTTAAATTACCGTCTTTGTCGTAGCACTCAAAATTCCATCTTGAACCAGCGATTGCTTTTAAAATCATTTCCCGTTTGGACTCGACACTTGCGCCCATTGTGTCTATTGCTCCTGATTTCTCTTCCATATCCCCTCCTATGTCGCTATGGTAATGTCTGTTTTCGCTATGGTGTCTGCGTAAGGCGTCAAGGTGCAAGCCCCGTTCACTCTTACAACTATCTCGTCTAAAAATAAGTCATGCCCCTGACCGTCATATTCCATTGTCAAAGACCCCGTAAAAGAAGTGTCAACGTCCTGTGAACCGTAATTTGTTTGGTACACTGTTCCGTCTGCCGTCCCTCCGGCGACTTGTAAAACAGTATATTGGCCAGAAGAGGCTTCTACTTCGGCATGACACGCAAAGGGTTGGGTAAGTTCATCGGTTGACCATTTCCCGGTTTTAACGTCATAGACCAGAAAGACGTTTGGAACCGTAGCTGTCGAGCCTGAAACAATCCCCATTCTAATCACGTTATAAAGGGAATCATAGTCAATCCAATGTTCCTTATCGTAACCTCTTCTAATACAGACTGATTCTCTGGTGTCGAAGTAATCCTGAATGTCGGTAGATATGCAGACGATGTTCTTACCGTCCGTCATAAACACACCGTATCTTGAAAGGAATACAGCAACCGCCCTTCTAACTACTTTCTCGTTAGGATCAACATTGGGAACGTCCTCGATGACTACTGCTGTTTTGGCTGAATACGTTCCTAGAACAGTTGAAAGAACTCTCTTCCCAAAAGTCGCAGGGGAATAGCCTTCAATCAGTGTCAAACATCCACCGTCCTTACCCTTCTCTTCTTGCCACACTAACAGTTCGTTGTAGAACTTCTTAATACAGATAACCCTGTTGGCTCTTCCATCTCCTACATCCTGAAGGGCTGAATCATCTCCATTGATAACCATAGGGTTATGAGAAGATGAAATCATAATATAACCGGGTGCTTTGTCGAAAGAATACGCTGCTCTCTGTTTGAAACTAGAAAGAGCGTAGCACTTGCCCCAATCTTCCATCTTAAAATAGGGCATGGTTTCGATGGAAACCACCATGTCGGCAGTTAAAGTCTGGTTGAAAGAAACCTCATACCAATAGGTAAATTGGTCGGAACTCTGGAACATGGTAGGCTGTTCGTCTGAAGGATGAGAAAAAGTCACCCAACCGTCCGAAGCAAATGACTTGGAATCCACTATCGTAGAGTCGTTCACGGAAACAGTCGCAAAAGCACTTCCGTTCCAGTATTTCACTCCGATGGTGGTAGCAGCGGTTTCGTTAGGGACTTCACCCACGGAAACATAGAAGCCTACTATGGGGTCAACGGAGTTAAAGTAGAACTTATCGCTAGAGGTTAAACCACCAATTTCAATTACGTCACTTGAATAATACTGATAAGTAGCTGATGAATTGATATAGACATAAGCCTCAATGGAACTCACCGGTACTCCATCCCATAAAGATTGAACTTCCATCCAATCAGAATTATAGGTGACTTCGGTTACTTCAACTTCTGAATCCAAAGCACCTGAAGCAAGGGATAGTCTATACCAGTACCCATTCGCCCCGAACATATACTTGGGTAGATGGTCTGTGGTCATTGTCCAAGTCATTGAACCTGATTGGGCTAACGAAGCCCCTGTAACGGCGGTTCCATCGGAAAGAGCCGTTACTTCCGTCCATGCCCCATTCCAATAGTGCATCTGGGCAACTGCGGCACTTCCATTGGCTTTTCCTATTGTGAAGGTAAAAGTATCAGCAGGGGTTTCGGTTCTAATAAACACACAGTCATATTGAGCCAGAGTCCCTAACGAGTCCAACACGGCACAAGTCGTAGAATCACCGTCCGCAACTTGAATAGAATAGTCATTCCCCATCTTAGGAACGTCTGGAATCGCCGCAGCGCCTTTGTAAACGATGAAGTTTGAAACATATTCTGTTTCACCAGAGAATATCCTCGGATAACCCGTTCCGTCTGAATACAAAAGGTGGTCGTCAATGACTGCCCAAGAAGCAGGGTACATGGTTCCTGAAGTATTATAGACACTGGTTCCGAAAGTAGTTCCTACCGTGGGTGGGTTATTAGACGCTTGTAATACATCCCCGTCACTCATTTGGGCGTAGAACTTGATTTGATTCTGTTTCCCTTTGGAGAATCCGTAAAGGGTTATTACCTTATTCACACCGTCAGCGGTGGTATTGAGTTTTCTACACCCTTTTCGTTTGACGAATCCCGGCCTCAAGGGTCTTAAATTGACAATCTCGGAGAATCCCCCTAAAGGCAGTTGGTAAATCTCTCGGACAATATCAATCCCGCCTTCAAGAATTTGGTAGTCTAATGCGCCCATCAGCTTCCCGTCATTCAAACGGCTGTTCACGCCTTTGACGGGAGTTAAAACAGGGTCGGCTTTATTTACAGTAGAGCCTTTAATCATATCTCGTCTCCGAACGTGCCGTGGGAAGATTGACTAGGTTATATCTGGTTGTGTAGTTCAATTCGCTTTGGTAAATCTGCTTATAGAAGTCAGACACAATAATATTGCCTCTTTTTAAGTAGGCTAAATGACAAGCGTATAAGACGACCAATGGCCTGAAGGCCGGTGGGATTTCTGGAATCTGCGAATCAACGCTTAAGTCAGTAGGCTTGTCGTAGATATACCCGTTTAAAGAGTAGGTGGCGTCCGGCAGAGGGTTAATGCCTACTTGTGCGTTTCCCTGCCACCAATATAAAGGCTTGCTCTTTTCCGGTAGATGCCCGTCCGCTACGGGATATATCTCTATTAAAGAAACCGGCGGGGATGATAAGTATTCAATCGTGTCAACATCGTATCCCGTGTAGCTGATTGTTCTGGTTCCGTTGGTGGTGCTTAACGAGTCAATGTTTTGGATGCACCCAGAGATTTCGGCAATCTCCCTTATTCCGTCATTGATAAGATAATTCAATTCCGCATTGGTGAACAAAGCCGCCGAATCATCGAAAAGCAAATCTCTGGTTCTGGTGCGTATCCCCTTTAAGGTATAGGGGTAAGTGTCCAGAGTCAGGTTCGCAATCGTTCCCGTAAAGACAGTTGACCCCGCGCCGTCACCGACTGAACTAACTCCCCAAAGGTATCGCCAATCTTTTAACTCCGTAAGAGTGACGGTTAGAGTATCAACCAGTTCGCAGTATTCCCGGTCGGTGTAAATGTAGCAATAAAGCGTTCCGTAAGTCCCTACTGCCTCATCTCGGACAATCCTCAAATAATAATCCGTCGCCAAAGACAAAGCCGATGAAGTGTCCGTGGTGCTGACGGTGGAGTTTCTTTCCGTGAGGATTAAAGCCCCGTTTGTCCAAGCCAAAGCAATTAAATCAGTATTGGCGGTGATTAAAGTCCCTATAGGATTGGCAATGGAGTCACTCATTCCCCATAAATAACAAGACTCCGTTCCCGTTCCGACCGTGACTTTAATGTTTAAGCTATGTTCAAAGTCTCCGCTGAAATAACCCGCACCGAAGTCATATGTCAGTTTCAGAGTTTCATCTGTGTCTAGGGAAGCGATCGTTAAAGTGTTCGCCGCAACCGTCAACCTAGATGCTGTATCAACTTCAATATATGCGGTGTAGTCCTGTAAGTTACTCATTCTTCACCGCCTCCGGTATGCTGGTTAAAATCCTTCCGTCCTGTTTTGGATAAGTCCTAATAAACTTCTTTAACTGGATGGACTCAATATACCTGTTGTACGCATACGCCCCTTGCTCCCTTCTTCCTTTCCTCATGTAGCATCGTGATACGGCATACCAAATCAGGTCTTCGTGGTAGGTAGCGGGAATGGTAGGCTCGTCCGTGTCGGAACTCATTTCAATTAACGGGTAGTCGGAAATCGTCGCATAGAGCGTATAGACAGCGGCGGGGATAGGCTCGATAAGAACAAAACCGCCCCACTGTGTCCAGTATTGCGGAGTTGTCCCGGTAAGCGGAAGCCTCCCGAAATGCTTTAATGTGATTTTGGGCAAACCTACCCGTGTTCCCGTTGTCGGGATGTATTCAAGGTTCTTTACTTTAAACCCGGAAAACTGAACACCCCTTGTAGAAGCCTTTGTTGCCAGTGAATCAATGTGTTCAAGGCATCCTGTCTTGGCAGCTATATCTCTTTCAGCGTCATTCAAAAACCTGTTCAAGACTGCGCTGGTAAAGATAGAGGAGTTCGAGTCTTCGTTGGTTATTGTAAGAACCCGCGTTCTTAAATCCGAAAGGTCTGGATAGGCCATTCGCGCTCCTAGATGTTATTCCAATCAACCGCTTGCGGAAATTCAACCGGCGCTCGCCTGTCATATCGGTTCGCAATTAAATCAACATTCTCAATCACCATTCTACTTAAAAGGTTCTCCCCAACAGCTCCCTCGGTTTTAATCCCTCGGTAATACTTGACTGCGTATTCGGCAATCAAATCGTCAAAGAGTTCATTAAAAGGAAGTGTCGCGGTTGTGGTTGTGATGGAAGTCGGCCTTTGGAAGTAGTCCGCTTTAATCGTGTAGTCAGAAGAGGTGTGAGGCGTGACATAGAGCTTCGTGCCTCGAATCTTGTAGTGCTTTGGTTCGCCGGTTGACGGGTAGGCGATCTCAACATCCACAGAAGGAAGAGGTGTTAGGGTGTAGTCCTTCCCGTCAATATAGGGTTTCCCCTTCAAGCCCCAAAAGTCACTTGGCAGATACCCAAAGGAATCATCTGAAGTAATCGTGACATCCGAACCAGCCAAAGCCGCCGTGACCTCGTCGGTAGAAACCAAAGTCAAGGTTCCCGCCGCTACGGTATCAATCCTGAACGGGCCTTCGTTACCCGAAGAATCCGTGGTAATCGGCATATCCGCTTCAAAGCCTTCTGTGACAAAGGCGCTATCCGAATCGGTAATCGTGTCCGGCCCCGAATCTGTAAAGGCTATTGTGTTTGACGTATAACTAACCTCGGCAAACACCTTCACTTCCATCTGGCCTGTGATTAAGTCAGACTCCAAGACATACAGCCTTTTGGCAATGGTTCTGACGGCCTGATCCACCACATGAACCAGGTCATCAATGGTCACTTGTATGTCTGGTCTGTATTGGATATAGTCGTAAATCGTCTGAACTGTGGACATTTATGCCCCCAAGAAGATTGTCCTAACGGAAGTCAATTCCGATAAGTCCTCCGCGTCCTTCACTTCCAGAGGAACAGTCTCGATTTCATCAACTTTGCCCCATACATACATGGCTGTTCCGGTGGTTACTGGTTGGCCGGTAATCCTTGTCCCCGGATAGATAAGGTCAAGTTTGGCTTCACCCGTTCCGGCGGTTCCACCCAACGAAACAAACTGCTCCGTGACGGCGGCATTTTCAGGAAGCTGACCACTATACCCCCAAATCAGAATCGGGTAAGTCGGTGTGCAGACGTTTGAAGCGGCGTTCATAGACTCTTCCGCGACAAATCGGTTATACAGGAAACCGGAAGAAGGCTTTTTAATGTAGGTCACAACACAAGAAGTCACCGCGTCCGCAGCGGCAAAGGTCAAGACACCCGTAGATTGAGTAACGGCACATTCAGTAGTCGCGGCGGTGTCGTCCTTGTCCAGCATCAAGCAGGCATTTGTTGAGGTAGTTCCTGTGGCGTTAATGGCCTGAATAGCAATCGGGACATTATCCAATGTGCAAGTATTGGTGGCGACGGTTTGAGCTTCTTCCTGAACAAGATTATCCCAAACGTCTTTCCACGCTTGAGTGATGTAGGTTACATAAACCGTGTCGGAGAGGTCGTAGATATATACGTTATCAATGCTCATTGCGCTTGTGCCGGAGGGAGTGAACGCCAATCCGTCAGTAGTCGTCGCCGTAATATCTTCCGTGTAAGTCCCGTCCGCTGTTCTTGCGGTTCCCGAAGCCCCACCCAAGCCAATCGTCAAAGCACCAGAGGCATAACCAGAAATGGTATAAACCGTTCTATAAGTATGCCCAACGGTCGCAGCAAAGGTATTGTGGGCTAAGGTCGCAGTCTTTGTACTAGATGCTTTGGTGGCCACACCTGTTCCAATAGACCAATCATCCCCGGCAGTCCAGCCCGTCGCGTCTCCAAACGCTCCGTTAGCAATTTCATTCGTGACAGGAAGAACGGATAACGTCGCTCTTTCGCCTTCCGCAAAGATAGCGTCCGGTTGTGCTTCACCATAGGTAATGGTAGCGCCAGAGGTGGAAAGTTTCAGTGGAGCATCGGCGTGGTAGATACCCATAATGTAAGCAGGTGGGTAGTTAAGCGTAATCTTCCCCGCAGCCGTTGGCGTGTGCTGTTCCTCAAAGACAATCGGCGGTGCGCTTTTGAAGACTTTGAATTTGTTGTTGGAGTAATCGTAGGAAATCGAAAACCCCTTCTTGACTTCGGGAATACACATCTCAATGTTGTGCATCCCTAATTCCTGATCGCTGTCAAAAGATTCGCCGCCATACGGATAAGATGAGTCGAAATCAACATCCGCAATAACGGCGGCGACATCCCCAAACACATGATATTTTTTATTGCTTAATGTTATAGCCATTTCGCCCCCTTACCATCCCCACGCAAACCAAAGCCCGTCTGCGTCGGCAGTCGTGACCACTGTTACAGGATCATTCACCGGGAAAGTCTCGTTGACAACCGGATCATCCGCGACAACCGAAGACCCCGTATGTTGGAGTTTCAACTGTAGAACTTTGTGAAGCCCCGTCCGAATATCCCCACCAGAGGAACCCCCGGTGTTTGTAAACGCCCCCATCATAAACCGCATCTGCCCCATAGGAACTTCATGGAGTAAAGTATTGGAAAATGCCATGATTCCCTCCTATGTGTGCTGGTCTCCGAACGCTAACCAGTTTCCGTCAACGCCATCATCCGTGACAATCGTAATCGCGGAGCCGTCTAATCCGTTGGCCGTAAAGGTTTCATTTACCACGCAAGCGTTACCGGCAACCGTCGCACCGCCGGGTTGAAGAATCAACCCATAGCAACGGTTCAGTCCGGTGGCAATGTTTCCACCTTTGTCGCCTGCTTCGTTGGTAAATGTTCCCATTGACACAGCCATCGAACCCCAAACGTCGCGCTGTGTTACGCTTGCTGTAAAAGCCATTGTTTGTCCTCCTTATGAAAAGGGTGAGGCCGAAGCCCCACCCCTCAAAAAAACTAATCCAGCGTCAGGAAAATCGGGGTGAAAAATCCTTTTACTGCCGCCGTGGAATAAATCGCGCCAATCTGTGGGCTGGTATAACCCGCCATTGTCAACGTGGTGTAATCGTCCGTGCCGGTAGTCATCATCATACCGACCGCCGCCGTATCGCCGCCCTTCTGGACACAGAAGCCACCCGTCTGGAACCACAAATACTGCCCAGAGGAAGCCGCACACATCGCCATACCCGTCGGGAAAACAGCGACATCCGTCCCAATCGCCACCGCACTCCACGGATTGCAGAACAGAGAAAAATAATCATCCGTGTAGGTAGCCAGTTTCAGGGGTTCTTTCAGGGTAACAGTAATGGTCGTTGACCCTGTGGAAGTTGTAGTGTGTGAAGCAATCGGGTAATACAAGCCAGCCGTTCCAGAACCAGCGCGGTAAACAACCAGATAACCATCATCATACTGATTGGCGGTGACTTCGGTTGCCCCGACATACACGGTTACATTGGTCGAACCGGCTGCATTGGCCGCGCCGGACGTTTGCACTTGTGCAATATGGTTAGCGGTAGCCGCAGCCGCCTGTGTTGCACCCCCGGCAACCATCGTCGCACCAGCCTTTCCATAACGGAATCTCCGGCCATCTTCTGTTTCGCGGATAGCCCCTAACGTGTGTAATTTGGTTGCAGAAACATCATACAAACCCTGCGCCCAAGCATTAATTCTTACAGGTTCAGTCATTTTCTTTTCTCCTTTTTAAAAGTTATTAGCTGAGGTTGCTGTGACCGGCCTGTGCTTTCCGGTTCGAGCAGACGATGTTTCCGTGAAATTTAACTTTCATGGACTTCGCAAACACATTGGCGGTAATCAAATCCGCCCACGGCGTCCGGGTGAAGAACCCATTTTTATGCACCGCCCATCCCAGGAAATTACTGTTCAGCAGGAACAAGTAACCGGAGGGGCAGTAGTCATCAGCCGCGATAATCTTCTGCTCGAAAACCAGATTAGTGAAACCAGCTTTGGCCGTGTCGGTGTCCGGCTGGAATCTCTGCTGAACCTGCAAACGTCCCGCAATGATGTTAAACAGGGCTTCGGTCGTCAAACCGATGTCCGGCTTGCCTTTCGGCCCATCGTAAATCTTTGCGGAGGTCGCCAGCGTCCGAATCACATCCAGCGAAATGCCTTCCGTGGTCGTGGTGTTCACAGAGGCCCACGGGGTAGAACCATCAGCCGCAACCAGGTCGGTCGGGGTAATCTGGCCGTAAGCCGTGGACGTACCGCCAAAGCACATGGAAAGCAGACCGGAGATTTCCGTCGCCCCGTCAGCCGCAGAGTTGTAAACCTGCTGGGCAATCTTCTTGGCAATGGTCTTCTGTGCGTTGGAAACTTTCTGCACAATCAACTTGACTTTGCCGTAAGAACCGGAGTTGGCCAGTTCATCGGTGTCAAAGATGGTCGCGTTGCCATAGGCATTCTTGAGAGCGAACTTGGCCGCGTTGACGGTCGTGGTGTCGTCGGAAGAAATCGCACCGCCGCGAGCATAGAACCCGCCCTGGCTCATGTCATATTCCAGAGGAATCTTGACATTCATGGTATCCACTTTCTCGAAGATACCAAATTTCTTGTTCAGGAATTTATCCATGAAGAAAGACGTATTGAAGTAAATGTCAAACGCCTTTCCACCATCGGTTTTGTAATAGTCGTCAGTTACAGACTGAAGTTCCGTAAAGGTCAAACTCATAATAATATCCTCCACTTAGCATCAGTGGGCTGTTCTCAAACGGTCTAACCTTTTGGCAAGGACGTTATAAAGCCCACCTTGCGATTTCACATTTTTCAGTTCTTTGTCTTCGGTATCGGTTCCGGGGCCACCCGGCCCTGCGCCCAATACCCTTGCCTGTTTCTTTGCCTGCCAGTTCTTATTGACCTTTTCCTCGGTCTCTTTAATGGCCTTCGCTCTGGCTTCTTCGATTGCTTTCTGCATCCGCGTTTCGTAGGTCATGGCGTGATAGGCGCTGATCGGGTTATGTCCAGGATTTGCCTCAATGAATCTGACAATCTCCCCGGAATCCCACATGGGCTTGAAGTCCTTGTGTTTGTCTTCAAATTCCTTGTAGGTTCTCTCGATGCTAACCTTTTTGTTTTCAGCTTCCCGTTCAGCCCTGAAGTCTTCCTGCATTTTCATCAGGGCTTCAGACTTGACCTGCGCATACATATTCGCCGCAAAACCTTTGGGGTCTGTGGCCTGCCATTCCGCAATCTCTTCCGCTGTGAGCGCTGTAATATCCTTGTAATCCGCTTTCACGGGGGGCTTTTCAACTTGAGTCTGTCTTTTGAGCGCTTCAAGTTCTCCTTCCAGTTTAGCCCTTGCAATCCGTTCCTGTTCAACGGCTTTTTTAGCCTCTTCCCTTTCCCGTAACATTTCCTGCCAACGGGGGTGTTTGTCGAAACGGGTTTCATCTCCTTCACTTGTTGCGTCCTTCTTCGGTTCGGGAGTGGTCTTGTCTTCCCCTTTTCCAGCATCTTCGTCCTCTTGTTTTAGCGTCTCTTTTGACGGGTTCAGTTCCGTGACATCGCCTTCACGGTCGTGAATGAGGCCGATAGAGTCCGGGTCAAAGGCCGGTCTGTCATTCGCTGTGGCCGACGATTCCACAATCTCTTCTGAGGTGTTTAGCGTCGTCATGTTTTCTTCCATTTTATTTCCTTTCGTTTGAGTAATAAAAAAACCCCGATGACCAAAAGCGTTGTGCTTCTGTTCAACGGGGCCTAAGCGCGGTTGATTTGGCTGATCGTTGCGTAAAGGAAACGAAAGCCATTATGGGATTATTTCTTTACTCCCTCTTTCTCCAACTGTTCCAATAAGGAAACAGCCATTTTCAAACATCGTAGTAAAATATGAACAATCGCCTTGCTTTCAGGACTAAGCATGAAGTTCAAGCCTCTGCCTTTCTCGCAATCTCTGGTAAAGGTTCCCTGCGATTTTATCCATGTCCGGTTCGGGAGGCTTACGGTAAGTTGGCGGAGCGCCGTGTTCCGTCCAGTCCACGGGACGAATCTTCTCTTCTTTCATCCACCGTTTGTAATTCTCCCTTGTTGGATGTTTGATAAATTCCTGAACGTGAGGTGCCTTGTTCTCTTTATCCACAACTTCCAATACAGATTTGATCCAGTTCGGGTTCTCCGAATTTACATATACCCCCGGCAATGAGATTATTTTCTTCGCCTTGCCACCGCATTTACAATCGACGGTTTTCTGTTGGGCGTCAACAAAGTGTTCGGTTACTTTTTTACATTTTGGACATTCGTAATCACAAAGAATCATCTGCGATTCCTTTCTTCCTGGTAATTCTTATACATCCCGCCTTTGGTTTTCTGGTGCTGGCGGAACATCGAATAACAAATTGCTACAGCTTGTTTGTTGTCCTTTGCGGTTCCTTCGTCCAAGACGATTGGAATACACCGTGAAACAAAGTCTTTCTCAGTCTCATTAGCGTTAGGTGTCGGCATTACTCTTCTTCCTGATTATTGCTCTTTAACCCGCGTTCCTGACGTATCTTGTTGCCAAAGGCTCTGTTTTCTCTTTCGCTCTTTTGAATATCGGCAACCACTTTGGCTCTGTCAATTTTTAGTTGCTCGTTGTCATACTCGACACCCGCAAGCTGAACCTGTTGTTTTACCTGTTCTGTAATGGCTTTCTGTTCGGCCAACTGCGCTTCGGCTTCAAACCTTGCGGCCTCGGCCATTCTCGCTCTGGCTTCGGCTTGCTTCAACATAATGTCGGACTCTTCTTTCGGGTCGGGAGGCGGTTCGCCACTCTGAACGGCCTGGATAACTTCTTCAAACTTAGGCACTTGCCCGTCCCTGATAGCTCTCTTGAAGTCGTTGTCTTTCATGCCTACCAAAGCGTTCATATACTGTGCGAACTCTTCCGGCATACCCAAAGCGGCCATTTTCTCGGTAAGTTGTCCAATGGCTCCCTGCTTCATTCGCTTGACAACTTCGGAGCGTCCTGACCATTCTAAATGGTCTAACAGTTCTTCTTGGTCAATGGCTTGTTTCTCGAATAACGCAATGGCCTCTTCCCTCAACTGAATCTTGGAAACGGGCATGGTCGAACCCGTGACAACGGTAAGCTTGAATGGAATCCTGAAATCAGTTCCGTTTATCTTCCTGTAAGCGTCGTTGCCTTCGGGGTCTTTGTAGGTAATCCATCTGTCTTCGGTGTAGAAGTTCTGCACCATAGACAGATACATTCGGCCACGTTCTCGGATTAACCTCGAATAAGACCTGACCTTGCCGCGCATCATGGTGTTGACGCGCTCTAAAAGGGCTGCGATTGCTTTATAAGCCAATACTGCTCTACCGGGTTCCCTTGCCATATCCAGATCAAACGAGCCGGACACAAGGAAGAACATATCTTTAAACAGCGAAATAGCGTTCTGTAAGTCTGCCGGAACTCTTGGGTAATCAAGATAGTGAATCCCGTTACCCTCTGCCGCGTTGACAGGGTTCAGGATGCCGGGGAAATTCGTAAGAGCATCGTTAGGAACGCCAGAAGTCTTGGGGTTGATAAGTTTCAACCGACTGACCTTGTCTTTAATAAGAACTAATTGAGAAAGAGCCTTGTTAAATTCAAGGTTCAAATCTTCCAAGTTTTCCAGATCACTGATTCCCCATCCGCTTGCCGTGTCCTTAATGGAGTTCGCAGCCGCAAAGGGGAACTTGTCCCAAAGATAGGTTCTCATGGCCTGTTCTTCGGGCATATTCGGGTTGATATTGGGGTTGGGGGTGTCCTCTAATACCAACTGCCCGGCGTTGCAGACGGTTACCCTTCTAATATAACCGGGATATTTTGGACGGGTAATCTCATTTTCGATGATGGTAACATTACCAAGTTCATCAACAATCTGTTCCTGGGTCTTTTCAGTGACTGTCCGGTAATCCCTTACCCACGCCTCAACCAACAAAACTTCATCGTCGTCGGAAGTGTCTCGTGCGCCTTTATTGAAATTGATAATATTGTAAGCCGTGGAAGCAAAGGTGGTTAAAAGCCCGCCCTTTCCTGATTCATGGGTGTTAATATCCCTTCGTTCGTCGCCAAGTTCTTTTAAAATATCCTCGTCTGGTTTAATCTGTGAGGCTTTCTCTGGCCATCTCCTACAGACTTCATTCAGTGAAAGAGGATAATAATGAAGGACGGCAAGGCTTTTTTGTAAGTATCGTGGGTTTGTCCAATTAACGGGGTACACGCCAAAATGAAATGGGTCAACAACGATGGTTTCAACCTCGCCGCCCTCCTCTAAATCAGGGTCGAAGATAACCTTTTCAATGGCAATCCCGTAATCCTCTCCGTTGTTCACGGAAGATTCAAATATGTCCTGCTGTTCCTGTTCGTTCCACCAGTGTTCGGCGGTTCTCTGCAAGTTCTCGTAAAGCTCCTGATTAATGTCCTCGGAGTCGTTTATCTTGGCTACATTAAAAATAGGGTTATTATCCGTGAGGGAATTAATGGTGTTCATCCGGTGCTTGTGAATTAAATTAGCGGTAATCAACGGTACACCGGCTTTTGTTTTGTTGCGCCAATGCTTCCCCCGCTTTAACTCATAGTTCCGGTTCCATCTCTTGATTAGCCCTCTGGTTTCTTTGTCATCAATAATGGCCTCAAGAATAGAATACACCTTCAAGCCGACATCTTTATCCCCTGCCGCCGGTAATACTTCGTATGATGTTTTCTCTTCAGCCATTCTTAATCCTTTTCGTGGGCAACAAAAAAACGCGACAAAGTGAAGTAGTGGCTCCACTAAGCCGCGTTAATTTGTTCTTGCGTCATCCTCTGGTTGGCCGACCGTTGGACGAACCCTAATTTTGTGCTACTTCTTTACATGACTCCGCTTATGCCCTATCAAGGCAACTTTGGACTTACAGACCTTCCCGCAAACTTCGCATTGGTGACCGGTCTTTAGTTCAGCCTGAACATTGTCCACCTTCACTTCAAATTCTTCCAGTATAGACGAAGGAATCACGGAAGCCTCGACAACCGTAGGCTGTATTTTGATATATCCCTCATCTGTTAAAAACCCATCCCTTTCGGAGAAAGGTCTTTGGTTGCAGTATCCGCATCTCATATCTTCCCATTCAGTTTCAGGAAGAAACGGCGGGTCGTAACCATGAAAGTCATCAGGGGTCTTGAACATACTCCCCAACATCGGCACAGATACTTCCTCGATATTGACTTGGGCTATATACTCGTTGCAGATTTCACAGATGACTTTCATTATTTATTCCTATTCCTAATAATACGTGATACCAATGTATTCTTACATTGTTCACATATATTAACTGGGTCGTATATTTCACCCAAAGAATCTATTAATACTAATTTTCTTTCATGAAGCGTTTTGTTTATATCAACAACACATTCCTTGCTGATTGCTTTATTGTTTGTCGAAATAGGCGTGTCTATACAAGAAGGCGATCCACCATCCGCATATTCAATATGCCATTTTTTAGAACGCCTATCTTTACGGACTGCTCTTATGTCTATAAACTTCATTCCCTATCCTTTATGACTTCTTCGGGTGGTTCAAGGGCTTCCTCATACGGGTCGTGGTCGGTCAATGGCATCTTGCCTACATCAAACTGTTTATCTGATACGGGCTTAGTCGTCATGCGTCCCAAGAGAAAGCCGAACCAGATAAAACCTCCAGCGAACACCGCACCTATCAAGGCGTAAATTTCACACCCGGTCATAAACTCGCTCCTGCAAATAATGGTTGAACAGCGCCAATCCGCCGTCCTGCTATTTCTATGTAATCGCCTTCAAGCTCAATCCCAATGAACCTAAACCCTTCAAGCGACGCCGCTTTCCCTGTGCTTCCTGAACCCATGAACGGGTCAAGGATAGTGCCGCCGGGAGGCGTGACAAGTTTGCAAAGGTAACGCATTAAAGAGGTGGGTTTAACGGTTGGATGATTATTTCGGCGTTTTGTTTCCCGTAAATTGCCGCTTCCTGTTTTAATGGGATAATTGTCGTCTTCCATCATCCCACAATCCGATAACGGTAATTCGCCACACCCTTCGTCCCTGTCCTGTTTTGAAGCCTTAGCGCAATAGAAGAACCGGGCGGCTGAACCGGAGTCGTTATGTCCTCTTAATGAATTTGTCCCTTCCTTGATGTTGCCTCCAATATCAGCAAGGCCTCCATGTCTGCCGCTGTGTTGTAACCCACGCATTGATTGTACACTTTTCGTATTCGGAAACAGCTCTAACACTTCTTGCGAACCGTCGTGAATAAGGTTGGCAGGGAAGCGACCGAGCTGAGTAATCACTTCTTCTTTTGCCATCGATTTACTTGAACATTTAAAAGTTCCTCCTGCTATATTCCCAGTATTACTTTTTAATGTATTTTCAAAATCTTCTTTTCCTTGATATTCTACCCTGCACCCGTCAATGTTCAGCCCTCCGCACCCGTGCGCCAGCACATTCGCCGCCACAGTCCCAATCAGCGGCTTCCGAGCAACCGTGATCGGCTCCATCGCGGGCTTGAGGGCCGTGCCGAATCCTGCCCACTTCTTCCCCTCGTCTGTTCGCCCCTCGTACTTCGGCAACAGTTCGCCGTTTGCCCTCGGCTTCCCGGTCGTGGGGTGAATCTGGCTCCCGCTTGAAATCGCGTGACCTCGGTTTTCGCACCCAAGGCTCTTGTCAACCGCGTTCCCGACATTGTGAGACTTTGGAAATCCGCTCCCGTACACCCACGCAATCATGTCCCTAATCTCGAACCCCGCGTCCTCGATATTAACCGCCATTCTGTGTTGTGTCCTCGTACCGGCAAACGAAAGCAAGTGACCACCAGGTTTCAATACCCTCAAACACTCTCTCCAAACGTCAACAGAAGGTACATCATAGTCCCACTTCTTACCCATGAAACTAATCCCATAGGGAGGATCGGTGACAATGGAATCCACTGAATTAGATTCCAGCGTAGGTAAAACATCCAAGCAATTCCCCTGCAGGATGCTACACCCGGTCATAAATCAATTCCATTTCCCTATGGCCGTAACCCATAGCTCTTTCGTATGCGTCCATCTCGGAAGCTACGTAATCTTCAAACTCATCATCCGTGGACTTCTTTTCGAGTGAATCAATAATGATAGTTGACAAGGGCTTTAATCTGAAATTTTCATACTTCGTCGGGAATACAGCCATGTTCTCGTCTGTAATCCTCGCAAGGCAGTCAAGCATATCGTCGTGCGCCCCAAACGGGAAAGCCTTGTATTCCTCGTCTAAAAACGCGCCCACCAGGTCTTTATTCACACCTTCGTAGGTCTTTCGGACAAAGACTTTCGGGAAGAACAACCTTCCGGCCTCAAACAACGGAACCAATCTTCTTATTCTGTCGAATTTAGCGGTGTTCCCCCCAAGAGCCTCTATCCCAAAGTAGTAATTGTCCTGCTCCATCTTGTCTTTGAAGTGTTCAATGTCCGTCTGCATCCCGTATTTCTCATATCCAACCCGAATAGGCTTCCACTTTTTATGAAGCTCGAACAACTTATCCGCACGTTCCGTCAAATTCAGGCGGTCGCGCACCATATCCAAGATGTAGTAGTCGTCCTTTTCATCCACCCCCACGACAAACATGGCGGTATAGTCGGACTTCTTTTTCTTGTCGTTGGCAGGGTCAACCAGTAAGTAAATATTCATTCTCGAAGCATCGGCTTCCGTCCAGTACCTTACCCACTTAGGGTCAAATCTCTGAACATCGTCCATCAACGGGTCTAAAAACAACTGACACGAAGCCGTAAATGAACCCATCCGCTTGATTAAATCACCCAGCTTCTCTTTGGAAATCAAAACCGGCTTGCCGGTAAACGTCCCGTCCTCTGTAGCGGTGTGAATCCTAGGTATCGCCGCTTCTCTTTCAATTATTGTCTTATAGGTATCCGAAAAATGGTATCTTGTTCCCACATACCTCGAAACACCCCGTTCAGATAAAAGGTTAAGCGAAATCTCCCACGCCTTCGTGGTCTTGTTTATCATCTCAGGGGTAGATACGGACTCCAACGTAACAACGTCATCGTAAATCATTACATCAAAATGCCGTGAAGTCGGCTGACCATCCACCAGACCCCAGGATTCAATCGTAGATTCCTTTGGATTAGACTTTCTCTTAATAATACAGCCGTCATCCTCAGACCATTTTAAACTCTCCTGATCTGGACGGGCATACAAAATATCAGGAAACAGCCACTTTAAAAACTCATTACACTCAAACTCCCGCTTAATCTGCCGCAAGAAGCCTTTAGCAATAGGCCGGGTATGAGAAAATATCCCAAACGTCCAATCAGGGTGATTCAAGATGTCCTGAATCGTCTTGGCAAATGTCTGGATTGTCGATTTATAATGGAACCTCGCCCACAAATCCACGTGATTATCGGGATGTAACTCAACCTCCCTACACCTGTCGTATATCCAGTCCCGGTCAGCATCAAGACGACCACACCCGTAAACCAACAGGTAGAACAAATCTTCCTGACAGAGTTTACGCATCACCAGACGCTTACTCTCTGCATCAGGGCAAGCCTCGATAGCTTTCAGGTAGGTCTCATGCGCTGTGGCTCTGTCCATAAACCGACTTTCCAAAAAATTATGCGACAAGCTGGCGGGAGGTTTGATCTAGTGGGATTTCAATCCCCCGTTTTTTCTGCTGCCAGGGGGACGACTTTTCCCAGCATCCCGGCCTCGCTCCCGCGCTCTGCATCCGGATCCGTCCTGTCAGGCTGATCGTGCCTCCACCTCCACCAGTCACCCATTGCTGTGCATCAGTGTCTTATAACCCTTATTATGTCAACATCGTTTTCGTGTCTTATCAATAACTTAGGTGGTGGAGGGGAATTATTACCATGATTATGTCAACTAATCTCTGCATCAATCACGTTGCCCTGTGTGGAACCCTCCACTTGCCGGGTCTTCCAGCTCGTCATCCGGTCGATGATCTCCTGTGCTGCGATGGGGATCGCATTGATGGTTAGTGATTGGTTGACAATCTCCGGGCTTTGCCTGGTCGGCTCTACCCGGTCATAGACCATCGAAGCCGCCGCAATCTTATTTGCCCACGTTGGAGTTGTTTCTTCAGTTATTTCCTGCCCTTGCCGGTCGGTGCGTTTACTAATGATTGGTTGGTCAGTGAGGCAATCCCTAACGGCGTTGTGCGCGAGTTTAACGAGCTTGGGGTGTGTAAGACTATATCTTTTCAACTTCTTTTTAAATTCGCTTACTGATTGGGCGCTTATTTTGTTTGTGTAATTGACGGCTTGCAGTGCTTCTTTTGGTTTCAATCCTGCTTCAACCAGCTTGAACGCTTCAATGGTCTTTGGGTAGTATCTTGGCTGTTTTGGTGCTGTTTCGGTCGTTTCCGGCTCTTGAGGTTGCCCCAGGTTGCTCGTTTGCTCGGTTGCCGGTGTGATTGGTTGCGTCATTTTGTCTCGTTTCTTTATTTATTCCCTGCCGGGGGCGGGGCTTGCGCCCCATAAGGTTTGTGGTATGTTTGCAGCCTGGTGGCTGGTCAGCTCGAAGCCCCGTCTTGTGTTTTTATCGCCTTTGCTGGCTGTGGGGCTTGCCGTGAGTTGTGATAACTGACACGGTGATCCTAGTGCTTTACTCGTTAGGTTGGTGAGTCTCTGCGCTATCGCCTCGCGGCGTACGCTTAGGACTACACTGGCGGTATCATCTCTTTATAATATGTCCCGATTATGCGCCTGTCATTACTTAACTATGCGATATTTGCGGGATATGCGGCTTTGGGAGCTATGCGTTATTTTAGCAATTTGTGTTTGTGGAATATGCACGAGCGTAGCCGCTGCAATCATCCTTAGTTTGTAATCTGATATTGTCCTGATGTCTTCCAGTCTTTCGATGTCCCGCGCTTCTTTGTCGTTGATGCGCCGGTACAGCTCTTCGTTATATGCTTCCTGCGGTATCCCGTTAATGATTGGCTTAACGGGTATCAATTCTTTTGTGTCGCTTCTGCCATCAATCCATATCAGCGGAGGGCAAAATCCTTTGCATACTTTATGATTGATGCAATCCTTGCAAATCTCATCATCCGGCGGTTTCCTGGGTGACTTCCGGGGTTTCTTGCGCTCGTTCCTGGGTTTCCATAGTTGGTTCAATAGCCTCATTGTCCCCTCCAAACACTATCTCTTGCGGTTTTCCGTATTATATGCACAACATCTTGTATAAGGGAAGGGTATTTTGCCGATTTGTGGTAAATTTTACACACTCGCATATGTGTCTATTTTGCCCCTGCCTGTGGATAGCGATGGAACATATTTGTCTATTTTGAGCATTTGCTGTACATTTATGTAACATGCATTAACTTATTGATATTAAAGCGTTATTCCCTGTTTGCCTATAATCACGGTTCATTTTTGTGCTATTTTAGCGGTTTTGTTTATTTTTGCAAATAAATCACTATCGCTTATATGTAATTGATTTACTTGATTAAATAATTTATTTTGCTTGATTTAATGAATTGGCATGGGCATTGCTGTATATTAAGGCAAATACGAACGAATGGAGGAACATAAAACATGAACAGATACGAAGTGGATGAAAAAACGATGGAATTATACGACAGGAAAAATGATTTTATTTATCCCCTAGTCAGGAAAATAAACAATCGAGACAATGAATTATTATTTAAATCATTTGACGGCCTTTATATCATCGCCAATAAAAACCATGATACATGGACATTTGACGCAGAAAATAAACACTATAATGAATGGTACGGCACAGATATTTCTTGCGGCGGATACATTGTTGAAACAATCCCGGCTACGATTAATAAGGTCTTTGATTACTTAAGCAAAAGTATGCCTGATGACATGATTGATGAATACTTTTCTAATATGGCAAAATACGATAAAAACGGCAACGAAGCTTTCCCGCAAGATTATAATTGGATCGCCTGCTACGCAGTCACCGGCGGATCTGAGGGACATTATGTCCATGTTGATATTATCAAAGAAGATAAACGCACGTTACTTTATCTGGCAAAAACATTTCGCGGATACAACCACGCTTGCGAAATTGCCGCGCATTTGGGTAAAATGCTTAACGCATAACCATAGTCCACCGACGAGCCGGTGCGAGTCCGGCGAAACGGTCTTCGGGCCGTCTGGACAAATAAACGCAACGAAAGGGGAATGAATCATGATAACCGTTAAAGACTTTAAACCAGGTAAGATAGTATTTTATTCAAGTTTTGGAGTTGATGAGATTTGTAAACTTAAACTCATTAAGATAACAAAAACAAGAGGGCGGCATTTTTGGTTTGATGCTGAAATATACGACAACATGACTTTAAGGATGGCTGATAGTTATAATCGCATCGGTTCAGTTCATAGCTATTCAAACGCATTTATTTACAACAGCCTTGAAGACTTACAAGCGGGAGAAAAAGCTTATATCAACGTTCAAGTTGACGCCCTAAAGGGTTTTTATAGAAAACTTACCGGGCGTGAATTGCTTGAAGCCTAACACTCAACGGCTGCGCTATCGGCCTACGGGCAGGAGGGGAATCATGGAAAAGAAACTTATTAACGCAGTACGGCAAAGGAAAACGGTTTTTTAATCACGGATTGAAATTTAACCCATACCGAAAGGAGAAAAGGAAATGAAAAAAGAAAATAAGGGAATGCGCGGAGTTGTTAAGAATGAAATTACTGGCCAAACCTGGGTAACAAAATATTATCCGACGTACCAGGCGGCACACCAAGCAGCGGAAAAACTAGGGCGACGCGTCAGTGTGCCAGCTAATAATTTTTACAGCGTCATTGACTGCGACGGCAATGCTCTTTAGTCCCTTCCCCGATCCCCTCACATACCGGTGAGGGGATTTGATGAACGGATTAAAATCAAAAACGAGGGAGGAAAAATGATGGAAAGAAAAACGAATTTCGCTGGTATGTATATCAAAAAAGGGCGGAGAGGCGCAACGGCGGTTTATCAATTAAGGAAAGACAGGGACTGCTTATCGTGCGAGCTGGTGGATTATCACGGAGAAACATATCATAACAAAACCTGGTTTAAAAAGTTTATTAACCTCAATTTTTCCCAGCTATTGGAAAGACTGAATGACAAATACCCGAAGTATAATATTAAATTTATTGCCGTTGACTGAGGGAAAACCATGAAAACCGAAACCGTATTGTGGGCGGTAAAAAAAGGCGCCCCCGATTGGCAAGAGGAAATTATCACGACAAAACGGGAGCGCATACCAGCAGCGAAAAAGTGGGCGGAAGAAAACGGCTTTGATCGTTTCCGTGTTTCTGAATTTGACGACGGAATGCCGGATTTTATCGGAGCAATTAAACTATAACATACCATAGGAGGGAAAAATGGAATACCGATGGACTAACCGAGATATGGCGGAATTTGAGAAAAAACATCCAGAAGCATATGGTTTCTTGCTTCGGCGCTCGTTGCTGAATGAATACCGTCATCTGGCCACAAACGAAATCATATTGAATGTTTATGAAAGAAACCGCCTCCGCGAATTAGAGGCAATTTGCGGCTTTACGCGGTATGATGTTGCAAAAGCGAATGTTGAAGATATGTTTTTTGGGAAATAGCATACCAGACGAAAAACTTAAACCAAGGACGTTCAAATGATACCAAAAATAAAAATTGTTGCAAGCTATATTTTGGCGGCGGCGCTGGCGCTTATACTGGCGGGCGAATACCTTTACGCAATCTTGAGTTATGGAGGGTAAAAAATGATTCACGACAAAAAAATCTTGTTAAAAGAAGCTCAACGGATTGCAAACGAAAACGGCGCTCCTGTCTGGTATGAATACAACCTGAAATTTTCGGCCTATTTCATCCATGAGACCCCGCCGCCGGATTATAAGAAAAACGTCCCGATCATTGAACCGAATG
>Ga0208040_1001173_pt1 | contig 27021 bp, 22 predicted proteins | sample AD_UKC083_MetaG_FD_184431 | JGI IMG/M metagenome (GOLD analysis project Ga0208040, IMG submission 184431) | Active sludge microbial communities of municipal wastewater-treating anaerobic digesters from USA - AD_UKC083_MetaG (SPAdes) (version 2) | ecosystem: Engineered > Bioreactor > Anaerobic >...
GAATTTTGAATAAATCTCATGCCTTCATTGGGTTTGTCTTCATCGCCCATTTCTATTGTAGTTTGAAATTTATAATCTGAGGCTACTAAAGTTGTGTTGGAGAAAAATTTAGAATTAAAAAGATGATTCCACCTAATGCTACCAGTTCCATTTCCCCAAGGAATTTTTACGTTAAAATTTGCTTCTTTTGATCTAAAATCAAAAATATCTTTTCCGTAATATGCGCTAAGATATAATCTGTCTTTGTCCGAAAATCTATAATTAAGTTTTGCATTCAAATCATAAAAAAAGTAGCCCGAACCTTTAAATGGAGATGTCTCTTTTATAAAAGGCTGTATTAGTATATCTGCATAAGTTCTACGACCAGAAATGATAAAAGATGATTTTTCTTTTACAATAGGACCTTGCACAGTAAGTCTTGATGCAATAGTTCCAATTCCACCTTCTACTTGATATTTGTTCATATTTCCATTTTTCATTGAAATATCAAGCACAGAGCTTATGCGTCCACCATATTCTGCTGGCATTCCACCTTTATAAATTTCCATGTCTTTTATTGCATCTGCATTAAAGACAGAGAAAAAGCCAAACAAGTGAGCAGCGTTATATACAGTAGCCTCGTCTAATAGTACTAAATTTTGGTCGGGACCTCCACCACGTACATAAAAACCAGAGTTTCCATCGCCAGCAGATTGAATGCCAGGAAGTAGCTGTAAAGTTTTTAAAATATCTACTTCACCCATAAATGCAGGAAGGGTTTTAATCGTTTCGACAGGCAATTTTATTACAGACATTTTTGAGTCTTCAACGTTTTTGTTTTTTTCGCCACTAACAATTACTTCTTGAGAAATTATAGCAGAAGTTTCTAAAGAGATATTTAATTTTTTATTTGAATTTAATTTTATTTTTTCAACAACTTCTTCATAGCCAACAAAAGAATATATTATTTCATATTCGCCTGCAGGAATAGAAAGTGAGTAAAAACCATAGGCATTTGTTGTTGTACCAATGTTTTGGTCTTTAACCATTATGTTTGCACCTAATAAATCTTCGCCTGTGTGTTTGTCTTTTATATAGCCACTCACAGTATATTTTTGAGAAAACAAAGGCATACCAATAAATATAAAAATTGCAAAATATATTAATTTAAGCTTCATTTTTTTTGATTATAACGTATGCAAATATATCTAAACTTTTTATTTATTTACAAGCAAAATTTAGATTTTTAAATATGTTTTACAAGCACTAATAATCATCAATCAAAATCATTTTTTTTATTATTTTTGCCTCAAAATAAAACTAATTTTAAATTTTACTGTTTATTGAATAAGATAAAAATATAAAAAAATGACAAAGCAAAAAGTAGTTTTAATGATTTTAGACGGCTGGGGCAAGGGAAATGGACAAAAAGCCGATGTTATTAGTAATGCAAAAACACCAAATTACGATAAATTTATAAAAAACTTTCCAAATTCTGAATTACTTACTGACGGCGAAAATGTTGGTTTACCTAAAGGTCAAATGGGAAATTCTGAAGTTGGACATTTGAATATTGGTGCTGGACGTGTTGTGTATCAAGATTTAGTTAAGATAAATAAAGAAATAGAAAGTGGTAAGTTTTTTCAAAATCCAGTTTTATTAAAAGCTTTTAAATATGCAAAAGAAAATGATAAACAAGTTCATCTTTTAGGTTTAGTTTCAAATGGCGGAGTTCACTCAACTGAAGACCATTTGCTTGCAATAGTAAAGCTTTCTGATGATTTAGGCTTGAAAAAAACTTTTATTCATGCTTTAACAGACGGTAGAGATACTGACCCAAAAAGTGGAATTGGTTTCTTAAAAAAAGTTACAGATGCTTTAGAAAATTCCAATGTTAAACTAGCAAGCCTTGTTGGTCGTTACTATACAATGGATAGAGACAAAAGATGGGAGAGAGTGAAAAAAGGTTACGACTTGATGTTGGAAGGAATTGGGAAAAAATCAACTGATATTTTAAAATCAATGCAGGAATCTTACGACAACGACATTACAGATGAGTTTATAGAACCAATAGTAATGACCGATAAAGACGGAAATCCTGTAACAAAAATTCAATCTGGAGATGTTGTTATTTGTTTTAATTTTAGAACCGATAGATTAAGGCAAATTACTACAGTTCTTACTCAAAAAGATATGCCTGAACATGGAATGAAAACTCTTGATTTAGAGTATTTTACCATGACTCGTTACGACGAAAGCTTTAAGGGTATAAATGTTATTTATGAAAAGGATAATTTAAACAAAACTCTTGGCGAAGTTATTGCTAAAAATGGTTTAAGTCAGCTTAGAATTGCTGAAACAGAAAAATATGCACATGTAAGTTTCTTTTTTAGTGGTGGGCGTGAAGAAAAATTTGAAAACGAAACCAGAATTTTAATTCCTTCGCAAAAAGTTGCAACCTATGACTTGAAGCCAGAAATGAGTGCTCCAGAAGTTAAAAAGGCGTTAATGGCTGAAATTGAAAAAAATATTCATAATTTAATAGTTGTAAATTTTGCTAATTGTGATATGGTCGGACATACAGGAGTGTATGATGCAATTGTTAAAGCTGTTGAAACTGTTGATACTGCAATGGGCGAAGTGGTTGAATTAGCGATTAAAAATGATTATCAAATTTTAATAATTGCCGACCATGGAAATGCTGACAATGCTCTTAATGACGATGGAACACCAAATACAGCACATTCATTAAATCCTGTACCTTGTATTTTAATAAATTCTGAATATAAGAAAATTGAAAATGGAGTGTTAGCAGATGTGGCTCCAACAATTTTAAAAATGATGAATTTAGCTATTCCTAGCGAAATGACAGGAAAAATTTTGGTATAAAAATAAAATAATAAAGCAGGCTATTAATAAAATTTTTTATAAATTTGTCATAAAGAAAGTTTATGCTGAAAATTTTAGGTTTTTGTGGAAAAATAATAATCACAGTAGCCGACTGGTTTTATAAGCCTTTTAGTTCATATATTCCACAAGTTACGTTTAGATATGGCTTTACTGGAGGTTTAAATACAGTTTTAGATATTTTTCTGTATTTTGTTTTCTACAACTATGTTTTCCAAAAACAAAATTTAGACTTGTATTTTGTAACTCTCAGTCCTCATATTGCAGCTTTTGCTTTTGTTTTTCCTATTACATTTACTACAGGATTTTTATTAGCAAAATATGTAACTTTTACTCAATCGCAACTAAGAGGAAGAAAGCAACTTTTTCGCTATGGACTTACAGTTATAGGAGCAATTTTCTTAAACTATATTTTCTTAAAATTCTTTGTTGAATATTGTAATATTTGGGCAACATTATCAAAAATTCTAACTACGTGCTTAGTTATTGTATATTCATATTTTATGCAAAGATATTTTTCTTTTAAGACAACGCCTGTAAAGGAATGAAATTAGTATTATTCTTCTAAATAAATTTTGAATTTACTTATGTTTAAAGAGTCCATTTCAGTATTCCAAAAATAAACTTTTAATACATCAGAGTTGAGAATTTTTGTATTGATATTGTGAGTTATTGAGAAAAGACCATTATTATGAATAGCCTTTAAATCTTCAATATTATAGGCTTTCCAAAAATCTCCACATTGAATTACCAACAATATTTTATTTTCATGACTAATATTGCTATCATTGTTAATAATTGCACGAATTCTAAGTTTAGTAAAATTATTTTTTTTAATATCGTCAATAGGAAATTCATGAGTATGACTAAATTCATCTTGAGGGTTTACAGTTAGGCTTAGGGTAGTTGAGTCATGTGAAAATTGGAATTTCTCGAAATTTAATGAATGGTCTATAAATATGTTTTTATTTGTATGAACTTTCAATACCCATGCATACCAAGTGTTGGGTTCAGGTATTTCTAAGAAATAAAGAGTTTTTGTTCCTTTATTTATACTTGGTATGTATATGGTTTCTTGGTCGCTAGATGAAATAAAATTTTCAACCCATTGCACTTGTTCAGATTCTATTTTTGCTCTATGTGATACTATGTCAACATAAGCATCTTTTAAGTTTTCAGATGATGTGATATTGAAGATAAGACCTAATAGCAGCAAAGCATAAGATAAATTTATATTTTTATATCTTTCTTTAATATAAAAAACATTTCGAGAATTTAATAATAAGCATAAAAATAGTATTAATGCAATAGTATAACCTGGAATAATTCCTCTATATCTCATAGGGTAAGTCAAGTGTCCTAAAGAAAATTTTAAAATGAAAACACTAATAAAAACAGATAATAATATTGCAACTACAAGTAAAATAGTTTTTGTGCCAGCGTATTTTGTTTGTTCATTTTTTCTTGGATAGGTTAAAATTGCTACAATGATAAGTAAAAATCCAAAATTAACAAACCACTTGCTAATCAAGCTCATGCTTTCAAATGTTGACATTATGGCAGAACCTAAAAAGTCGCCATTGTCAAAAACTTGAGATTCGTTATATAATCTATTTGTATTTCCAGGAGCTTTTATAAAAAAATAAGTTAAAACTAAAGTACATGCAATTATAATATATGTAGATAGTTTAAATTTTCTTTTGTTTATTAATTCAAAAATAACAAATCCTAAAATTGTGAAAAAGCAAAGTACTACCCATGCTTCGTGAGATCCTATTGTGAAAAATAAACAAACGATTAACGCAATAATTACTAGTGGGTTATTATTTTTATTAAAAAAACTTATAAGTAAGCCAAGCATTAGTAGATATAAAATTGCTGGTAAGATATAAACACTTGACCCAGAGAACCAATAAAATTCACGAATAGATGGAATAAAACAAATATAGAAAGAAACAAAAGTTAATGTTATTAAAATTGAATTTTTTATATTAATGTTTTTAAAAATGGAGCGAACTAAAAAGTATGCAGAAAGTAGTAAACATAAGAAACTTAAATGTGGGATTGTTCTAGCAAACCATACGTTCATATAAGGTCGTCCAGGAAGCAATAGTAATGCAGAATTAGCATATCTGCCGTTATAACCTGTTTTATACCATTCAGAAATTGCATCAAAATACGAAAATTCTTTAAATACATGAGAGTTCAGCATATCGTCGCTAGCACCCGGCAAATTGTATTGAATAAGATAAATAAATGGAAAAATTGAGAAAAGCAATAAGCAAATAATTAAGGCATATAGCAAATTTCCATTATTTATTTGATTTTTTATTTTACTAAATAAACTATTAGGCTTCATTTGTCTTAGAATTTTTAATTATATAAATAGGTCTGTCTTTTATCTCGGATAGGCTTTTGCCAAAATATATTGATAAAATAGCAATTAAGAAACTTAGAATTGCAAATCCAATACTTTGTGAAATAATTATTGTTGTGTAACCAGATGGTATTTTGTTTTCTAAAAAATATGAAACTAAACTAACAATAATAAGAATTATTGAAAATAAAAAATATAACATTGATATGATTACAGATATTCTTAATGGTTTTTCTGAAAAAGCAAATATTGCGGTAAAGGCTAATTTGAAAAGCTTTTTAAAATTATAATTGCTTGTTCCAGCAATTCTTGCACTAGCAACATAATCTAAACTTGTTATGTTGAAACCAATAATTTGTATATAGCCTCTTAAAAAACGATTTCTTTCTCTAAAATTATTTCGTAAAACATTTGCAACATCTTTTGAAATTAAGAAAAAATCAGAAGCATTTGGCTCAAAGCGATGACCAGATAGGAAACTTACAGTTTTATAAAATAATGAAGAGGATAATTTGCCCATTGCTTTTTGGTCTTCACGATTTGTTCTGTTCATAAGAATAATTTCGGCAGATTTTTCGGTTTCTGCAAGCATATCTTCTATTTTACTTGGCGGATGTTGCAAATCTGCATCCATACAAATTATAAAATCAGATTCTGAATTGTCAATACCTGCAATCATAGCTGCTTCATGACCAAAATTACGAGAAAATTCTATGCTTTTTATCTTTAGCGAAGTTTCGTTTTCAATAATTTGATTTATGATTTTTTGGCTATTGTCTTTACTGCCATCATTTACAAAAATAACTTCAAAATTATAATTTTCATTAATTTTAAGTAATTCTGATTTTAAAACAGAATAGAATTCGTTTAAGCCTTCTTGCTCATTGTAAACAGATGCGATAATTGATATGTTTTTTTTCACTGCTATCTTTTGTGAATTAAATAATAAAAGCAAAAATAGTTAATATTTTGTAAACAACTAATATTTCGTTGTGGTAAATTAAAATAATTTATGTAAATTTATGAAAATTTTAAAAATCAAAACAAATGAAGAACAGACTTAGTATTCACAACGGCGATATTACAAAATTAGAAGTTGATGCAATTGTAAATGCTGCTAACAAAACTTTATTAGGTGGAGGTGGAGTTGATGGTGCTATTCACAGAGCAGCTGGTACCGAACTTTTAAACGAATGTCGTAAACTTAATGGCTGCGAAACTGGAGAAGCAAAAATTACACTTGGATATAACTTGCCTGCAAAATATGTTATTCATACTGTTGGTCCCGTTTGGAGAGGTGGAAATAATAAAGAAGCTGAATTATTAGCAAATGCTTATATAAATTCTTTGAAAATTGCTGCAGAAAAACAATTTGAAACTATAGCTTTCCCCTCAATTTCAACAGGTGTGTATTCTTTTCCAATTGATAAAGCAACTAAAATTGCAGTTACTGAAACAATCAAATTTTTAGAACAAAACAAATTCCCAGAAAAAGTAATATTTTGTGTCTTTGGAAAAGAAGCAGAAGAAATTTATAAAGAAATGTTTTTGAATTTAAACTTGTGATTGTGTTAGTTGCTATAAAAACTAATGAAGTTTAAACCCTCATGCAACGTTTTAACAACATAAACTGTCTTATAAATATAGAACTTAAAGTTAAATTTAAAATTTGTTAATTATGAGAAAGCTGATATTAGTATTTACAATAATTTTATTTTCGTGTTTTTCATTTTCGCAAGAACACCCATGGCAAGGCAGTGGTACAGAAGAAGACCCATTTCGCATTTACAACTTAAATGATTTACACCTAATAAAAGAAAATGAAGAAAGTTTTAATGGTTATGCGGGTATTCACTTTAATTTAATGAACGATATTGACGATGTTTTGTCTTTTAATATAGCCTCGAATTTTCGGGGCTATTTTCATGGAAAAGGACATTTTTTAACTTTAGGACTAGATGAGGAAACACAAGTTTCAGACTATTTTATATCTCAAGTTTATGGCACAATAGACTCCTTAAGTTTTGAGGGAGTGTTTAATTATATAAGTTTATTTAATCGTATTGAAATAACAGGAAAACTTTCACATATAACTTGTAATGTTAATTACATTTGGGATCAAGGAGCAGCGTTTATATTTTGTCATCAAAATGCTGGAACAATTGAATACTGTGTAAACAATTCTGATATTGAAAGTTATTTTAACGCTTATATTTCTATATTTGGGTACGAAAATGAGAGTACAGGCATTTTAAATTCATGTGTAAACAATGGCAATATCACATATAATGGAACTATAGATGTACTTATATCTGCAGCATTTACTTGCATATTTAATAGCAAGTTTAGGAGGTTTTTATAAAAATATTTTTTTAAATATAAAATCTGTTTGTGAGCCAAGTTATAAAAACGAAGAAATTCAAAAAACTCAAGCTATTGCATATCCAAACCCAACAAAAGATATACTTTATTTTAATCAAGCCTCAGCTTATGAGATTTACGACTTGCAGGGCAAACTAATTATGAAAAGCAAAAAACCACAAAATTTTGTAAATACATCAAAACTAAAATCTGGAATTTATCTAATAAAAATTGGAGGAGAAATAATGAAGTTTGTTGTGGAGTGAAAAAATATTTAAAACACATCGTCCCAATCATCGCCATTATCAACAAAGGACGCTTTTTTCATATAATATTCTTTTTGATAGCCTGTTCCAAAATATTGAATAACAAAAAATGCAGTATCACTCATTGATTTTATTTTAAAAAGACTGCGACTATTGTATTTGTCATAGCCTACATAATATTTAGGAGCGTGGTCGTAATAAATTTTTAATTCTGTTTTTTTAATTTCCCAAGCAAAACTATCGGCTTTGCTTACATCGCTTAAAAAAGATATTCCTCTGCCTTTTTCGTCAAATTTATAGTTAGGCATATCAAAAATTGGCTTATTATCAGTGCCTGTAGGTGTCCAATAGCCTAAAATTTTTGTTTCCCATTCTAAATCTGTTTCAGTCTTTCCACAAAATGTAAATATAAATGTGAAAATTAAAATCATTCCTAAAATAGAATATTTTAATATTTTGTCTTTAGTTTTCATTATCTTCATTATATTCATTATCAATATCAACTACACTATCTTTACTAGCTTTATCATCTTCTTCATCTTTATCGCTTTTTGTTTTGTTAGAAATAATTTCTATAGGCATTTTCATTGATATGTATTCAGTGTCAACACTTCCGCCATCATCTGCAACTTCTTGAAGTGAGCTATAATATTTTCTTATCATATAAATTTGACCGCTACCAGCAACTAATTCTTCCATATCTTCAGCATTTAACGAAATGTAATTGCTTCCTATAATATCTGTAGATACTTCTACTTTGTTGTTGTCGTTATCTTCAATAATTGCTATTACTTCTTCTTTGTTTTCTAAACTTTTGCCTTGCCAATATATTTTTTGGTTTTTTTCGGCATATAGTTTTTCAATTTTCACAATTTCAATAGAGTTTACAACAACACTGTTTGAGTAAATTTTGTTTTCTGTGTCAGTAAATTTGAAATTGAATGTATTAATATCTTTTATAGCCAATTTATAAAAACATCCTCTAAAAGAACTTTGTTCTTCTTTCATTTTTATATTGTTAACACTAATTTGGCTGGGTTCGCTTAGCTTTAAAGTTGTGCCTTTATTTCCGCCAAATCTAAATTGAGCAAAAATATCATACTCATTACCTTCAGAAGCATCGTAGCTAATAGAGTAATATTGGTGAATTTTGCTTTGATTTACATCTTTAGAATCTGCTATTTCGGTTGAGCCACAAGCAAAACTAAAACTTAGTGTTGAAAAAAACACTAACTTCACAATAGTTATATTAAAACTATTCTTTATTCCATTTAAGTTTATTGTCTTTGTCATAAATCATTTTTTTATTTTCAAATAACCATTGAACTACTTTAATTATTTTATATTCATCAAATTTAATTTTTTCAACTAATTCGTTTAATAAACAAGGTTCAAAATTAATAATTTCTTTAATTTCTTCCAAAATAATATCAAATTCATATTTGTTAAGTCCTAGTTCGTTTCTTCTTAAACATACATCGCAATTACCACAACGTTGAGTGTCAGTTTCTCCAAAATATGCTAAAAGATGCTGACTTCGGCATTTATTATTGCTTGTAGCGTAATTCAACATAGCTTCCATTCGTGATAATGTTCTTTCTTTTCTTTCGTTAAGTTCTTTAATATCAAATAAAATTCCTTTGTCTTCCAATCTTTCGGCATTAAAATGCATTAATGGTTTATTAATTCTTGGTATATAGCTAATGATTTTATATCTAGCTAAAACTTTCAACAATTCAATAATGGTATCAGGTTTGGTATTGGCTTTCCTTGCTAAATATTCTTCGCTAATATTTACATAATCATTAAAAATTCCTGTATAAGTTCTAAGAAGCATTTTTATAAAATTATCAAGTGCTTCATTTTCTACTTGAAATTTGTATAAGTCATCTCTGTTAACATTAATCATTATTCTAGAAACAGTATTTGCTTCTTCTGAATAAGTTAACATATTATTTGCTTCTAAAATTTTTATAGAATTATAAATGCTTAAAACATCTAATTTAAAATTTTTTGCAAGTTCAAAAATATCAAATGGGTAATCCATATCTTTCCCATCGCCTATAGGTATTTGCAGATAATTGCAAATAGCATTATAAACTTCTATAACTTTTTTCAAATCTGGAAAAGCTGTTGTAATATTTCTTTTTGCTTGTGCTTTGTCAGCAGAATTTGTAACTAAAAATGCCCATGCTTTTTTGCCGTCTCTTCCTGCTCTTCCTGCTTCTTGAAAATATGCTTCTGGCGAATCGGGCAAATCCAAATGAATTACTAATCTTACATCTGGCTTGTCTATTCCCATTCCAAAGGCATTTGTGCAAACCATAATTCTTATGTTGTCTTTTTGCCATTCGCTTTGCTTATATGCTCTGGTTTGTGCGTCCAAACCTGCGTGATAAAAATCTGCCGAAATATTATATTTCTGCAAAAGCATGGCATATTCTCTAGTTTTACGTCTATTTCTAACGTAAATCACAGCACAGCCTTCAATTTTTGTAATTAATTTGAATAATTCTTTTTCTTTATCTTCGGTATTAATTACGTAATAGACAAGATTTTTTCTTTCAAAACTTTTTTGTAATACGTTTTTTTCTTTAAAAAGTAATTTTTCTTGAATATCATCAACAACTTTTGGAGTTGCGGTTGCTGTTAGTGCTAGGACAGGAATATCAGGAAGTTTTTCGCGTATTTTTGCAATTTCTAAGTATGAAGGTCTAAAATCATAGCCCCATTGCGAAATACAATGAGCTTCGTCAACCGCAATAAGGTTAACTTTCATGTGAACAAGTTTTTCTTGAAAATAGAAATTTTGCAAACGCTCAGGCGATAAATATAAAAATTTATAATCGCCATAAATAACATTGTCTAAAGCTCTTTCTATTTCAATTTTTGTCATTCCTGAGTAAATAGCTACTGCTTTAATTTTTCGTTTTTGCAAATTTTCAACTTGGTCTTTCATTAAAGCAATAAGCGGAGTAACTACCAAACATACACCAGGAGTTGCCATAGAGTAAGTTTGGAAAGTTATCGACTTTCCGCCACCAGTAGGTAGCAAGCCAAGCGTATCTTTCCCTGAAGCAATAGATTCAACAATTTCTTCTTGCATTTCACGAAAATTACGATAGCCCCAATATTTTAACAATACTTCGCGAAACTTACTCATTAAGCATTAAAAATTTCAATAAAATTAATTAATATTCTTAAAGTTTTTACAAAATTAAAAAAAATCTTTGTCATAAACACAAAAAATTGTAATTTCGTAAAATTTTTAATTCATAATTTAATGAAAGAAAATAATAAAATTATTCTCGAAGGTCTAACATTTGACGATGTTTTACTGATACCAGCTTATTCGGAAATTTTACCTAGCTCCGTAAGTTTGGTTTCTAATTTTTCACGTAATATAGTTTTGAATACGCCTTTAGTTTCTGCTGCAATGGATACAGTTACAGATAGTAAAATGGCTATTGCAATTGCTCGTGAAGGCGGAATAGGTGTTATTCATAAAAATATGTCTATAGTAAGCCAAGCAAAACATGTGTATCAAGTGAAACGTGCCGAAAATGCAATGATTTTAAATCCTGTTTTTATAGATATTAACGGAACTGTAGGAGATGCAAAAGCAATAATGTCAGAATATAATATTGGCGGTCTTCCTGTGGTTGATTCCGAAAATAAACTAAAAGGAATTGTTACTTCTCGAGATATGCGTTTCCAAACAGATATGAGCTTGTCTATTAAAGCAATAATGACACCAAAGGAAAGACTTATTACTACAGAACAAGGAATAGAATTGGAAGATGCAAAAGCTATTTTTATGAAACATCGTATCGAGAAACTTCCTGTGGTTGATAAAGATGATAAACTAGTTGGTTTAATAACTTATAAAGATATTACTAAAGCAGCTTCAGCACCTTTGTCGTGTAAAGATAGTCATGGACGTTTGAGAGTTGCAGCAGCTGTTGGAATTACAAGTGATACTTTTGAAAGAATGGAAGCACTTGTTGATGCAGGAGTTGATGCGATTGTTATTGATACAGCACATGGACATACAAAAAGCGTGAATGAGGTTTTAATACAAGCAAAGAAAAAATTTACAAATATTGATATTGTTGTTGGAAATATTGCAACAGCCGAAGCAGCTAAGCTATTAGTGAAAAATGGCGCTGATGGTGTAAAAGTGGGAATAGGTCCAGGTTCTATTTGTACAACTAGAGTTGTGGCAGGAGTGGGCATGCCTCAGTTTTCAGCAATTATGAATGTTGCAGAAGCATTAAAAGGAAGTGGAGTGCCACTAATTGCAGACGGAGGAATTAGATATTCAGGTGATATAGTAAAAGCTTTAGCTGCTGGTGCAAATTCTATTATGGCAGGTGGACTTTTTGCAGGAACAGAAGAAGCACCTGGCGATACAATTATTTTTAATGGTAGAAAATTCAAAGTTTATAGAGGAATGGGCTCTGTAGAAGCTATGAATCAAGGCTCAAAAGATAGATATTTCCAAGATATGGAAGAAGATATTAAAAAGCTTGTGCCAGAAGGAATATCTGGAAGAGTGCCATTTAAAGGTAATTTGCACGAAATTGTATATCAACTAATGGGCGGATTAAAAGCTGGAATGGGATATTGCGGTGCAAAGAATATTCAAACATTACATGAAAATGCTAAATTTGTTAGAATAACTTCGAGTGGTATTGTGGAAAACCACCCACACGATGTTACAATCACAAGAGAAGCACCAAACTACTCAAGAAGTGAATAATTATGAATTTTTATTTGATTTAAAATAATATAGTATGAAAAAGATTTTTGTTTTATTAAGTTTTTTAGTTTTTGTAAACTTAGCTTTCTCTCAATCTAATGTAATCTTAGAAATTGATGATGAAAAAATTACTACAGATGAGTTTTTGCATATTTATAAGAAAAATAACACAAACACAAATGCAATGACTTATCAAGCTATGGAAGAATATTTAGATTTATTTGTTAATTTTAAACTTAAAGTACACGAAGCCAAACTTTTAGGTTTAGATACTTTAAAATCGTTTAAAAATGAACTTTCAGGCTATCGTAGTCAATTAGCACAACCATATTTAACAGATAAAAAAGTTGAAGAAGATATTTTGGCAGAATCTTATGAAAGAATGAGATGGGATGTTGAAGTTTCGCATATTTTAATAAAATGCGACCAAAGTGCTAGCATTGCAGATACTGTGAAAGCTTGGAATAAAATTAACGATATTTATAAAAAACTTAAAAAAGGAGAAAGTTTTGAAGAACTTGTGAAAAAATATTCCGAAGACGAAGGAACTGTACCAACAAATGGTAGCTTGGGTTATAAAACAGTTTTTAATTTAGTTTATGAATTTGAATCTGCTATGTATGAAACCAAAGTGGGAGATTTTTCACAACCATTCCGCTCACGTTTTGGCTATCATATTTTAAAAGTTACAGATAAAAGACCAGCAAAAGGAAAATATCAAATTGCTCATGTAATGACTATAGTGCCAGAAGGTTCTAGCAGGCACTTATGGAAAAAAGCAGAAGATAAAATTAATGAAGTTTATCAAAAAGCTATAGCAGGCGAAGATTTTGCACAATTAGCAGATGAATATAGCGAAGATAGAAGAACTGCAACTAACGGAGGAATGATAGGCTGGGTTAGTGTAGGTGGAAGAATGATTAAAGAATTTGAAGAAGCTGTTTTTAAACTAGAAAATATTGGTGATATTTCACCAGTACTTAAAACAAATTATGGTTACCATGTGATTAAACTTGTTGATAAAGAGGAAATTAAGCCTTTTGATGAAGCAAAAAATGATTTAAAAAGACTTATCTCAAACACAGCAAGAACATCAAAAAGTAGAGATGCTATAGTAAATACTCTAAAAAATGAATATAATGCAAAAACTATAGACGAAAATCTTAAATTATTTTATACCTTAGTAACAGATTCAATCTTTAACGGAACATGGGCGGTAGATGAAAATCTAAAATTAGATAAACCAATTTTAACATTTGCTAATCAAACAAAAACACAAAAAGATTTTGTGGATTATTTAATGAAATATAACCGCAAACAAAGTCCACAAGATGTTAAAATGTTTGTTGACAATGCTTATAACAACTTTGTCTCAAAAATGATTCTTATGTATGAAGAAGATATTTTGGAAAATAAATATCCAGATTTTCGTTATTTAATAAAAGAATATCACGATGGAATTTTACTTTTTGAATTAACAGATAGATTTGTTTGGTCCAAAGCTATTCAAGATACTGTAGGACTTGAAAAATTCTACCAAGAAAATAAAAATTCCTATATGTGGGATTATCGTTATGATGTTAGAGTTTATGAATGTAAAGATGCTAAAGTTTTAAATTCAGCAATGAAACTATTTAACAAAAAGAAAAGCGAAGAATTTATCTTAGCAAAAATAAATAAAAAAGATAGTACTGCTATTGTTCTTAGCGAAAGTGCATTTGCTGAAAAAGGTGTAAAACCATTAGTAGATTCTAAAATAAAACAGTTTAATATTTCAGAAACAGACGGTTTTAGATTAGTTTCACAAGGCGAAAATAATACAATAACTTTAATAGAAGTGCATGGACCAGAAGTTAAAACATTAAATGAAGCCAAAGGTATTATCACAGCTGATTATCAAAACTATTTAGAAAAAGAATGGATAAAAACTTTAAGAAGCAAATACAATATAAAGGTTCATAAAGATGTTTTAAAGACATTAGCAAATTAAAATGAGATTTTTTGCACTTCTTATAAATATTGCAATATTAATTTTATTGAGTTCTTGTGCTAATAAAAACAAAGAACCTCAAGGTAAAATTATTGTAAAATATGGCAATGAATATTTGCTAGAAGAAGATATTATTAAAAAGTTGCCAAAATTTAATTCTCAAACAGATTCAATAAACTATGTTAACTCTCTAATTGATGCATGGTTAGAGCAAAAATTGTTTTTTGATGAAGCTAAAATAAAAATTACAGATAGTTCAAAAATTTGTCGAAAAATAGAAGATTATCGCAAAAATTTATATGTAAATGAGTATCTGAATAATCATGTTTATAATTCAATAAATGATAAAGTTAGCCGTGATGAAATAGAAGAATATTATAATAAATATTTGGATAATTATAAATTGTCAAACACTTATGTTAAAGCTCATTACATGACAATTTTAGACCCAAAAGCATCTCATTATTATGAATACGAAACGGTTAGAAAAAGTTCGTTAGAAGACGAAAAAGAACTTATCGATTATTGCATAGGTACAGGACGTAAGGTTTATTTTTTAAAAGATTGGATTGAATTAGATGATTTTTTAGAAATAATTCATTATCAAGGAGATATAAATGGTTTTTCTCAAAATCAAAATTTTGTAAACTATGTTTATGATGATATGCGTTATTTAGTAAAAATAGATGAAATTATTACTGAAGGCGATACTATGCCTTTAGAATTAGCTGAAACGCTTATTTATCAAGTAATTATGAAAAACAGAAAAGATAGTAAATATCAACAAGTAAAAAACGAGTTAAAAACAAATGCTATAAATAGTGGCAAATTAGTAATTAATTAAAATTTAAACAGTGAAAAATATAATATTATTAATCTTGGTTTTCTTGATTTCAAAAACTCATTTTTCGCAAGAGGTTATCGACCAAGTTGTTGCAGTAGTTGGAAATGAGATTGTTTTAAAATCAGATGTAGAAAATCAATATATTCAGCTTAGAGCTCAAGGTACTTATGATTTAAACGGAGATTTAAGATGCGATATTTTAGAAGAACTTATGTTTCAAAAATTATTGTACTTGCAAGCACTTCAAGATAGTATTGAAATTACAGACAAAGAAATTGAATCAGAGTTAGATAGACGTATTTCCGTTTTTGTAAATCAATTAGGAAGTGAGAAAAAAATGGAGGAATTTTATGGAAAATCTATAAGCGAAATAAAAAAAGACTTTAAGTCTATAATTCACGAACAGCTTTTAACTCAAAGAGTACAAGCAGGCTTAGTCTCAGATATTAAAATTACCCCAAGTGAAGTTAAAGAGTTTTTTGAAAAAATTCCAGAAGATAGTATTCCTATGGTTTCTGCATTTTACGAACTTTCAGAAATTGTGTTTGCACCAGAAATTGGTAAAGAAGAAAAAGATGCAACTATTCAAAAGCTAAACGACTTGAGAGACAGAATTTTAAACGGCGAAAGTTTTCAAACTTTAGCAATTTTATATTCAGAAGATCCTGGCTCTGCAACTAGAGGTGGTGAACTCGGTTTTGTTAGCCGAACAGATTTAGTTCCCGAATTTGCTTCTGTTGCATTTAATTTAACAAGCCCAATCGAAGTGTCGAGAGTGGTAGAAACTGAATATGGATATCATATAATTCAACTTATTGAGAAAAAAGGAAATTTGATGAATTTTAGACATATTTTATTGACACCTGAAGTTAGTATTGAACAAATTAGTCTTACTGAAGAAAAAGCACTTGAAGTTTACGAATTGCTGCAAAAAGACTCTATAAGTTTTAGCGAAGCTGTAACAAAATATAGCGATGGAGAAACAAAATTTAACAATGGTAAAGTTATTAATCCATATTATGGAACTACAAAATTAGCTAATGAGTTTGTTGACCCAAACACTGTTAGAAATATTGCTGGTTTAAAAGTAGGAGAATACACAAAGCCATTTTTATCTAGCTCAAGCAAAGGAGCAAAGCTTATAAAAATTGTTAGACTCGACCAAAAAGTAGAAGAACATAAAGCTAATTTAACAGACGATTATCTTGAAATTCAAGAATATGCAACACAACAAAAAGGACAAAAAATAATTGAAAAGTGGATTCATAATAAATTAGAAAGTACTTATATAAGAATTGATAAAACATTTTGTGATTGCGAGTTTAAATTTGGAAATTGGAAAAACGAGTAAGATTTACGAATATAAAAATTCATTGATTTAGGATTTAAAACAAATAAAATAATATATGAAAAAAGCAATAATTAAAACTGATCAAGGCAGTATGACTGTTGAATTTTATCATGATGATGCACCTAATACAGTTGCAAATTTTATAAAATTAGCAGAATCAGGATTTTACAATGGATTAAGATTTCATAGAGTGATTCCAAATTTTGTAATTCAAGGTGGTTGTCCGACAATTTAGTTAAAAGTTAAAAGCGATGCACTGAACGTAGTTGAAGTGTTAAAAGCGATGCACTGAACGTAGTTGAAGTGTTAAAAGTGGCTGACGCGTCCAAAGAGGTTGACACATTTTGTTATAAAATTAACTTTATAAACTTAGGACAGCAGTTGGACATTTATGGACATCGTTATTTAATAAATGAAAAAAATTGAAATTCTAAAAATAATTCTTCCCGGCTTACTGCCACTATTGGTATTTATTTTAGCCGATGAAATTTGGGGTACTACAATAGGACTATATGTGGCTATTGGCGTAGGTTTAGTGCAGTTATTGTTAATATACATAAAAGAGAAAAAACTTGATAAATTCGTTCTATTTGACACTATTTTAATATTGTTGATGGGAGTGGTGTCAATAATTTTAGAAAACGATATATTTTTCAAACTAAAACCAGGAATAATTGGCTTAATTCTTATTGCATTTTTAGGAGTTTCTGCATTTTCGCCCAAAAATTTGTTGTTGGCAATGTCGGCTCACTACTTTAAAGGCTTGGAAATTAGTAACGAACAAGAAAAACTATTCCGAAGGAATATCAAAACAATGTTTTGGTTGTTTGCGGCACACACTGTTTTAGTGTTTTATTCTGCTTTTTTCATGTCAAAAGAAGCTTGGGCTTTTATTAGTGGTGGACTGTTTTACATTCTGTTTGCAGTCTTTTTTGTTGTTGAGCTTGTGAAAAATATTATCGCCAGACGAAAATTCAAAAAACAAGAACTATTGTCAGAACTCAATTCCGAAGGCAAGGTAATAGGAGTGATGACAAGAGACCAAGCTCATGATGGAAGTAAAAGAATGCATCCTGTAATTCATGTACATATTTTAAATTCAAAAGGCGAGGTGCTATTGCAAAAAAGGAATGAAAATAAGTTTATTCAACCCGGAAAATGGGACACGGCAGTAGGAGGACATATTTCGCATGGAGAGAACTTAGAGACAGCTTTAAAACGAGAAACTTACGAAGAATTAGGTCTTAAAAATTTAAAATATCAATATATTACAAAGTATATTTGGGAGTCAGAAATTGAAAAAGAATTAGTTTTTGTTTTTCTAGCTCAACACGAAGAATTTAATTTTGTTAAAAATGATGAAGTAGATGAAGTTAAATTTTGGAGTTTTAAGGAAATTAAAAAGAATTTATCGAAAAATGTCTTTACACCTAACTTCGAAGTTGATTTTATTAATATTTTAAATAAAATTAAAAAATAAAAAATACAATATATTTAGCTTATATTCGTTCTTACTCAACGAGTTTAGGTAATATTTTTGAATTTTAAAGGCGTTTTAAAGGCGATATTTAATTCTTTTCGGAGCTTAATACAGTTTTATTGAAAAAAAATTGACTTAGAAATTTCAAAAAAAATAATTATTAAATATTTTGAGTTTTTATAAAAATAAGATTTTACATTTTTTTAAATATTTAATTTACTAATTCAAAAAAATAGGAGATAATTAATTTTAAAAAATAAAATACAACCTGTTTTAAACCTTACAGCACCATGCCAAACAATTATGCCTTGCCCGCAAGGGCAACATGTGATTAACCGTAAGATTTATCTTACGGCGAAAATATACCCACATACCTCTTCGCCCGCAAGGGCGACACAATAAAATTAGTTAAAAGTGATACACTGAACGAGATTAAATTGGAAAAGTATTGTGTTGCCCTACGGGCAAGGCTTTTGAGGGTTTATCTGCCGTAGGCTACCGCCTACGGTTAATCACATGTTGTCCTACGGACAAACTTTTGATAGTCATGTATTGTCCTTACGGACAATTAAAAATATGTAATTTCTATTTTTAACATAACTACGCCAAAAATAATAAATCACACCTGATTATTATAGAGTTAGCGGATGTTGAAAAAAAAAGTGCGAAAATAGGAGATAATTATTTTTTTGTAAAAAATAATTTCTCGTAAAAAAATAAAATATCCTTAAAACGAATTTTAAGAGGGTAGAAGACAGGATTTATTTTTTCTTATATTTATTATACTTGGAGTAAAATTAGGCTTAAATTCACAATTTTAAATAATTTACAAAAATTCAATAAATTTACAAATGTGAAGCATATAAAAGTTAAAATTATCTAATTTACAAATGTAAAACTAGAGATTTATGCAATAATTTAATTAAATAATTACAATTGTAAATATAAATAAACTTACAAAAGTGAAATTATTTTGAGTTAAAAAGCATCAAATTTTTATAAATATAATATACTTATATTCAGTTAATTACGTTAATCATTTCATGTAAATACTTAACTAAGTTTGATAATCTTGTAAATAAATGGCTAAAATGGACAAAAAAACTTAATTTTAGACTTTATATAAGCTTGATAACCAGTATTTTATAATATTTCAGTTAATATTTAACTTAAAGATATTGATTTTATCCTAAAATGCTCTAAAAAGCCTGAAATGCTTAAAATAGGGGCTCAAACTATGATAATTATTACTTGATAAATAGGGTTAATTTGATTGATTTTGAATGAGTTTAATTCTATTAAAACATCGAAATTGCTCAAAATGTAAATTTACAAATGTAAACATATAATTGTTAATAAATATTTACATATGTAAATAATATAATCATTACATTTGTAAACTTAAAATTTTGTAAAAAATGCGTAATAGAATTTCAAAAATTTTACAGGAAGAAGGAATGACAGCTTCTAAATTAGCAGACGAAATTGGAGTACAGGCTTCGAGTATTTCTCATATCATGTCAGGTCGAAATAATCCGTCAATTGATTTTGTTCAAAAATTATTAGAAAGATTTAGAGCAATAAATTCAGAATGGTTATTATTAGGTAAAGGAGAAATGTACAAACAAAGTCAGGGTACTATTTCATCTAATTTATCTTCGTCCAAACCTATTGAGAATGATTTATTTTCTCAAGCAAGCTATGAAGAAGATAAATATTCCAATCAAGAGCCTTTAAAAACAGTTGATAATGAACCTAAAAACCTTGAAGAAGCTACAAAAACTCTTGATAAAGACAAGTTTGTTGATGAACCCAAAGAAATGCTCAAAGAGATAAATTCAAGCTCTAAAGAGCCTAAAACGGTTGAAAAAGTGATAGTTTTATTTAATGACGGAACTTTTGAATATTATAATCAAGCATAATTATGGTTTTTTCAGATTTTAAGTTTTAAATCAACAAGAATAATTATATCTTTGTTGCGTTTAAAAATATTTTTTGATTTTTATATGAAGTCGTTTTGTGTGTTAGGTTTATTTTTAATTTCCACTTTACCGTTTTTACCTTTTAATCCTTATACAGTTACACCTCCTGGAACCACAAGACTTAATGATAGTTTATTTGTTGATATATGTGAGTTAAGTGTATCAGATTGGAACGAGTATAGCTTTTGGTTAAAAAGAATGTATGGCGAAGATTCTGATGAGTATAAGGCTTGTTTTCCCGATTCCACAGTATGGCGTAAGTCTATTTACGAACAAGTTGCAAAATCATATTTTAAACATCCAGCTTATTATAATTTTCCTATTGTTGGAATAACTTATGAACAAGCTGTTGCTTATTGCGAATGGCGGAGTATTCAAGTTAATTACATGTTGTATGCAAGACAAAATAAGTTAGCATACAGTCTCAAAGATGATACTGTTGGCATACCACAAATATATAAATATCGCTTACCAAGTAAACAAGAATGGGAAGTTATAGCTTCTTTAGGTTTTTCTAAAAAAACTTTAAAGCAAATTGAAAAGAGTTATAATCCAAATATTTATAATTTAATTTACCCAAGACATCAGGGTGAAAATGCAACTAATGCAATCAATCTAAACACAACAGCAAAAGTTAACTCTTTTTGGACCAACTTAATAGGCTGTTATCATATTTTTGGAAACGTTGCAGAAATGACCGACACTAAAGGACTTGCTAAGGGCGGAGCTTGGCTACACAATGCCTATGAAGTAACAGTTGATAGGGATTTTTATTATAAAGGATCACAAGATTGGGTAGGAGTTAGATGTGTTTGCGAAAAAGTTATGAAATCTGAAAAAGAAATAGCTAGAGATTCTTTAAGGCAAGCAAAACTAGAAAGGAAATTCCAAAGAGATTCCATTAAGCAAGAAAAACTATTGCAAAAGCAAGAAAGAAAGAGAGGAGATGACTCTGATGAAGATGATGATTAACTAATTAAGAATTGAATAATTTAGCTTCGCTACATTTTCTGTCGTCTCTCGGCATAGTTCAAGCAGCTTGGCTCTGCTCTCGCACCTTAGAAATTTATAGTTTTTTTGCAGTTTAGTCCTTCACAAATTTTAATAGTTTGTTTTCAAATTTATAAATTTTATTGAGATAAGGATAAAAAGTAGATTAAAAAAAATAAAATTTATAAAAATATTTGTCAAAAAAGGCTGAACCTATATTAGATTCAGCCTTAATTTTGAGAGTTAAAAAAGTTTTACTTAGTTTTATAAATTGCATTAATTTTTATTTTATTTAAATCTATCATAGAATCTTCGCAAAAATAGACTGTTGGATTATCAAACATTTTATTGTACTTAGTTTTATATGACAACATGGTTGACCTATTATATGCATCTTTTTTATCAAAAACATGAATAATCATTAAATTTGGATACTTGTCATAAAATTTACAATGGCTACATGCAGCATAATTTGCTACCATAATATAGTTAAATTTTTCATAATTTTGGTTTTTATTCAAAGAATCTATGCTTTTTAAATGCAAAAAAGGTGGTAAAATAGATAGGTCTATTGTATCTATATATTTAGAATTAAAGTCTATTGATATTTCGCAAAATGAAATGTAATATTTAAAAAGGTTGTTTGTGTCAACGCTATCCCAAACAGCAACAGTTTTATTATTGTGAAAAATTAATGGTTGCGATGAATTAATAGCATCAAAGTTGCTTATTTTTCCTTTTGTTTCAAAAAAATCTTTGTTTGATAAAGAATATACATAATGTAAGTGATTTCTATGCCAATTATTATTTGTATCTACAACAGCATCTGGTTTTACAAAAATAAATAATAAATCCTCGTCAATAAATGCAACTTTATCTATTCTTGGATATTTCATAATGTTGTTGTTATGTAATATCTGTAATAAATTAATCGTCATATATCTATTTTCAAGAATTAAAGTATCTGTTAAAATTGAATCTAATAGATTTTTTGTTTTGAAAATATTTGGATAATCTATAACAATTGTATCAAGAAGATTTAGGTCATTATCAAACAAATACACTTCTGGTTTGCAAGGGTGTGAAATAGCAATATTATTTTTTGAAGTTGATATCATATGATTACTAAAATGTGATAGAAAGATGCCTTTTCCAACGTCGATATTAATGATTTTTTCAATTTTCTTCTTTTTTATGTTGAATTTTGCAAACCTGAAAATATCATAAATAGTTTTTCTAGAACTACAATTATAAGTATTTGCTAATAAAACATATTTTGAAGAATTATCGCCTAACGGGTATATCTCATAGAATTCTCCATATTTAGATTGATTTGGAGGTTTTATTTTTTTTGTTGTTAACATTTGTTTGCCTTTTATTTGAAAATAATATAAATATTCAGATATCAATATACCCTTGTTATTATCTAAAAATATTCCTGCTATAGGAGTGTCTTTATAACCATCTTTGTCTGCTTCACGTTTCCATTGCAATAAAGAGAAATTGTCCAAACTGTCAATTACGACATATATCATATTTTCAAAATCATCTTCATATATTGGATATATTGGAATAATAGTTTTGTTTTCGCTTTGTATTCTATCATAGTAAGCATAAAATTGTTCTCCATATAATGTCTCTAGTTCAATTGTCTTTATTACATTAAAATGTTGACAAAACATTAGCTTGCCGATAATTAGTGTAAGTAAAAGTAGTGTAAATTTTTTAAGCATAATATTTTATAATATATTTAATATAAAACCCTTTTCGTTCGTGTTAATACTCAATTGTCATATGATACTCAATTTTATCTGTTTCTTTTCCGTTTTCGTCCAAAACAAAGGATGCCTCTTTGTAATAAATCATAATATTGTCGGATGGATAAGATATTTTCCCTGTAGTTATTCCTTTTTCAAGATTTTTAGCTATAACCTCTTCTGCTAATTCAATATACTTGTCAATTGATACACCAGTTCCAATAGTAACAATTCCAACTTTTGGACATTTTTCATGTCCTCTTCTTAAACAATGTTGATATGTTAACTCGCCATTGGTAAATTGTTGTTTAATATAATCGTACGTTACGGTGCCATCTTTGTTAAGTTTACCTCCCTCTTTTCTAATTGTTACTTGTTTACTAAATAAAGACGATGCCATTAAAATTGCTATTAAAATCAAAAATATTTTTTTCATAATTTTTATTTTTTTTGCTTATTTACTATTCATTATAAAATCAAGCATAAATTTCACAATATAGCTATTACTCTTATTTTTCCTTACAACAGAGTTTACTGTAATAGCTATTTTTAGACTCTGTTGTAGCTTAAACATTGCTTGTGAAAGCATTATTTTTACGGCGACTGGTCTTGTTAAAGCTTTAAAGACAAGTCGCCTATGTTAAGTTCCAGGTTTTTCTTTTAATTGTTTTATTAATCATAGGTGTTTTTATTTGTTTTACAACAATTTTTGTCAACTTTTTTATTTGATAATTTGTATTCATGTCTGCTTTTGAAATGATGAAGTTTTTTACAACCTTTGTGTGGCAAGGTTTTTAGAAGGTGCGGGGGTGGGGGTAAGTGTTATGTAAAATAAATTAAAAAACAACTTTCTCAATGAAAATAAATCTTTTTGTTCATATTTTAAGTTGTTTTTCATACTAAAATATTTTCTTTTTAAATATAATTTATTTTTTTTTAAAAAACAAATAAAAATGAGAAAAAAACAAAACTTTTTTGAGATAAACTAAAAAAACATTAGTTTTGCATAAAATTTTGAGTCATTAGCTCAGTTGGTTTAGAGCACTAGCTTGACAGGCTAGGGGTCATAGGTTCAAATCCTATATGGCTCACTAGGTCAGTTAAAAGTTGAAAGAGTTTTTAGTGTTGAGTTTTTAGTTTTTAGTTTTTAGTAGTGAGTTTTTAAAAACTTCACAATGATAGAGAGAATTTCTTTAGTGCAGGGGTTGTCTATATTTGCTTCGCAGAGTTCGCAAGCTCACTCTGCTTACTCCAATTTTTCACACAACCCCGTTCGCTCGGATTTGCAACAGCGACAGAATATTTCAAACACTCAGATTACAACCGAAGTCCGAAGGACGAGCTCAGCGAAGCTAAATCCGAGCGAGCTGGTAATAAAATAGGAAGCTTTAGTAAGGTGTTGATTGTTAGGGAGTTGTTAAAAGTGTTTTTAATAAATATTTGATTTAAACAAACTATTTTACAGGTTTTGTTTACCAAAAAACGTACTATGGAAAAAATTGTGGTAAACAAAAAAGAGACTGCTTTTAAAAACAGTCTCTTTTTGTTTTGGTTCTTCTTCTCAAATCTACTTCAAGTGTATTTTAAATGTTTCTGAATTTATTTCTATTAAATACATTCCATTTGCTAAATCAGTTAAGTTCAATGTTTTGTCTTTTATTTCTTTTTGACAAATCTTTCTACCTGCCAAATCAAAGATAGAGCAAACTTGGTTTTCAGCATTTTCAACAAAAATTATTTTATCCAAACTTGGATTAGGGTAAATATTAATTTTAGTTAAATTATTTTCAATTTCAGGCTTGCCAGTAATAAGGCTTGGTTTACAAATTGTATCATAATAGCAATTGCCTTTGTATGCTGTTAAGCAAATAGTGTAACTATCCTAGGTAAGTTCCATATGCGCTTGGGTGAGAATTGTCAGATGAGTATAATTCTATTTCGGGATTACTTTGTCGTATTTGTGCAAAAGCCATTCCTACAGGCGAAACCCAAGCTTGATTATCTTCTGCCATTTCTACATAAGATTGACGTAAACGCCATTGCATTCCTTCATAAGAACAAAGAGGTTCATAGTATGGACAATTGGAAGCATCGCCGTTTTTATGTCCCCATGTCATAAAGAAAATAATTTGTGAGCAAATGTCGTTTTGACGAATAGTATTACAAAGCGATGCAGCATAAGGATAAACTTCGTTAGCTACTTGAGCTGGAGGGAAAGACGGAAGTTGACTTTGTTCTTGTAATACAACATAATCCCAATTCCTACTATTAATTAAATCTAAAGTAGCTTGATTTGTACAATGGTTGGAAAATCTGTAACCACCTGGAGCTATCATCTCTGTAGTAACTTCTTCGCCCAAAGATTCGGCTATTTTTTTTAACGCAGTTGGCACACCTTCATTAAAGTATGTGTATGAATTTCCAATAAATAGCACAGATTTTTCTTGAGCAAATATAATTGTGCTAAAATATATTAAAGAAATAACTAAAAGTAAATTTTTGAATTTCATAAATTTAATATTCAATTAAAAAAAGTTTATTATAAAACGTGATTTTAATTTTTGGTTGCTTTTCTTTTCTTAAAATATTTAAAATAATTCAAATCAACCAATAGGGTAAAAATCAATAAGCACATCCAAGGTAAAAAAGTAGTTGACATTTGTTGTGGCAACCAAAACCAGTTGATTAAATGCAGTAAAAGAATAATTAAATATCCAAGTTTAATATAATGTAACCATTTTTTCGACCATGAAAATATTAAAATTAAAAGGGCTGGGAGAGACCATATTGTGTTTAAATTATATAGTACTGCAGTGTGTTCGGAATATAATCCAAAACATAATATAAAAAGTCCAAGCAATCCAAAAATTGTGAATAATAAATATTTGAAAAATCCTCTTGTTTTTTTGAAATAAATTAAAATTCCCCAAACAAGCACTATCAACCAAGGTAAAATATATCCAAAGTCAATTCCTTGTTTTTTTGCAGGGGAAGCATCTAATACAACTTGTGAATTTTGCGCAAAATCTGAACCTTCAAGAAAATCGTGAATATATACAGGCAAAAACATATATTGTTCAGGTGGAACTTTTTTGTCAGCCTCTAAACCTAAAATAAAATTAATTCCAAAGTCTATCCAATAATTCTTTTCCAAAAATGGCATAATTAACTGTCTGTAACTATGTCCTTTAAAATTAGATTTTGAGAAGTCAATGCGATTATTTGTTGCCTCTTGAATAATATCTCTAATCTTTGTGGCACAATTATCATAAAAGAAATCGTATCTATAATATCTTGCTTCGGAATTATAATAATTTACTAAAAGTTGATAAGTTTTTAGCTTTTCTTCATAAGTTAAATTTAAAACTTGCTCTCTAAGTGTTCTTTTATTATGACTTGATGAAAAAACAAGACTTTCATAAGTTTCTACACTCAAACAATAATTTAAGGTTCCTTTTGCAAATTTTGTGTAAAAATTAGGTGTAGAGAAATCAAAAGTACCATAATTAAAAGCTAAATCTATGCCTAATGAATCATCTTTTATTCTTAAAGCAGTATGTCCAAAATATGCGTAAAGCTCATCACCTTCATCTTGAGTAATTAAGCTAACTACAGCATTTTGACTTAATTCTTGAGAAAATAAACTTTGTAAAAACAAAGAATTTACTATAATTATTAAATATAAAATCTTTTTCACTGTTATTATTTTTTGTGCAAATTTATAAAAATAATTGAGAATTGAATAATTTAGCTTCGCTACATTTTCTGTCGTCTCTCGGCATAGTTCAAGCAAGCTTGACTCTGCACTCGCTCCTTAGTAAATTGAGAATTGAATAATTCAGTTAAAAAATCAAATTATAACAGAATAGGGCTAAAAGTATTCAACTTTATGAACTTTAAAAACTTTATTAACTTTTAACTGAGTTTACTCATACAGGTATCTTTTTATACTTTTTTTAGGAGTTTTATCAAATT
>Ga0208040_1001184_pt1 | contig 26817 bp, 20 predicted proteins | sample AD_UKC083_MetaG_FD_184431 | JGI IMG/M metagenome (GOLD analysis project Ga0208040, IMG submission 184431) | Active sludge microbial communities of municipal wastewater-treating anaerobic digesters from USA - AD_UKC083_MetaG (SPAdes) (version 2) | ecosystem: Engineered > Bioreactor > Anaerobic >...
CGGGCGGGCGAACTGCTCGACCGCGAACACTATCTGGGCGACGTGCCTCAGGGACGCCAGTTGCTTCAGGCCGTCGAATACGCAGGTCAATGGGTGGCTCTGCTCGATTGGGGGCCGGCGACCTGGAAGCTCGCTGACCGAGAAGAATGGATCGGCTGGACCCCCCAGCAAAAAGCCCAACGCTTGGGCCTGGTGGTGCTCAACCGCCGCTTCCTGGTCCTGGGCAAAACACGCATGCCCAACTTGGCCTCCAGGTCGCTGGCTTTGGCCATCAAGGCCTTGCCCGAGCACTGGCAGCAGGCCCACGGCTACAAGCCGCTGCTGGCCGAGACCTTCTCGGACATCGAACAATACCATGGGACTTGCTACAAGGTTTCCAACTGGATTGCCTGCGGCCAGACCAAAGGCTTCGCCCGCCACCGCATCGACTTCTACCGCAAGCACGACCGTCCCAAAAAGCTCTGGTTGAAGACGCTCAATCGCAATACCCGACGCATCCTCACCGCGATGGACCTGCCACCCGCCTACCGCAAAGCCCTCAACTCCGATACCCCCGAACGCGATTTGCCCTTGAACAAGGGCCAGATTCAATCCTTGGGCCAGTTCCTGAGGAAGAACTTCCCCGACCCGCGTCGTGCCAACCGCACCTATCCGTGTTGGTCGCTGCTGGTGTTCATCGCCATGGCCCTGTTTGCCGGCCGTGACAACGTCGCCGCCATTCAGCGATACGCCCAGTTCCTCACCCAGGCCCAACGCGCTTGGCTTGGCTTTCCGCGCAAAAAAGGCACCTCTTTTCGCAAAGTCCCCAGCTACTCCGCCCTGCGCAACCTGCTCATCCGAATCGATCCTCACCAACTGGCCGACTGCCTCAATCGTTGGCTCCAGGCCAACCTCGGCACCCTTCCCCGCGCCCTGGCCCTGGACGGCAAATGGATTCGCGATCGCGCCCTGAGCCTGTGCCTGAGTGACCACCAGAGCGGCGCCCCCGTCGCCATGGGATTTGCCAAACAGAAGACCCAAGACGACCAGCAGCAAAGCAAAGACGACTACAAACGTGAAGGCGAACACACCGTCGCCCTCCGACTCTACGCGACCACCAGCCTCCAAAATGCCATCGTTACCGGCGACGCCCTTAACAACAACAAACCGCAGGCTCAGGCGGTGCTCAAGGGCGGCGGCGACTACTTCTTCCAACTCAAAGATGAAAACCGTCACGCTTACAAGGCCGCTGTGCAAAAGGCCAAATCAACCCCCCTTTTGCCCATGTCCAAGAGCCGGACATCGGCCATGGACGCTGCGACCAGCGCCGGATAAGAGTCTATCCCTTCGAACCGCTGGAGGCCGGGCTACCCGGAGCGCGCGCTCTGGTCGTGATTGAGCGCACCACCACCTTCGAGCAAAGCGAAGAGCCCACCGTCGCCTTCTACACCACCAGCCTTCTGCCGGCCCCGGGCTGCGCCCGCCGCTTTGCAGAACTGGCCCGCGGCCACTGGGGCGGCAGCGAAAGCCGCAACCACTGGGTACGTGACACCTGCATGCGCGAAGACAAAACCCGCTCCAAAAACTACAATCTCAACTGCAACCTCTCGGCCCTGCGCATCTGCCTGATCGCGCTCAAGGCGGACCTTCACCCCGAGGCTTCTTGGCCCGCCCTGCAGGAGCGCTGCCAGAACAATCCCCAAATCCCTTTCCAGATACTCGTCAAGCACCGCTCCAAATGAAAAGACCGTGGTCGGGTTCCGGCGTGCTGCGGATTTTGCGTGAATCAAAGATCGGGTCATGCTAATCGTCGACGCGAACACGAACAACCCGAATCCAAGCGTCGAGTGTGCCTGGAGTCCTTGACCGATGACACGTGTTGTCGACGAGTCGGGTGTGCGGACTGCGTTGACGGGTTCAAGGACTCTCTGGAGCGAGGGCTCAGGCCCGCTCGCGTTGGGCAAATACGCGGAAAGGAACAGGCATGGAGATGATGACCGGACGAGAGCGCGTGTTGCATCATTTGGAGGGCAAGCCGGTGGACCACTTGCCGCTGATGCCGATCACGATGCTTTTTGCCGCCACCGAAGCCGGTGTGCGCTACGGCGAGTATGCCAGGGACCATCGTGTGTTGGTCGAGAGCCAATTGCAAATCGCGGAGCGTTTCGGCTTCGACTACGTCTCCTGCATTTCGGATCCGGCGCGCGAAGCCGCTGACTGCGGCGCCACGGTCGAGTATTTCGACGATCAGCCGCCGGCGCTGGTCGAGACCGAGGCGCTCCTGGCCGACAAGTCGGTCTTGAGGCGTCTCAAGCCGCCTGATCCGCTGGGCGGCGGACGCATGACCGACCGCGTGCGGGCGGCGGCTCTGTTCAAAGACAAGATCGGAACCGAGAAGCTGATCGAAGGCTGGATCGAGGGGCCCTGCGCGGAGGCGGCGGACCTGCGGGGGATCAACACCCTCATGACGGATTTCTTTGACGATCCCCCATTCGTCCGAGACCTGTTCGATTTCGTGATCGACATGGAACTGCGCTTTGCCCGTGCCCAGATCGACGCGGGCATCGACCTGATGGGTGTGGGTGATGCCGCGGCGTCGCTTGTCGGCCCGCAGATTTACGAGGAATTCGTCTGGCCGAGCGAGAAGCGGCTCGTCGATGGCTTGCACGCCATGGGGACACGCGTCCGCCTGCACATCTGCGGCAACACACGCCGCATTCTCGACGGCATGGGACGGCTCGGATGCGAGATCGTCGACCTCGACTATCCCGCGCCCATCGACGAAGGCCGGGCGCACATGGGCCCGCATCAGGTGCTCCTGGGCAACCTCAACCCCGTCGCGCTGATGCGCGACGGCACGGCGCAGGCCGTCACGACGGCCATTGGCCTGTGTCATCGGCAGGCCGGCCCCCGCTTCATCGTGGGCGCCGGATGCGAGATCCCTCGAGGCACCCCCGAGGCCAACCTGCGGGCACTCTGCGAATACGCGCAGACGCATCGGCCATGAGGGGAAAGGTGCGCGTTCATCCAGGCGTCACGGCAGTCTCCCGGTCTGCCCCAGAGGCCGAAATCGGCCCGTGGTCGCGACTGGCGCCGCTCCTGATGGAATGCGCGCGCACCCTCATCAACGGCCGCGACGAATCCACGCTGGCTCGTGATGTGTGCCGGCTGCTGACGCGACGCGGGGGTTATCGCGCCGTCTGGATCTGCCTCAAGCCCGAGGGTTCGTCGGGCGGATTCCGTCTGTCTGCCTCGTCCGGTGCCGGGAGTGCCTTGGCGGCGTCCGCCTGCGGTGTTTGTGGCGCGGAGCCGCGGAACATCTGTCCGATTCCGTCCCCAGGCCGATCGGGGGCGCGCGACGCCTCCGGTTTGGTGAGTCTGCATTTGAGGGAAGGGCGTAATCTGTTGGGGATGCTGCACATCAAGTTGCGGAGCAACGTGGCGGCCAGCCCCGAGGAACTGCAGGCGCTCGAAGGCCTGGCGGGGAACGTGGCGCTCCGCATCGCCCGGCTGCGCGCCGGCAGGCAGCATCGCCAGGCTAAGAACGCCATCATCGACACCCTGCGTCGGTTTCATGCCTCGTTGCAGGCGACGCCGCTGGTCGCGATTCAACGAGTGGATCGTGCCGGCCTGGTGCGGTACTGGAATGAGGCCTCGACCGGCCTGTACGGGTTCGCTCCGGAGCGCGCCCTCAACCGCAGGTTGTCCGACCTGCTGCTGGAAGGGGAGGAAGCCGCGGCGTTCGATCGGCTCGTGCAGTCGGCTTGGGACACCGGGCACGGCGCGGCGCCGGCGGATTGGAGAGTGGCCTGTGCGGACGGCAGCCGCCGGTGCATGAGCGCGAGCCTCATCCCGATTCGCGAGGAGGGCCGGGTGGTGGATATGTTCTGCATGGAGGTGGATGTCACCGGGCGCCGCCGGGCCGAGAAGGCCCTGCGCGACAGCGAGGCGCTCTACCGCAATCTGGTGGACGCAGCGCCGCTGGCTGTTTTGGTGCATCAGGATGGCATGGTCCGGTTTGCCAACGCGGCTGCGCTCGAATTGCTCGGAGCAAACCAACCCGACGAACTGTGCTGGCGCCCCCTCGCGAGCCTGGTGCACCCGGACGCCCAGGAGCGGCTCGAGGATCTGTCTGGCGACGGTCCCCGCCGTCCCGTGGAACTCGAATTGGTACGCCTCGATGGCGGTGTGGTGGACGCCGAGGTCGCCTGCCTCGCGCTTCATTGGGAGAACCAGCCGGCCGAACAGTGGCTCATCCGCGACCGCACACTCACCAACCGAATCCAGTGGGAACTCGAAGCGGCGCGCGAGAAGCTCGCCCGCATCTTCCAGTCCAGTCCAGCCGCAATCCTCATCTGTTCGCTCCCCGATCACCGCCTGATCGAGGCCAACCCCGCCTTCTGGCGGCTCATCGGCTATGAGCGCAAGGAACTGCTCGGCCGGACTCTGGCGGAACTCGAAATTTGGGGCGAAGATCAACCGGCCCTCATGCCCGCCTCGCCTCGGCAGGCGCGCAGAATGCCCAGCTTCGAGGTCCCGCTCCGGACGCGCGCCGGCGATCTGCGGCACATGCTCATCTCTGTGGAGGATTTCGACTTTGGCGATCAGCGGAGCCGTCTGCTGATCATGATCGACGTCACCGAGCGGAAGCGTCTCGAGTCCGATCTGCGCGAGTCGCAGAAACTCGAAGCGATGGGCCTTTTGGCTCGCGGTGTCGCGCACGACCTCAACAATATCCTCACCGTCATCCAGGGCCACCAGAGCCTCATCCCGCTGGGCAGCCGCCTGTCGCCGCAGGCGCAGACCTCCCTGGCCGGCATCAGCGAGGCCGTGGCTCAGGCCTCGGAACTGACGCGCCAGTTGCTCACCTTCAGTCGCAAGCGCCAGTTCGAAGCCCGGCGCGTGGATATCAACGAGTTGATCGGGGGCGTCGCCCGGCTTCTGCGCCCCACGCTCGGCAAACAAATCCAGCTCGAACTCGAATGCGCGCCGGGGCTGGGGTTGGTCTGGGCCGACCCGGGCATGATCGAACAGGTGATCCTCAACCTCGGCGCGAACGCGCGCGACGCGATGCCCCAGGGTGGGCGGTTGACGTTCACGACCGAACTGCGCTTCGTGCGCAGGCCGCCGGCAAGCCTGCAGCCCGCAGCCGCGGGCGGCGATTACCTCTGTCTGACCGTCCGCGACACCGGACGGGGGATTGCGCGGGAGAATCTCGGGCGGGTGTTCGAGCCGTTCTTTACAACCAAGGCTGTCGCCAAAGGGACGGGGCTGGGTTTGGCCACCGTGCGTCACATCGTCGAGCAACATCAGGGCTGGATCGAGGTCGATTCCGCCGAGGGGCGTGGAACGACGTTTCGGGTGTTTCTGCCGGCCGTGGCCAAATCAGAGGTCGCGGCGCCCAAATCGAAACTTGCCCCGGCACCCGAGGGTGCCCGCCAGACGATCCTGCTTGTCGAGGACGAACCTGCCGTTCGCGATCTGGCCCGGCAGGTCCTGGAACGAGCCGGTTACCGGGTGCTGGCGGCCGAGAACGGAACGTCAGCCACCCGGCTTTGGCGCAGACACGGAGCCGCCGTTCGCTTGCTGATTGCCGATCTGGTTCTGCCGGGCGGTTTGGACGGCGGCGAGCTGGCGCAGCGTCTCCAGGCGGAGCGCCCCGACCTGCGGGTGATCCTGAGCACCGGGTATGGGATGGATTTCGACGATGGGAGATGGCAGGCGCTGGCCGCAGCACGACTGTTGCCGAAGCCGTTTTCACCAGATGCCCTGGCCCGCTACGTGCGCGAGTGCCTCGAGGAATCTTGAGGCCACCATGCTCCACTTCCAGCCCATTGATTCGTTCGATCCGCCGGAGTTGGCGGCCTATCACACCATGCGCCTGCCGCACAAGCATTTCGTCGAGCGCATCTTTGTCGCCGAAGGCGAGAAGGTGGTGCGGCGGCTTCTCGAGAGCAATCTCGACGTGCTTTCGGCCCTGATGCCCGCGCATCACGCGGAGGCGATGCGACCTCTGCTCGAAGCGCGCGCGCCCTCCATTCGAGTCTACACCGCCGAGCGCCCTCTGCTCGAGCGCCTGGCCGGATACTCGATGTATCAGGGCGTGCTGGCGGTCGGGCGGATGCCTGAACCGCTGGCGCTCGAGACTGCCTGGCAACGCAGCGGGCGCCCCAGACTCTTTGTGGCCGTGGATGGACTGGCCAATGCGGAGAATCTGGGCGCGGTCGTCCGGAACGCCGTCGCTTTTGGCACGCACGCGCTGATTGTGGGCGAGACTTCGAGCAGCCCCTATTTGCGGCGTGCCGTTCGCAGCTCGATGGGCACCGTTTTCGACCTCCCCGTGGTCGAGACAAACGACCTGTGCGCCGCGCTGGCCCAGTTGCGCACCAAAGGCATGCGCTGTGTCGCCGCGCATCCGCACACCGACCGGCGCACCATCGCCGGGACCGATCTTGCCCGGGACTGCTGCCTGGTCTTCGGCAACGAAGGCGATGGAATCGCCCCCGCAGTGCGCGCGGCGTGCGACGAATGCGTCGCCATCCCCATGCCGCCGGGCGTTGACTCCCTCAATGTGGCCAGCGCCGCCGCCGCGTTTCTGTTCGAGGCCAATCGCCAGCGGGGACGGATGTAGGCCGGGCTGCGCACACGCGGACGCGGCTCAGTGCGGATCGCGATCGCAGAGCGAGAGGAGGGCCTCGGGAGTACGGTTGAGGTGGTCCAGCCTTCCAGGTCTTCGTCGCCGACACCTTCATGGGCGGACCTGAAATCGTCCTCAAGGGTGCGACCACCTACACTGCGAGGGTCACTGATACCGCCCATGGCACCATCCGGTCGGTCGAGCACGCAATCCAGCAGCTCGATGACGTCGTCGCGGCTCTGACCCGCGACCTCGCCGACAGCCGCAAGCGTTTAGCGGAAACCCAGGCCCGAATCTGGGCGTTTTTCGAGTACGCCGAACGATTGGCCGAGTTGGCTCGCCGCCAGCAGGACCACACGAACATTGCGCTGATGCTCCGCCCGATCCGCTCGGAGCGCTTTGAAGGGGCGCCCTTTCATCGGCCTTGCAGGGCAATGTCCAAAACGCCAGTCTCACCACACCAGATCCCGAACAAGGAGACGACCCATCTCCAGACGGTTACGAGCCGCGATGGTGAGCATTGGAGCGCGGTGCGGGATGTCGGGGTGCCCGTCAACCCCAACCACGGCCCCCAGCGCACAGCCTCGGGTCGACTGATCATCGCCGGGAACATCTCGTTTCCCTACACCGATGATCCGAGCGGGCTTGCCGGCTGGCGCATGACGGGCATCTATCTCTACGTCATCATTTCGCGCCAAAAGGAAGCGGTCCAAGTGTCGAGCGTTGCCCTGGTGGGTCTCGATTGAGGTCCGTCGAATGCCCAGGCGGGCTCCCGGGTCGACGCCGCAATCGTTCGCGCCCTGTGCAGCCGTAGCCAAGACTTGATCTCCGCCTGTGCAAAGGCAAAGTCAGCCCCATGAACGTGCGTTCGATCTCCCGCCGCCGCCTGCTGCGTCAAGCAACCCTCGCTTCCGCCACCGGCGCCCTGGTCGGCATGGTGCCATCGCCGGTCCTCCGGGCCGCTGAACCGACCCGGGCCCCTTCCCCCCGAAAGGATGGCTTGAGCGTCTTGGAGTTCGGGGCCGCGGGCGACGGCCGTCAAGACGACACCCCCGCCTTCGAGACTGCGCTCAAAGCCGCCGCTCAGTCCGGCGGCAATGTCGTCCGGATACCGCGCGGCAACTACCTGATCCGAGGCACGCTGGATGTGCCGGAGAACGTCGTGCTCGAAGGCTACTTCCGCGCGCCGACCGCCCGGACTCAGACTCAAGGCAGCACACTGCTCGCGCTCGCCGGGGCGGGCAAGGCCGACGGCCAGCCGTTCATCACCCTGCACCAGAACTCGATGCTCTGCGGCCTGACCATCTTCTACCCCGAGCAGAAGCAGACCAACCCGCCCGTCCCGTACCCCTGGACGGTCCGCGGCATCGGCGACAACTGCTCACTGGTGGATGTGCTGTTGGTCAACCCGTACCAAGCCGTGGATTTCGGGACCTATCCCGCGGGCCGGCATTGCATCCGCGGGCTCTACGCTCAGGCGCTGTACCGTGGACTGTTCATTGACCAGTGCTTCGATGTTGGCCGGGTCACCGATGTCCATTTCTGGCCGTTCTGGGGCGGATGGGAGGGAGAGCTGGGGAAATTCACCCGCGAAGAGGGCATCGCGTTTGTTATTGGTCGGACGGACTGGGAGTACCTGCAAAACTGCTTCTGCATCGGCTACCGGATTGGCTACCAGTTTGTGAAGACCAAAGCCGGGGCGCCCAACGCAGTGCTCACGCAATGCGGTTCGGATATCGGGCCAACGGCGGTGCGCGTCGAGAACGTTCAGGACCACGCAGGAATATCTTTCGTCAACGGTCAGTTCATGGCGGGGATCGAGATAGCCGAGACCAACAAAGGCCCGGTGAAATTCACCGCATGCGGCTTCTGGAACATCCCCACCACGGACCGGCATGCAGTGTTGGAGGGCAAGGGCCACACGACGTTCAACGGGTGTCACTTCATTGGCTGGGGACAGAAGGACCGGGAGGCTCCGTGCGTGCACGCGCGACGAGGCGGCCTGACGGTGACGGCGTGCGATTTCATGGACCGAGGCAAAGTCCAGGTGGCGATCGAGCCGGAGGTTGATGCGGCCCTCATCTACGGGAATCGGCTGCGGGGACAGGAACGGATTCTCAACCAGGCGGGTGATCGTGCCCAGATCGGCATGAACGTGATTTCAGGCTGACTACCTCAGCGGGCAACCACGCCAGGGTGTGAACGGCGCGGGCTTCGGACCCGTCTCGCTGACCGGATTCCGATTCGAGATGCGGGATTTGACTTCATCGGCCGTCTGTCGCCGGTTTGTCCGAAGTTCTTTCACGCTGATCTACCGCGTTTGGACTGGGCAAGACTCACAGGGACAAAAGCCCCATCCAAAGGACCATCGGCAGCACCATGCCGACCAGCGGTTCGTCGTTGCCAGATAAGTTCACCGTCTCGGTAAACCTCGCGAATCCGGTGAAAAGGAACACGGCGATGCCGCCCGGTCTCGTCCACGAACTGGAACGTGTGCTCACCCGATTCGGGAAACGCGACATCCTGCAACGCGACGCGGTGGATGACGCCTTCGCGCCGGTCCCAGAAGCCGATCTCAAATCGTCCCTGGCCAAAGGCCTTGTCCCACCGGATGCGATTGAGCAATTTGTGGATCGGTGTCATGGCGAGGCGGGTTTCTGGTTCACAACCATTTCCTGAACTATCGAACCGACTTCTTCACGGCTTCCGACTTCAGGTGCTGCTCGATGATCTCCTTCACATAGGCGGGGATGTTCTTCTGTAATTCCAGCGTGCGCCTCTTCAGCCGCTCGTAGGACTCGACTTCCAGGCCGGTCCAGAGGATGTCGGCCCGCCGCGCCTCGCGCATGGCGACATGGGAGTAGCTGTCGGGGAAAGCCCAGTAGCAGTTGCGGCAAATCTCAGGTTTCTTCAACTCCAACCAGTTGATGCAGTGCTCGCATGACCACGACTTAGCCCGGTTGGCCGAACCGCTCAGCAGCATGTAGTCGTCCGGATTCGGCTCCGTGCCGGGAACGTCACCCAGCACTTCAAAGGGGATGCGATGGTCAACCTGCAGTTCGCGCTCAGGGAAGCCCTCCAAGTAGATCGCGCAGCGTTCGCCATGCAGCGCAACAAGGTTCGACTTGAGTTCCCTGCCCAACACCGTCCTACCCACTTGCTGACCAGGCCGCGCCTTGGCCGGATCGCCAAAGCGGTACGCGGCGATCTTCCGTCCATCGCTGCCCTCCACCCGGAACATCTCAATCGGGATGCCATGTTCCTTGACGTCTCGCACGGCCCGCGGCGGATGGTTGTAGCCATAGCGGTCTTTCAGTTCCTGCGTCGTGATGAAGCCGTGCTTCAGAATGTGGTCAATGACCGTCTTCGGACGCTTGGCGCTGACCGCCTTGCAATGTCTCACGAAACCCGGCGGCAGCTTGCGATTGCTCATTTCTTCCTTTCCATCAGCGTCAACTGCTCGGCGGCGCGGTGCGGATACGGCCGGCGCAATTGCCCCGCCTCGGCCAGTGCCGGCGACAGATACAGCGACTCCACCGTGATCTCGTCTCGCCCCAGTAGCGTCGCCTGCGACGACCGCCCAGCATCCAACTCGATCAGGTGTAGCCGCAGCCGCTCTGGGAGCTTGCGTCCGTGGACGCGCTCGCCAGTGCGCCCGTCGTAGCTGACGAGGTACTTGATGTTCCGGAGATTCAGCGACTCCAGCACTTCCACAAACTCGTCGAACACTACGCCCTTCAGGTAGCGCGGGTCGCGCTCACCGCAGACGCCTTGATACGGCGGGTCCATGTAAACCACATCATCCGCCGTCGCTTGGGCGACGACTTCCTTGTAGTCAAGTGTCGAACACTCGGTCTTCCCGTGCAGCAGGCGCGACGCCCCCAGGATGTGATCGCGCATCGTGCTCGGCAGCGCGCCCAAGCGACGGTTGTCCGGGCTTTGATTGAACTCGCCGTTCGCGTTGTAACGCACCGACGCCTTCACGCAGCGAGCCAGCAGATAAAGGAAACAGTCGGGCCGGCCCGTTCGGTTGAACTTGTCGCGCACCTGGTCGTAGTACTGCCGCCGGTCCTCATGTTGTGCCCGCCAGAGCGTCTCGTATTGCCGCGCCAATTTCTCTGGTGCCTCGATGATGGCCCGCCACAGATGGATGAGCGGCATGTTCAGGTCGTTGATGGCGTAGCGCGCGGCCAAACCGCGTGCCGCCGCCGCCAGCGTGAGTGCCGCCGATCCGGCAAACGGCTCGATCAGCGTGCCGATCCGATCTGGGAAATAGGTTAGAATGGCCGGCGCGAGATTCCGCTTGCTGCCCTGGTACGGGATGGGGTGGGGAACGCGCATGGGTTCAGGCAGTGCAGTTCCTAATAGTCCCGCGGTCCTGTTTCACCACGCCCGCACCGAACGAACCAGTGTGGTCCTCCGGCTTCTTCGAGAGTCGCTCGACGGTCATGCGGCAGCGTTGGTTTCGATTGTCTGACAACAACGCAAACGGTAACGGCCTGAACGATGCGCCGCAAGCCCGTAAGACAAAGCAGGCGGCGTGAGTGAGTTCGGTCCCGCCACCACCAGCTTGCCCTTCTCGCTTAGCCGGATCAGTCGCATCCCTTCTCTCACCAAGCGGGGCTTCCGATTCTGCGCGAATCACTGCCACAAAAGCTGCTGGCGATTGCTCGGAGTCGTGACTGGCGCGGTGTTGCCGCGATCCTAACTATGCTCGACGCTCCAGCCGCTTCAGAACACGGCCAAGCCAAGGGTCCGACCGGAGGAGAAGCCGCCGCCGCCCGTCGCCAGCAGCATAATCTCGGCGGCCATGCCTTCGGAAAGCGGGACGCCCATGCGTCGCTCGATCGCGGGCCGGCAACGCGCGTAGATGTCCTCCCTCACGTAACGCAGATGCGGATCGCAGTCCAGCAGGACGAGCAGGTTGGCGTTCGTGAAATCGTAGTGGAACAGCGCCCCCCAACTCATCGCCATCGGTTGATCGGGCAGGTATTGCCGATGAAAGCGTCACTCGGCGTAGAACGTGAACTGGTGACCCAAGTCCACGACGGCATGGACCGGTGCGCGTTCCTGCGCCACTCCCGCCTGACTCCGGGCTTTGAGATGGAGGACGGCGCTTCCGGCGAAGGGAGCTTGGAACTGGCGGCTGCCATCCTCGGCACTCAGGCGGTCGCTCCCCGCCAGTTCGGGCCGGGAGGGATCGATCCATTCGAGTTGGTATTCTCCCGATGCCAATTGGAGGGAAAACTCTTTTCCGCCCGCCGGTTGATAGACGAGGTACTCCTGGCCCGGGCAAGCCAAGCAATAGCCGGTGGATGCGAGTTCGTTTCGGGGGGTCATGGCCGCCAGGTTCAGCCGATCGGCAACGCGGCGAGCGTAGCCCATGGCGGCGCGGACGGATTCCCAGCCCCGGTCCTCGCCCAGCACCGAGCCGTCGCAAGGGTCCATGAAGATGGGATTGTGTCCGCGCAAAAAGCTCTTCCATACCCAGCCGGCGTTTCCGCCAACACCCCAGATGTGATCGGTGTCGAGCAGGCTGACCTTGTTTTCATTCCAGGCTGGAGCATCTTCCGCATAACCGTCGGCGCGCCCCGGAGAGACCCATTCCGCCGGGCTGGCGAGCATGGTCGGAAGCCGTTCGGCGCCGTGCCCAGTACTTCCGACCGGATGTTGCTTCGGCTTGGCGCGCTCGTAATCATGAATCGTTTGGATCACCCACCAGTTCCACTCCTTCTCACCGCCTTCGTTGATCACTTCGTAAAGCACATTGTCCAAGTCGTTCAGGCTGTCCACGACCTTGCGGACATACGCGGCTTGGAACTGGTGAACCTCCGGGCTGCGCAAGGTGTGAACCCGCCCGCTGAAGGAATCCGTTCCTTCGACTTTGAGCGCCTGAATATTGTTGGCGGGATTGAAGGGATGGGAGCGCCAGGCCCAGCCGTCGTCAGTGCCGCGACGGCGATTGCCGTGGAACAAGCCCCAGCCTTCGAACAGCATCACACTCACGTAAATCCCACGGTCTCCCGCCGTCTTGACTCGTGAGCGGAGCTGCTCGAAGTATTCAGGATTGAACTCGGCCAGGTTGAATTTCGGTTTGCCGTCCAGAGCAGTGCCTGGGCCTGTGCGCGCCCACGGCTGCGGTGCGACATGATGGATGAAGTCCTTTCCCAACGCGCCATTGGCGCGGGTGTCCCAGGTCGTGGAATCCCACGCCCACAACCGAATGAAGTTGTGATGATGTCTTTCGAGAAAACTCAGATAGGCCTCCCATTCGAACTTCTCGGGCGGGTCGCTCCGCCCCATGTCGACGAGGTTGTTCCAAGTGTGAGACCCGGTGAGATAGACAGCCCGCAAGGAGCCATCCGGCCTCTTGGCGCCATCGGTGAAGTAACGCGGGTTTTCGGGATGAATCCGCAGCGGCCCCGCCGCCGGCGCAGCCGCCGACTGAAAGGCGGGAAAACACGGTAACGGATCGCCCGCCCCCGGCGCAAATAGGCCGCTTTGCACCTCGTAGGCGAAAAGCACAGCGACCAACTCGTGTTCGGGCGGCTGCGTCGGCTTGAGCACCTGCACCTCGCGGTCGGTGGGCAACGGCGGATTGCGCCCCAGCACGATCTTCGCTTTGCCCGCCTCGTCCTGGACGACTTCCCGGCGGTTGACGCCCACCGGCGATGAGCCCGAGCCCGCGCTGATCTTGGCTGGGGCCAGTTGGCCGAGGGCCTTGCGCACCACTTCAACCGGCTCGGCCTGAAGCGTGCTCGTGTAAGCGACGTTGTTCGAGTGGCCTCTCTCGACATCCACCGTCAACGTCGGCGCGCTGTGGGTGTGAATGGCGCACAGAAACAGCTCGGCAGGTTTGAGTCCGGACGCCTCCAGGATGGCCGTGCGCAACGGCTCGGCGGTCCGGTGGTAGAACCCGAGGTTGTCGATCGAGACGAGCACGAGGCGCTGGCCGTCTTGCTCGAATGCCAGGGCGCGCGCCGACAGCGGATCGTGCACGCCCCGGAAAAGGTCCCTCCGACTCGCGCAACCGGCCAGCATCACCGGTTGGGTCGGGGTAATGTCGCCCCGGGCGATGCCGGCCCGCAAGCCTGTCGCCCGCGCCGGCAGGCTGTGGAGCCCGAGCGCGAGCCCGGCCAACAGCGCGAGCGTAAGAAGGCAGGTCCGATCGGTACGCGAATCGGTGATCGCATTCATGGAGTCTGACCTTGCCGCGTTGCAGCCAGGAAATAAAGCAACACTTCCGCGGCATGCCAGGTGTGTGGCGCGGTGAGTTTCCGCTTGGGTGAGGCTCACAGCACCCGTATGTTGCTCGCGATGCGGGGGATTGCTGCAAATGCCTTCAGGTCATGGCCGTGATGGGGCCCAAGACTACCCGGGAGCCAAGCGGGTCAAGTTAGCCCATCCCACACTCGAGGTCGGTCAACTCTGCTCCAAATTGCCCTGGAATCACACCGAGGCGCTGGCACCTGCCGACACCGGCTGATCCTCGAATCCCATTCCCACTCGCCGTTCCTCAAATATCGCCGCCCGCCCGGCCGATCTCGCGGAATTTCCAGGATTCTCGACCTTCCGCACGTCTGCCGAAGGCACACCGAGGTCAAAACCACTCTCTGAGTTGCTCGCGGAGCAGATTGCGGGCGCGGTAGAGGCGCGACTCGACTGCCTTTGGCGTAGTGCTCAACATAGTTGCCGCTTCTGCCACCGGCAGGTCTTGCCACTCGCACAGGATGATGGCTTCGCGCATGTCTTCCGGCAGGGCCTGCACGGCGGCCCTAACCGCCTGCGAGCGTTCATTCCGAACTGCCTCCTCGCTCGGCGAAGCGTCGGCGGACAGCAGTTCGTCGCCGAGGTTTTGGTCGGCATCCCCATTGCGGGCGTCGAAGGAAACGTTCGGGTGACGGGAACGCCAGCGACGCCGATTGCGGGCGAGATTGGCAGCGATGGTAAAGAGCCAGGTGCTGAACTTCTCTTCCGGCCTGTAGCTTCCGCGGGCACGATAGACACGTACGAAGGTCTCTTGCGCCAGATCGTCGGCGTCCTCCTCGTTGCCAAGCATCCGGTACAGAAAGTGGAGGACCGTTGTGGCGTGTCGGTCCATCAAGTCGTTCAGCGCGGCATCGTGCCCGCCGACCAACTTCGCCATGTCCGCCCGGTCAAGGGCTTCGGGGTTAGCGGTGTCCATGCGGGCTGGAGGCGGCGGGTGACATGGTACGCTCGATTTGTTCGTGGAAGCCGAGCGTCAGGCGCTGCATTTCGGCGAGGTAGCGGCGGCCTTGATCCGGCGGCATGACAAGGCTCACTTCCCGGAAGTGTTCGAGCATCGCGGCCTGGCATTGGGCACGAGCCGTTCCCACTTCCACAAGCTTCTGCTCGATGGCGGCGGGCGTGTTGGTGGAGGATGCCAGCAGCACCTCCAATTCCTGTTTCAGGGCGTCAATACGCTCACAATACTCGCGGCACTTGGGCAGATAACCGTCGTGAAGCTGGCGGACACGGGCCAATTCGGCAGCGTTCAAGCGAAACTCCAAGCGCAGCCAGTCGAGGTCATCCGTGGGGCGGGCCATGTGCTTGGCGCACCAGTAGGCCACGAGGCGTTGTCCACCAAAAAACGCGGCAGCCCCGGCGAGAAGCATGACCGCAAGGAGGGTGAATGGACGACGCATGGCTTCAGTGGAGTGGATTGGGCGCAACGGCCGAGAGGTAACGCGCTTGGGCCTGTTGTTTAGCCACGCCCGTGCTGGACGTGAAACCCGTGACGCCGCCCGCCACCAGCAGGAGCGTCAGGCTTGCGAGCGCAAAGCGGGGCGAGAGCAGACGCTCGACCCAGCGTTGCAGCCAGCCAAATGGTGAAGGTGTCGGGATAGGCGCAGCTTCTTGGGTTTCAATGCGACGCCAGACGGATTCCTGGAAACGCGGTGGCAACTCGCGTGTCGGTCGCGCCTCGCACAAGAGGGTGCGCAGTCTGGCATCATCGGCTTGTTGAACTTCGTGTTTCATGGCAGTCAGGGCTGGCCGATCGTCCGCCGCCCAAAGGTTACAGGTTTGATCGTTAGGACGCAATTCAGTTGAGGTATGCCGTCACTTTCGTTCGTTTCGGCGGTGGGCACCCCGCCGTTCTGTTTGTTCTGTTTGCTACGTGTTACACCGCCACCGGCAGAATCCCTCAAACTTTCGCTTCACGGGCGGCGAAGCAGCCGGCACTGAATGCTGAGGGGGTTATCCAGGTATCGGCGTGGCGAACGGCAAGCCGGCGCTGGGAATGTAGCCCCGTGCGAAGAATTGCTGAGGGATTCTGGAAGTTGCGGTGTAAGCCGTGGTGAACAGCAGCCAAAGTGGCTGCCATGAGAACAAATCGCTGAATACAAAGAAGACCATGAAAAATGTCCGTGAACTCCGCAACGTCATTCTCGGCGCCGGTTGTGCATTGGCACTCGCCGCGTTGATCCCTGTCGCTTTCGGTGAAGGGAAAACCGAGAAACCCAAGCTGTATCCGCTCAAAACGTGCGTCGTCTCCGGCGAGAAGCTCGACGGCGACATGGGCAAGCCCCACGTCTTCACGTACCAGGGCCGGGAGATCAAACTGTGCTGCAAGTCCTGCCTGAAGGCTTTCAACAAGGAACCGGCCAAGTACGTCAAGAAGCTCGAAGAGGCGGAGAAGACGGCCAAGAATAACCAGAAACCCAGCGCCCCGGCGCACGACCACGGCGGTCATCAACACTGAACCGCGAAGTGACGGGCCGTTCTGAGCCCGCTGCTCGAATCGCCGTCCACGCACGACAATTCACGGTGGTGGACGAACCACCGGTCCTCGGCGGCGAGGATTGCGGCGCGAATCCCGTTGAGTACATTCTGGCTTCCAATGGGTCAATGTGGTGCTGAATACGTCCTGCTCAACCACCTACCGACTCGATGAATTCCAAACAAACCGTCTTCAGATTGCGCCTTAGTGCGGGACTGGGTGGCCTGCTGGTTGCGGCTATCGTTCTCACGAGCTGCAGGGGCTTGCCCGTCAGGGGTGAGAAGGAAGCCCGGCAGCATGTCGCTGACGTCAGTCGGACTTACCGCCCGACGGGGCAAAAGCCAACGCTCCCGACCCTCACGACGAATTCGAGCCTCGCCGACTTCCTTACCTACGCGCTCCTGAACCAGCCCAAGGTCGAAGCGGCCTACTTCGACTGGCTTGCCTCCGTCGAGCGTATCACCGTGCAGCGCTCGCTGCCCGACCCGCAACTCACTTTCGAGATGGACATCCAGGACGTGGTCACGTCCCTCATGCCCGGCCTCATGATGAGCTTCCCGGGAATGGGCAAGCTCCGCGCCGCCGGCGCGGTCGCCGCCGCCGCCAGCCAGGGCGGCTACTTCGCGTTCAAAGCGACGTCGTTGGAGAGCGCTTACGAGGTAAAGCGAACCTACTACCGACTCTACTTTTTGGAGGAGAAGATTCGCGTCAACCGCGAGAACCTCGGCCTGCTGCAAGAGCTGGAGCGGCTGGCCCGTTCGCAAAACGAGGTCGACAAGGCGACTTTGCAGGACGTGTTGCGGGCGCAAATCGAGCAGGAGCGCCTCAACAACGAAATCGTGAACCTCGAAGACTCCCGCGGACCACTGCTGGCCCAGTGGCAGGCGGCACTGGGCATCGAGTCGAACCAGCCAACACCACCCGTCCCGGCGCGCTTTGAGTCCACCCCACTCGATGTCCCGGCCGACAAGTGGTTGGAGCAGGCGCTGGCTGAGAACACCCGCCTCAAGGCCATGACCGCTGACGTCCGTGCCGCCGAGGCCGCCATCCGTCTGGCTTACAAAGCGCGCATGCCCGACACCAGTCTTGGTTTCATGGCGGACGCAAAGATGAGTCCCGTGCTATACCGGCCCTGGGGCACCGTGAGCATACCCTTGTGGCGCGACAAGCTCGCCGCGCAGGTCGCCGAAGCTCAGGCCAACAAGCGAGCAGGCGAGGCACGCCTGACCGCGGAGCAAATCAACCTTGCCGTGGACGTGGCCGAGCGGGCCTTCGTGTATCGCGAGACCACGCGCAACCTCCAACTCCTTCAGCAGACCTTGCTCCCGAAGCAACGCCAATCGCTCGAGGCGGCTCGCTCGGCTTACCTCGGGGGGCAGATTGACTTTCTGAATCTCACTGAAGCCGAGCAGACCTTGCTGCGCTTCAACCTCGACGAGATCGAGGCGCGCACCCAGCGCGAACTCTCCCTGGCGGAGCTTTCTCTGATCATGCAAGGCATGCCGCCGGCTGCCGCCGGAGCCGCGGGTATGGGAATATCATCCCCGGGCATGGGGGTCGGCAAGAAGATGGGCGGCTCGGCAATGAGCGCCGGCGCGTCCTCGGGCGGCATGGGTTCGAGTGGTGCGGCCATGCTCCCCGGAAACTCAGCGCCGTCCCCGAAGAAGATGAATCAGGGCGGAATGAACCAATGATCACTTTGGAGTTTTGCCTATGAAGATTGGAATCACAGGTGGCCGTGCAGTTGCGCTTCTCGCGGGACTGGCGCTGCTCGGCACCGGTGTGCTGTTGACCGGTTGCGGCCACCGCCACGACGAAGCGACCCAGGCCGCAGAGGAACAACTCTATACCTGCGGCATGCATCCGCAGGCGATCCAGAACAAGCCGGGCAACTGCCCCATTTGCGGCATGAAGCTCACCCCGATGCGCAAGCAAGGCGGGGCGCCTGCCGCCACCGCCTCCGGCGAGCGGAAGGTCAAGTTCTACAAGTCCACCATGAACCCGGGCGAGACCAGCCCGGCCCCGGCCAAGGACAGCATGGGCATGGACATGGTACCCGTCTATGAAACCGAAGGCGCCGCCGGCGACTCGAAGGTCATCTCGATCGAGCCGATGACGATGCAGGAGATGAACATCCGCACCGCCACCGTCACTCGCGGGCCGTTGCGCCGTGTGGTGCGCACCGTCGGCGTGATTGACTACAACGAGGCCGGCTTGGCAGACGTGACGACGAAATACAAAGGCTGGGTTGAGAAGCTCTACGTGGACACCACCGGCCAGCAGGTGCATCGTGGCGACCCGCTCTTCGAGATCTACTCGCCCGAGCTTTACAGCGCCCAGCGGGAATACGTGCTCGCGATCGAGGGCACAAACGCCCTTGGCAGCGCTGCCCTCAAGGCCAGCGCTCGTACCAAGCTCAAATTCTACGACATCACCGACGAGCAGGTCGCGGAGTTGGAACGTACGCGGGAGCCGCGCAAGACCCTGCGCGTCGTGTCGCCCCAGGACGGTTTCGTAACGGAGAAGATGGTGGTTGAAGGCCAGATGGTGGACGCCGGCACGAGGCTTTACCGGCTCGCCGACCTAGGTCTGGTCTGGGTGCTGGCACAGGTTTACGAACAGGACCTCGACTACGTGAAGCTCGGCCAGGAAGCCACTGTGACACTATCCTATCTCCCAGACCGCCAGTTCCGTGGCCGCGTGACCTACATCTATCCCAACGTGGACGAAAAGACCCGCACCGCCCGCGTCCGCATCGAGTTCCACAACCCCGGCTATTTCCTCAAGCCCGGCATGTTCGCCACCGTCCAGGTCCTCTCGGAACTGGCCCCCTCGGTCCTGCTGGTCCCCGACATGGCCGTGCTCCGCAGCGGCGAACGCAACACAGTCTTTGTCGCCCTGGAGGGAGGCAAGTTCGAGCCCCGCATCGTCACGCTCGGACCACAGGCGGAAGATGACACCTACCAGGTCCTCAGCGGTTTGAGCGAGGGAGAGCACATCGTCACCTCAGGTCAGTTCCTGCTCGACTCGGAAAGCCAGCTCCGCGAGGCGATTCAAAAGATGAGCGGCCCGAAGGGAACCGCTACAAACGCAGCGCATGAGGGCCACGTGGCGAGTTCAGCGGCAGCGATGAAGCCTGAGGCGGCTACGCCCGATGCGACCCAGACCAACAGCGTGTCGTACATCTGCCCGATGACCGAGCACGTCTCCATCGAATACGACAACCCCGGCAAATGCCCCCTGTGCGGCATGAGCCTCGTGCCGGTGAGCCGTGCTGCCCTCTCAAAGATCCAACCGGGCGGCAAGCTCCTTTACTACACCTGCCCCATGCCTGAGCACAGCGAGGTGCACGAGTCAAAACCCGGCAAGTGCCCGAAGTGCAGCATGACCCTCATCCCGGTCATGGAGCAGCCCAAACCCGAGCCGATCACCACCACGTCCGCCGCGATGAGCCTGCCGGCCAAACTCTACACCTGCCCGATGGCCTCCGACGCCGACGTTGTCTCGGACAAGCCGGGCAAGTGCCCTAAGTGCGAGATGGACCTCGTCCCCACGGACACCGTCGCGCACGGCAAAGCCGCCGAGGCGAACTGGCGCAAGCAGCATCCGGCGGCCGCACAGCCGGCTCATGAGCACCAACACTGAGCGCAAAGGCCCGTCATGCTCAAAGGCATTATAGACTTCTCCCTTAAGAACCGCTTCATCGTCCTGCTCGGGACGCTGGCTTTGGTGCTCGGCGGCGTCTACGCGGTGAAGAACATCCCGCTCGACGCTATTCCCGACCTCTCCGACGTCCAGGTCATCATCTACACCGAATGGCCCGGTCAGGCCCCGCAGATCGTTCAGGACCAGGTCACTTACCCGATCACGACCAAGATTCTCTCGGTTCCGAAGGCCAAGGTCGTCCGCGGCTACTCCTTCTACGGTTTCTCCTTTGTCTATGTCATCTTCGCCGACGGCACCGACCTCTACTGGGCTCGCAGCCGCGTGCTGGAGTATCTGAGCGGCCTCAGCGGGCGCCTTCCGCAGGGTGTCTCCCCGAGCCTCGGTCCCGACGCGACCGGCGTCGGCTGGGCCTTCATGTATTCCATCAACTCCACCAACCGCGACCTGGCGGAACTCCGCTCCATGCAGGACTGGTATTTGCGCTACCAGCTCGCCTCGGTGGAGGGTGTCTCCGAAGTCGCCTCCATCGGCGGCTTCGTCCGCCAATATCAGGTCACCGTAGATCCCACCAAGCTCCGCGCCTATAACCTCTCCATCTCCGAAGTCGCCATGGCCGTCAAACGCGCCAACGGCGAGGTCGGCGGGCGCTCCATTGAACTGGCCGAAAAGGAGTTCATCCTCCGCGTGCGCGGCTATGTGAACAAGCTCGACGACCTCCGCAAAGTGACTGTGGGCGTCGGCGAGAAGGGGGTCCCGATCCTCCTCGGCCAGGTGGCGGATGTCCAGTTCGGCCCGGATATGCGCCGCGGCATCGCCGAGCTGAACGGTCGCGGCGAGACCGTCGGCGGCGTGGTCGTGGTCCGCTACGGCGCCAACGCCCGCCAGGTCATCCTCGACGTGAAGAAGAAGCTGGACATCGCCATGAAGGGATTGCCTCCCGACGTGACCTACTCCATCGCTTACGACCGCAGCGCCCTCATCGAGCGTGCGGTAAAAACACTCGAGGAGAAGCTCCTGGAAGAAAGCATCGTGGTGGCCCTGGTTTGCGTCGCCTTCCTCCTCCACCTACGGAGCGCTTTGGTCGCCATCGTCATCCTGCCGATCGCCGTGCTCATCTCCTTCCTGATCATGTTCGCGCAGGGCATCAGCTCCAACATCATGTCCCTGGGCGGCATCGCCATCGCCATCGGCGCGATGGTGGACGCGGTCATCATCATGATCGAGAACGCCCACAAGCACATGGAGCACGACCGGGCCAGGAAGTCTCACTGGGACATCGTCCGCGACGCCTCCGTCGAAGTCGGCCCCACGCTGTTCTACTCGCTGCTTGTGATCACCGTGTCGTTCTTTCCCATCTTCATGCTCACCGAGCAGTCCGGCCGCATGTTCAAGTCGCTTGCCTTCGCCAAGACCTACTCGATGGCGGCCGCCGCGCTTCTCTCCATCACCCTTGCTCCCATCCTCATGGGTTTCTTCATCCGCGGCAAAATCCCGGTCGAGGAGAAGAACCCCATCAACCGCTTCCTCATCTGGCTCTATCACCCCGTCATTGATTTCGTCATCAAATGGCGCTGGGTCGTCGTCACCCTGGCCGCCACGCTCGTCGTCTGGGTGTTCTTCCCTTGGAACAAACTCGCCGCCCGCCTCCTGCCCGACGGCCCCGTCAAACAGTGGGCCTTCAAAGTCGGCAAAATCTTCCCCTTCCAGAACATCGGCTCCGAGTTCATGCCACCGCTCTACGAAGGCGACCTGCTCTACATGCCAACCACCGTCCCCGGCCTGGGCGTCACCGAAGCCCGCGCCATCCTTCAGCAAACCGACAAGATCATCAAAACGTTCCCCGAGGTGCATCATGTCTTCGGCAAGATTGGCCGCGCCGAGACCGCCACTGACCCCGCCCCCATGGACATGATCGAAACCACCATCATGCTCAAGCCCGAGAAGGAATGGCCCGCCGTGGACATCAAAGACCCCAGCGGCAAAGTCATTGCCCACCGCCGCCGCACGCCGGATGAACTGAGCGAGGCCATGAACGCCGCGATCCAGTTTCCGGGCCTCAACAATGCGTGGACGATGCCGATCAAGACCCGCATCGACATGCTCGCCACCGGCATCAAAACGCCCGTCGGTATCAAGATCGCCGGCCCCGACCTAGCCGTGCTGGAACGTGTGGCCTCGGAAGTCGAAGCGGTCGTGAAGACCGTGCCGGGTACGCTCAGCGCCTTCGCTGAGCGCACGATGGGCGGCAACTACATTCAGTTCAATATCGACCGCGAGGCCATCTCCCGTTACGGCCTCAACGTCGCTGACGTCCAAGACGTGCTCGAAGTAGCCCTGGGTGGCATGCCGCTCACGACCACCGTCGAGGGCCTGGAACGCTACGCCGTCAACCTCCGCTACAGCCGCGATTTTCGGGAGAGCCTTGGGGCACTTCGCGAGATCGTTGTCCCTACCCCTACCGGCGCGCAAATCCCGCTCGGTCAGCTCGCCAAGATCGAGACTGTTCGCGCTCCGATGGGCATTAAGAGCGAAGGCGCCGTCCCGAACGCCTGGATTTACGTGGACGTCAAAGGCATCGACGTCGGCACCTACGTCCAGATGGCCATGCGCGCCGTCAACGAAGCCGTCGCCCGGGGCGAGATCAAACTCCCCACCGGCTACAACCTCTTCTGGAGCGGCGAATACGAATACATGCAAAAGGCCCGCGCGCGGCTGATGATTGCCGTACCGCTCACGCTCCTGATCATCGTGCTCATCATCTACCTTAACACCCGCTCTGCCATCAAGACTGCGATCGTCATGCTCGCCGTCCCCTTCTCGCTCGTCGGTGCCATCGGCATTCTCGCTCTCCTTCACTACAACATCAGCGTGGCGGTGTGGGTCGGCATCGTCGCCCTGGCCGGCCTCGACGCCGAGACCGGCGTGGTCATGCTCTTGTACCTCGACCTCGCCTACGAGGACTGGAAGAAGCGCGGCCTCATGGCCAGTCTCCCCCAACTTCGCGACGCCATTTACCACGGCGCCGTCAAGCGCGTCCGCCCCAAGGCCATGACCGCCTGTGTCATCGTCGCCGGTCTCGCACCCATCCTCTGGAGCCATGGCACCGGCGCCGACGTCATGAAACGCATCGCCACCCCCATGATCGGCGGCGTCATCACCTCCACCATCATGGAGTTGGTGGTCTATCCGGCCATCTACTACATCTGGCGCTCGCGCGGTATCAGGCGCCTGCCCCCGTCGACCACCGCGGCCTTGCCCGACCCGGCGCCAGGACCCATGCCCGCGCCTGCCCAATAAGCTTCTAAGTCGTTCTTCCACTTCCAGGATCATTGGCCATCCCTGAGCCCGATTGGGCGGCGCGGCATCCCGCACAGCGGAACACCGGAGTGTTGCCGACAAGCGGCGGTTGCTCCAATTATTGGAGAACAAATGCCCAACCGGAACTCACCATGACCCTAACCCGCAGCCTCGCCCAACTCCAGAAAGAACATGTCGTGCTGGCGGCAGCCGTGCGAAGCTGTTCGAGGAGGTTCATATGATCTGACTTCTGGCGACGGTGTGGAAATCCCTTGGGTTCATCACTGGTTGAGAAGGATATATTCTTGGTTCAGGCTCTGGCGCACCAGTTTCAGGCGCGGGTTGCTTTGCAGGATGGAGGCATTGATGGTGTCCAAAGCGATTGGGAACAGGGCAGGATGGTTGCCTAGTTCCGAAAACTGGGTTTGAGTCTTATCGCGCGAAATCAGCATGGCCTCGGCAAGCCACGCCACTTGTTCGCTGCTGTGGGGGCGAGTGGGCTTCGCCAACTGATAGACGCCTCGCTTCTTGGCCTCAGTTACTGCGCCCCAATCCAGAAAACTGCTCACGTCATACCTCGTGATGCGGCTGACGAAGTCACGGTCGCCATGTTGTTCTCGGATGCGGCGCTCGATGTCTGCCAGCCGGGCCTCCTTTTGCAGCTTCAGCAAGCGGCCTAGGGTTTCGGCGACTGAGCCGATGAAGGGATATGCCGCGATGGACATTCCCCAATGAAGTAGAAAGCGAGTGGCCGGCGAAGCATTCTTATGGAAGAGTCGAAGCGCGTCATTTCTGAGCGGCAGGCAGTAATCGGGCGGCACAAACCAAACCCGTTTAAGAGCCGTTTGAATTTTACGGATGGCCTCCGGTCCAGAGTTGTTAGCAGCAATTTCCTTGGCGAGGGCATCCTTCACTTGATCGAATGAGCGGCCTGCGGCTGCGTGTTCCAGCGCAGAATCGAGCCATGCGGCGCGGATTTTTTTTCCAAAACCTATGTCGGTCTTTGATTGCATGTATGAATCCCCCCGCTTACGCACCGCTTTTGAGCCAGAGAAATGGGACGCAAACTTCTTCCACTGACGGGCCACCGTGGCAAAGCAGCGTGGTGTCTCTCTGCGAGAACGCCTTGCCGTGGGGTGCAAACAAGATGCTGAGGCCATCGGGCAGCCCGGGATGATTCCAGACGAGAGTCTCAGGAAATGCCGCCAGACAGGTCTTGTTAAGCACCGGGTCGGAATAAATGCGGCAACGCTCGCCGCCCTTGTCGCTGAGGACACCCTCTTTGGGATTGCCAATGCCGACCGCCTCGGTGTTGCCGTGGTCGGCGGAAATGAAGACGTCGAAGCCCAGCTTGTGGAGGGAATTGAGAAGGCTGGAAAAGAATCCTTCCTCGGCCCAAGTGAGAACTTGACCCGCCATGCCCACCGCGCCGAGTTCCATGCCGTGCATGATTTTATCAACTTTGAACAGCGTCACGCCCAAGGCACGGGTTTGCGAAGTGATGATGTCCTCGATTTTGGCGAGGTCCGCAGGACCGCCCGGTACGGCGGCGAAGGCAATTTCCGCCGGTGACAACGAGTGGTCGGCCCAGAATTGCCGCCAACCCGCCTCGTCGCGGTCGGTCCGGTGCAGGCTATCAGCAAAATAGCGGGGCAATTTGCCCGCAAAGGCGGCCTGTCGTGAAATGGGTGTGATACTTGGCAGCCAGGCAAACAAAGCGTTCTCCTCAATCGGTGCTTTCAAGCCCTGTGCTTTCAGCACGTCCTTGAGAACCAACCATTGTTCAATGGCCAGTCCGTCCACGAGAACAAAGGCCGCACGTTGGCATTGGTTGCTGTTGAGTCGGTGCGAAATGCAGCCAGGGATGTGATGCACCATCAGCGGGCTGCTGGCGGGGTAATTGAAAATGCCGCCATAGTTGGCGGTGAGCCAGGCGTAGAACTGCTGGTTGGCGAAGCCGCACAAATCCGGGAATTGCTTCTGAAATTGGGTGCGCTTGGCGGCGCTGATCTGCGTCCAGAGCATCCGGGCCTGCGCGTAACGGTAGGCGAACGCGAGCCAGTCCTGGGGCGCGGCGTTTTTGTCCGGGCAGCCTTTGAGGAGGTTCTTGCCCAACTCTTCAAAGCGCAGATCGGTGTTCTCCACCTTGTTGCCGAGCAAGCCAACGCGAATCCATTTTTGGTCGAGGGCCTGACTCCAATCCCATTCCACGGGCGTCAGGAGACCGTCCTCGAACAAGTTATCAATGTGGACGCGAACGGCATCGTGGCCGAACGGCAACAACGCCGGGCCGGGGTATTTGAGCGTCGGCGGTGTCTCCTGAATCTTCATTGTGCCGCCCTTGGACTGGCGGACATAGACTGGCCAGCGTTCATTAAGAAACTCCCAGAAGGCAGCCGGATTGGGCACAATGATTTCCAGCGGCCAACTTTGGAAATCGGGATTCTGCCGCAACGCCGCGATAAGGTATTCGTCGAGCAGCGCCGGGATGCTGAGTTTGCGATAGTGGCGTTCGCAAAGCATTTTGAGCAGGTCGGGCAGGCTCTTGATCACCGCCGGTTCGATCCGGAAAACGTGCCGCAGCACGAAACCGAGGGTTTGGGTTTCATCCAACGGGGCGGTGGCATACTGCTGCTGAGCTCGATAGAGCGCATCGAAATAGATGGTTTCCAGTTGGGAAACGACGACGTAGGACAGTTTGGGGAAAATATCCTTGAGCGAGAAGGACAGGCGATGCGCGTTGGCAAGCACGTCGGCAGGCAAGGTGTCGAACTCGTATTCGTCGGGCTTGAACACGACCACCAGTTCGGACTTCTCGCCCGCGTCCCATTTCGGGCGGAAGCGGCTTTCGTAATCGAACCGGAACGAAACGGAATCTTCAAACTGGACGATGGCGAAGCCCTTGGCCTGAATCGCATGGAACACGCCAGGATCGCGGAGCAGGCCATCGGCATCCGACACGGCGGTCACCCGCGCCGTGTTGGGCACAACCCGCCGCACAATTTGTTCGCGCCATTCAGACATAGTCAGGAAATCTTAAGCATGAGCAACGGTGTCAGTTGCGGCAAGACCTGGCCTTGCCGTCGCAATTCTTCCGCGCATTGGGATTCCTCCTGCGCGAGTTGGCGCAGCCGGTAATCGCGGACTTCGGGCAGGCCGATCGCTTGCAATAATTTTCGCCGGGCGCGGAAACTGTAATCCGCCTTGTCTTTCTCGACTTGAAGCTGGCGCAAGTGGCGCTGGCGCATTTCCAGGTAAAGATCGCGGTAATGCTCCTGGGCTAGTGCCTCGATTGCCGCAAATGCCATTTCATCCAAAGGCGCGGCGGGGGCATCGTCCACGCGCCACGGTTCAAGGCAAAGCTGTTCCCTGAAATGGACCCCGGAATTCGGACCAGAGGTTAAGCTAGATTTTGCCGTGGATCGCTGGGTGTGAGAAACCAGCGAGACCATGAGTAAAACTAAATCAAACAAACGCAGACGACACAGCGGGGCCT
>Ga0208040_1001185_pt1 | contig 26801 bp, 26 predicted proteins | sample AD_UKC083_MetaG_FD_184431 | JGI IMG/M metagenome (GOLD analysis project Ga0208040, IMG submission 184431) | Active sludge microbial communities of municipal wastewater-treating anaerobic digesters from USA - AD_UKC083_MetaG (SPAdes) (version 2) | ecosystem: Engineered > Bioreactor > Anaerobic >...
CCGCTCCCGCGCCTTGGTGAGCCTATCTAAGTTAGGCCACTGTCATGCAACCGCATGGAGCGCTATGTGTCAAACAAAGCACATAGCGTTTTTAAGTTAAAAGGAGAAAAACATGAACGAAGTGGTAATAAGACTGAGAATTGGAGCGGAAGACGCGCACTATGGCGGCGGACTCGTGGACGGAGCGCACATGACCAAGCTTTTTGGTGATGTCGCGACGGAGCTTCTGATCCGGCGTGATGGCGATGAGGGGTTGTTTAGAGCCTACGACAACATTGAATTCATTGCTCCCGTTTACGCCGGTGATTTCATCGAAGCCAAAGGCTGGATCACCAGCGAAGGCAACACATCCCGCAAAATGGCTTTTGAAGCCTGGAAAGTTATTGCGCCGAGACCTGATATCTCTGATTCTGCCGCTGAAGTTCTGGCTGAACCCATTCTGGTTTGCCGCGCTACCGGCACCTGTGTCACACCGAAAAACAAACAGCGTCTGGGCTGATCTCAGACGCTATATCAATTATAAGGAGAGAGTTATGAGTGCACACAAGGTTATCATCACCGCTGCAATAAGCGGCGCTGAAGTGACCCAACAAATGAACCCCGCTGTCCCCTACACCATCGAAGAGTACGTGCGCGAAGCGAAGCTTGCTTACGAAGCTGGCGCGTCAATCATTCACCTTCACGCTCGTTTTGATGATGGCACCCCTACCCAAGACCGCGACCGTTTCAAAGTCATCATCGATGCCATTCAGGAAGCCTGTCCGGATGTCATCATCCAGCCTTCTACGGGCGGCGCAACTGGCATGACAGCCGATGAACGCTTGCAGCCAACCGAATTGAACCCTGAGATGGCAAGCCTGGACTGTGGCACAATGAATTTTGGCGGCGATGAAATTTTCGTTAACACCGAAAACATGATTATCGAATTTGCTACACGCATGAACGAACGCGGCATCAAACCCGAACTGGAATGTTTCGATAAAAGCCATATCGACATGGCGTTGCGCCTCGTGCGCAAAGGGTATATCAAGCCCCCTCTGCATTTTAACTTTGTTTTAGGTGTCAATGGCGGAGCTACTGGCACCCCACGCGACCTGCTCTTCATGAAAGAATCGATTCCTAAAGGATCTACCTTCACAGTTTCGGGTATCGGACGCTGCCAGCTCGAAATGAACGTGATGGCGATGCTTATCGGAGGTCACGTGCGATTGGGTTTAGAAGATAATCTGAAATACAATCGCGAGCGAATAGGTGTCTCGAACGCCGAATTTGTGGAACGTATTGTCCGCATCGCGAAAGAACTGAACATTGAAATTGCCACGCCAGCAGAAGCCCGCCAGATTTTGGGTCTTCCCGAGCGTGTTAAATAGTCTGAAAAATATACGGAGGAATTTGTTTTATGGCAATGGGTAACAAGTATGGCGCTCACCGCGTGATTGAGCCCAAAGGGCTGCTCCCGCAAGCCGCGCATAAGATCGACAATACGATGGAAATCTATAACAACGAGATTTTGATTGATGTGACCGCGTTAAATATCGATTCTGCCAGTTTTCGGCAGCTTTGGACTGCTTCGGAAAAGAACGAAGATCGGCTCAAGGAAATGATTTTAGGAATTGTCGGCGAACGCGGTAAGATGCAGAACCCTGTAACTGGCTCTGGCGGTATGCTGATGGGGTCTGTAGCGAAAATCGGACCTGCCCTGCATGACCGTAAAGACATCAAAGTCGGCGACCGGATCGCGTCCCTGGTTTCGCTCTCTCTGACGCCGCTGCACATTGATGAAATTCTGGCTGTCCATCCTGACACCGACCGCGTGGATATCAAAGGGCAGGCAATCCTGTTTGAGAGCGGAATTTACGCGAAATTACCCGATGATATGCCCGAATCGCTTGCTCTCGCAGCCCTGGACGTTGCCGGCGCGCCCGCCCAAACCGCAAACATCGTCAAACCGGGCGATTCCGTCCTCATCCTTGGCGCAGGCGGCAAGAGCGGCATGCTCTGCGGCTACGAAGCGATGAAACGTGTGGGTCCCTGCGGAAACGTTGTTGGCATGAGCCGCAACAACCGACCTGAAAGGACCTTGCTGGACAACCACTTCGTTCATAAATTCTTCGTTGCTGACGCTGGCAATCCAGTTGAAGTCCTCGAGAAGGCGTTGGAATGCAATGATGGCAAGGAATACGACGTTGCTATCAATGTGGTCAACATTCACGGCACGGAGATGTCCACAATTTTGCCGGTTCGTGATGGCGGTCTGGTCTACTTCTTCAGCATGGCTACCAGCTTTACACGTGCCGCTTTGGGCGCTGAGGGCGTTGGTAAGGATGTCACCATGATGATTGGTAATGGCTACACAAAGCATCATGCTGAGTTTACTCTCCAGGAACTGCGGGAATCCAAAGCCCTGCGCGAGATCTTCGAGAAAAGCTATATTTAAAGCAAGCGCAACAAGAGACTGCTGTATAAAAAGCAGTCTCTTTACACAGTAAGGAGTCAGGCGATGAACGCTGAAGAAAAATATATCAACACGAGCGGTGAAGCAAGACGAAAGAAACTTTTCCCAGAAGTTTCGGACGAACAATGGAACGATTGGCATTGGCAGGTTTCGCACCGGATCTCGGATGTAGACACGCTGAAAAAGTATCTGCCACTTAGCGACGAAGAAGAGCAAGGAGCAAGAAAAGCGCTTGAGACTTTCAGAATGGCGATTACTCCCTATTACTTGAGTCTGATCGACCCTGATGACCCACACGATCCAGTCCGCAGGCAAGCTGTTCCTACACGTGATGAAGCCTATCGAAGTCCGGAGGACCTGGTGGACCCCCTGGAAGAAGACGGTGATTCTCCTGTGCCCGGGCTCACTCACCGCTACCCCGACCGGGTGCTCTTTCTCATCACCGATCAATGCGCGATGTACTGCCGGCACTGCACACGCCGCCGTTTGGCAGGTCAAAAAGACGGCGCCCGCACGCGCGCTCAAATAGACGCCTGCATCGATTACATCCGAAAAACGCCCTCTGTTCGGGATGTTCTGCTCTCAGGCGGAGACGCGCTTTTGATGAGCAATGACCGTCTGGAATACCTTCTCTCAAGCCTGCGTGCCATTGAACACGTTGAAATCATCCGCATCGGCACGCGCACTCCGGTAGTACTCCCCCAGAGAATCACTCCAGAACTCTGCGCGATGATCCGGAAATATCATCCGGTTTGGCTCAACACGCATTTCAACCACACCAATGAAATTACTCCTGATTCCCGCCGAGCTACTACCATGCTCGCGGACGCAGGCGTTCAGTTGGGCAACCAATCCGTTTTGCTCAGGGGTGTGAATGACTGTGTTCACGTAATGCGAAAGCTGGTCAACGGACTGGCATACATTCGCGTTCGACCTTATTACATTTACCAATGCGATTTGTCTTTGGGGCTCTCGCACTTTCGTACGCCAGTTGCCAAAGGCTTGGAGATCATCGAATGCCTGCGCGGACATACTTCCGGTTTTTGTGTGCCCACTTACGTGGTGGACGCTCCAGGCGGTGGCGGCAAGATTCCGGTCATGCCGGATTACATGATCTCACAAAACGCTGATCATATCGTTTTGCGGAACTTTGAGGGTGTGATCACCACCTATAAGGAACCTGAAACCTACCGAAACGAATGCAATTGTCCGGTTTGCCGCGGCGAAGAGAAAGTCGAACTGATTGGCGTTTCCCGCTTGCTTGCCGGACAGCAGATGACCCTGGAGCCTGCCGGCTTGCTTCGCAACCGCAGGAAGCTCAAAGAATAGGGTTTGTTTACTTATGATGGCGTCTTCGACTAAACCGAACATCGACCTTCTCCAGATCGCAGGTTTGGAAGACCTGCAATCGCTGGCGATTATCGGGCTGTCGAAAAATGCCGGTAAGACCACCTGCCTCAACCACATCATAGCAGCCTGGCAGGAATCAGAGCAAAAACGTCCTCTCGCGCTTACTTCGATTGGGCGGGATGGCGAATCGGAAGATATTCTGAGCGGATATGAGAAACCGCGCATCTACGTGTCTGCGGGGACGCTAATCGCCTCCGCGGAAAGCGCACTGCAGCGGAGCGATACGCTTTTGGAAATTTTAGACCTCAGCGGTATTCGTACCGCCTTCGGAGAAGTGGTCCTTTGCCGGGCGCTCAGTGATGGTTATGTGGAACTGGCTGGGCCGAGCGTCGCGGAAGAAATCAGTGTCATCGAAAATCTAATACGCCTCCATGAACCGGAGTGCCTCTTCATCATCGACGGCGCTTTATCGCGCAAGTCGCAAGCTGGTTCCGGCATGAGCGAGGCGGTCATCCTCTGCGTAAGCGCGGAGAGCTCAACCGATCCTGCAACTCTTGCTGAACTAACAGATTTTGCCCTCACCCTGCTCCAGACCAAAACCCTGCAGCCTGAGCAACCTGCCAATTCATTCATGGACTTGATCAGCGAGCACCCCGAGCATCGCGTATTCATGCTGCATGGGAACGATAATTCGTGGAGGTCATCTTCCCTCCAAACCCCATCGCTGGTAGGACACGGCAAAGAAATCGCTGAGCTTCTCAAACCGGATACCTATTTTCTCTTTCTCAAAGGAGCGGTAACTGACCAAATTGTCCGCGAGCTCTTGGCTGAGCCTATGTTTACGGAACTCACGCTCGTTGTCGAAGACGGCACACGCTTCTTTTTGAGCCCGGATTGCTTGTTCAAGCTACATGACCGGAAAGTAGACCTGGCAGTCTTAAATCCATTGGACGTACGGCTGGTCTGCCTCAACCCTACTTGCTCTAACGGAATATGCCTTGAACCAGACGAGGCGCTCGACCAGCTTCGCGATCGGTTGACAATTCCGGTTGTCGATCTCGGTCCCAGGAATATGTGATGCTAACATGAGCCCTTCGATCATTATTTCACCCCAATTGCTTGAAGACCTTGGATTGTTAAAAGTGATGGAAGCCTGTCACTGCCGAAGTCCCCAAGGCAACAAACTGAAACAGTCTGTCCAATTTTTTGGGAATGCCGATAGGCAGGCGCTGGATGAAGAATTGACAGGTATTCAGCGTCTGCTCTGCCTGCTGCGCATGGAGCATCCGGAGGTGAGCGAAGCCCAAACCCAACTCTCCCGGCTGCGGGAATTGAGAGGGACTTTAAACCGGCTGGACAAGGCAAGTCTGCTGAATGATACCGAATTTTTTGAGCTCAAAAGCGCGCTTAGGATCTTTGAACGCTTGGGCGGGTTAACGAATCTGCTCAAGGCTGCGGGGGTCGAAATCGCAGATACCAGAGGCGCGGCTGAATTACTGGACCCTGCCCACACAGGCAGCCCTGCTTTTCATGTCTACAGCCAGTATTCGCCGAAACTCGAGGAAATCAGGGAGCAGAAGAAAACACTGGAAAAAGCTATCCGCCAGGCAACCGGTGCGCAGAGAAAAACCCTGCTCACCCAACGCGCCCTGATCACCGCCCAGGAAAGCAAGGAAGAAGATGCTGTTCGCAGGGACCTTGGCGAAAAGCTCGCAAAATGGCTTCCCCAACTCCAGCATAACACCAACGCCTGCGGCATCCTGGACTTTCGCCTCGCGAAAGCCGTACTGGCGGATCGCTGGCAGGGCTGCTTGCCGACGCTCGCGCCATGCCACGAGCCAGCAATACTTACCAACGCTGTCCATCCCATCATTGCCGACAGACTTGAAAAGCAGGATCTGAGTTTCACACCAATTTCCATCGAACTACACGAAGGCGCGACGGTACTCAGCGGCGCCAACATGGGCGGAAAGAGCGTCGCGTTGAAGACGGTCTTTTTGGCATTATTGATGACACAGTTGGGATACTTCCCAATTTGTGAAGCTTTACAGACCCCGCTCTATAACTTTTTTGCTTTTGAATCCAGTTATGAAGGCGACTTGCACCGCGGACTCTCTTCTTTTGGTCTTGAAGCGGTTCAGATCCGCAATCATTACCGCAAAAGTCAAACAAGTCAGGGATTGATTCTGATGGATGAACCCTGCAGGGGCACCAACCCATCGGAAGCCACTGCTATCGTGCAGGCGCTTTGCAATACCTATGGCAAATCCGACAGCACTTTCTTCATCGCGACCCACTACCGGGTTCATCCCGAGCCAGGAATTCGTTTCTACCAGGTGCGCGGCATCGACCCGCAAGCGCTTGAGGAGCTGCCGGCTTACCTGGAGGCTCCCAGGAAAGCGGAAGATCAAATAAGTTCCCCACTCCATGGATTAAGCGGACTGTCATTCGATTACCTTCACGAAGACCTGACTCGTGTCAGTCGGATACAAAAAATGATGGATTATTGCCTCGAAGCATTGGATGGAATTCACCAAACTCCTTCGAGTGCGATTAAAATTGCCGAACTGCTCGGAGTGGATGACGCATTACTGCGGGAAATGAAAGCAGCCCGGCAGGAGGAATAATGGCAACACTTAGAATCGATTGGGAAAAAGTCAAACAAGCGCGTGAAGCCGCCCGCCAAATAGTTGAAGACGTTCACGGTTATACGCAGCAATTTACAACGAGCACGATCGAACGTTCCATCTGCCGTCTTTTCGGAATTGACGGCGTCGACTCTCTTGGCGTGCCTTTGCCGAATGTGGTCGTTGAGCATTTGGCATCCCGTCAGATGTTGGGACAGGGCGCTGCCTATTGGCTCGGACAGGCAGCCTTAACGCTCCATCAAGAGCCTCAAAAGATTGCGGAAGCGATCGCATCCGGGGAACTGGACCTCACGCAGACAGAACCGGCGGATCCTTTTGAGATCCAACTCTGGGCGGAGAAGAAAGCCCAGGAAGCCATCGCGAAAATCCACAGTAACCGCGTCTTCCGCCAGCAAAAACTGACTGAATACGGAGATCATTCCGGACCACTCATCTATGTGATTGTTGCGACAGGCAATATCTACGAGGATATCGTCCAGGCAAAAGCAGCCGCTAAACAAGGCGCGGATGTCATTGCTGTCATTCGGACTACCGGACAAAGCCTGCTAGATTTCGTTCCTTTCGGCGCGACGACCGAGGGCTTCGGCGGAACGATGGCGACGCAGGAAAACTTCCGCCTCATGCGGGCAGCGCTGGACGAGTCCGGAGCGGAACTGAAGCGCTATATCCGCCTTTGCAATTATTGCTCCGGTCTTTGCATGCCCGAAATTGCCGTCATGGGAGCCTTTGAACGCCTGGATGTCATGTTGAATGATGCCCTTTACGGCATCCTTTTCCGCGACATTAACATGCAGCGCACGCTCATTGACCAGGAATTCTCACGCACGATCAATGCGGCAGCGGGGATCATCATCAATACCGGGGAAGATAACTATCTGACAACCTCGGATGCCTTTGAAGAGGCGCATACAGTCTTGGCTTCTCAGCTTATCAACGAACAATTCGCGCTCAAGGCAGGCTTACCGGAAGAACAGATGGGCTTGGGACACGCCTTTGAGATGGATCCGGAATTGGAGAACGCTTTTCTCTATGAATTCGCACAGGCGCAGCTTGCCAGACAGATATTCCCCAACGCGCCTTTGAAATACATGCCCCCCACCAAGTTCAAGACCGGCAATATTTTCCGCGCGCATATCCAGGACGCATTGTTCAATATTGTGACAGTGATCAGCCACCAACGTATCCATTTACTTGGCATGCTGACCGAAGCTATCCACACACCCTTCCTGGCGGACCGCGCGCTGGCGATTGAGAACGCACGCTACATCGCGAGGAGCTTTGCGGACTTTGGTGATGACATCGAATTCCGACAAGGCGGTATCATGGAACAGCGCGCTGCCAGCGTATTGGACTCAGCGCTTGAACTCCTGCAAAACGTGCGGCGTGATGGACTCTTCAGGACGATCGAAGAAGGCAGATTCGCCGGCGTCAAGCGCCCCTTCGAAGGTGGCAAAGGTCTTTCGGGTGTCGTATACAAGGAGGAACAATACTTTAATCCCTTTATTGAGCCGCTATTGGCTGAAGCTAAACAGGAGCAGGTGAAAAATGAGTAGTGGACTTTATTCAACCCGAAAAAACGATTTTGATAAAACTTTAGACCTGAACCGTCTCAAGCCCTATGGCGACACGATGAATGACGGTAAAGTACAACTTTCGTTCACTCTCCCCGTTTCAGACAGCGAGGTTTCAGTCGAAGCTGCTCGTCAGTTGGCATTGAAAATGGGGTTAGTGGAACCGATTGTGACCTATCATGCCCCATTGGATAAATCTTTTTCCTTCTTTGTTGTATACGGCAGTTTGAGCCATGTTGTAGACTATACGCAATTACATGTTGAATCAGTGGATATCAATCGCATGACGATGGAAGAGACAGATTTGTTTATCCAACAAAACTTCGGACGAAAGATCAAGGTAATTGGCGCGAGCACCGGTACTGACGCGCACACAGTGGGAATTGACGCCATCATTAACATGAAAGGCTACGCTGGTCACTTTGGATTGGAACGCTATAAGATGATTGAAACCATCAATCTTGGCAGTCAGGTCACGAACGAAGATTTTATTAGAAAAGCAGTTGAATTTGACGCGGATGTTCTCCTGGTATCACAAACTGTCACGCAAAAAAACATTCATATCCAAAACCTGACCGAGCTGGTCGAATTACTCGAGGCTGAACATCTGCGCAAGCGTTTTCTGCTTATAATTGGAGGACCCCGCATCAGCCATGAACTAGCCAAGGAATTGGGCTGCGATGCGGGTTTCGGTCCGGGTAAGTACGCGGACGATGTCGCAAGCTATATCTGCACAGAATTGTCAGCACGCAAGCAGCTGGCTTGATACAAACAATTAACCATTTTGAAAGGCGAACTATATGAATAAGCTGATAACTTACGAAGAAGCAGCAAACCTCGTGCGAAATGGCGACACCATCATGGTGGGTGGTTTTTTGGCGGTAGGAACGCCCGAGAAGCTCATCGACGCCCTGATCGCCAAAGGCTTACAGGAACTGACGCTGATCTGTAACGATACTGGTTTTGTGGATCGGGGCGTTGGCAAGATGGTGGTTGCCAAGATGTTCACAAAGATCATGGCATCCCACATTGGTACAAACCGCGAGACAGGCAGACAGTTGCTGGAAGGTGAAACCGAAGTCGAGTTGATTCCCCAAGGCACCTTGATCGAACAGATCCGCGCTGGCGGTTTTGGCCTCGGCGGTGTGCTCACCAAAACCGGCTTGGGCACGGAAGTTGAAAAGGGAAAAATGATCATCAATATTAACGGAGAGGATTATCTGCTTGAAAAACCTCTTCGCGCAAATGTCGCTTTGCTTTATGCTGAAAAAGCGGATGAATCAGGAAATCTGACCTATCACGGCACCACCCGCAATTTCAACCCCTACATGGGAGCTGCTGCAGATCTCGTGATTGTTGAAGCGAAAGAAATTGTTAAGGTCGGTGAAATCTCCCCAGACGATGTCATTGTACCCGGTATTTTTGTTGATCACATTGTTTATGGAGGTGCAGAATGATGGATAAACAGGAGATGCAGGAATTTATAGCAAGAAGGGTTGCCCAGGAACTTCAGGATGGTACATTGGTAAACCTTGGCATTGGCTTGCCCGCTCTGGTAGCCAATTTCGTTCCCGAAGGCAGATCAGTCCTGTTCCAGTCTGAAAATGGATTGATTGGTCTCGGACCTACCCCGGCGGATGACAATATTGATCTTAGCATCACTAATGCTGGCGGAAAGCCAGTTACAGTCCTCCCCGGCGGATGTTTTTTCAACAGTGCGATATCTTTCGGCATCATCCGCGGCGGACATGTAGATGTCACTGTTCTCGGCGCCCTGCAGGTCTCCGAAAAAGGTGATATAGCCAACTATATGATTCCCGGAAAGATGGTTCCGGGAATGGGCGGAGCGATGGATCTGCTTAATGGCGCGAAGAAAGTCATCGTTGCCATGGAACATACAGCCAAAGGCGCTCCAAAATTGCTCACTGAATGCACCCTTCCACTGACAGCGGTCAACGCGGTGGATTTGATCGTTACGGAAATGGGCGTCATCGAAGTGACGTATGAAGGCTTTGTGTTAACTGAATATAATCCTTATTTCCCCATAGAGGAAATCAAAGCCGCCACCGGCGCTCCGCTGATCATCAGCTCCGCACTGAAACAGATGGTATAGGATCGCTTTACGGTAATATCTCTAAACAAAAAGCTCTTTTAATCCCTTACAAAAGCCCCCATTCTTATATAAAGAATAAGAATGAGGGCTGTCTTTATTTTGCGGATGAACAGAACTCTGTTTTAGAATCCAATAAACATTTGTTCTAATTCGTACGTTCTTTACGTATTGCTTCGGTCAGCTTCGGTACAATTTTGAAAACGTCGCCAACAATGCCGACATCCGCTACATTAAAGATAGGCGCGGTTGGATCGCTGTTGATCGCAACGATAAAATCGGATTCTTCCATGCCGGCAAGGTGCTGGATCGCTCCAGAGATGCCGCAAGCTATGTAGAGATTTGGTCTCACGGTCTTGCCCGTCTGCCCCACCTGTATCGCTTTTTCTTGCCAGCCAGCATCCACCGCTGCCCTGGAACTTGCCACTTCCCCACCCAGCACATCAGCCAGATCCCGAAGAATCTCAAAACCTTTGGCACTTTTCATACCTCTGCCGCCGGCAACCAGAATATCGGCATCCTGAATATCCAGCTTTTTGCTGCCCTCTTCCCGGACAGTTTCAAGAATTTTCGTGAAAAGATGATTCTCGGTCAGGTCTATCTCAAATGGAATAAGTTCTCCCATTGCGTCAGGTTCGGGAAGCCTTTTTACCATCACGCCCGGTCTAACGGTTGCCATCGCTGGCTGATGATCAGGGCAAACAATGGTTGCCATCAGGTTTCCGCCAAAAGCAGGGCGTGTCATCAGAAAACGTAATCTTTCATCCTCAACTCGTAAGCCGGTACAGTCAGCTGTCAGACCAGTGTGGATGCGGGCTGCTACCCTGGGTGCAAGGTCGCGCCCAATGCTGGTCGCGCCAAAGAGGACGATTTGCGGTTCATACTGCCGGATCATTTCGGCGATGACCTGCGTATATGGTTCTGTGCGGTACTCGCGCAGTGCTTGATGGTCGCTAATGAGAACTTTATGTGCCCCGTAAGCGTATAAGTCTTTGGGGAGTTCCGCAATTTGGTAGCCGGGCAAGACAGCGACGACTACAGCGTTTAGTTTCTCGCTGAGTTCACGGGCTTTGCCCAACAGTTCAAACACGACAGACGTGATGCGGTTATCTACCTGTTCGGCGAAAACAAAGATGCTCTTTTTGTTGATTCCCATGATTTGCCCTTTCTCACAAAATGTACTTTTCTTTTAGTTTCTCAATGAGGTACTGCACGGATTTCTCCACATCCTCCTCGATTTTCGTACCCGGCGCCTTCATCACCTTGGGGTTCGTTTCGATTACCCGGGTCGGAGAACCTTTTAGCCCGATGTTTTCGCTTTCCACAGGGATGTCATTTCTCTGCCAATGAGTAACCTGCTTCTCACGGTATGCCTCAAAAATTCCACGCGGCGTCATATAACGGGGTTGATTGAGCTCACTCAGCGCTGTCACCAAAACAGGCATTTTTGCGCTGAGCAACTGGTATCGGTCTTCAAATTGACGCTTGACGATCACTTCGTCACCTTCAATCCGTAGTTCTTTCGCGTAACTGATATGCGGTATTCCAAGATGTTCCGCGATCTCAGGGCCCACCTGTGCGGTGTCGCCATCAATCGCTTGCCGTCCAGCGAGAACAAGGTCATATTCAAGTTTTGTAATTGCTGCGGCAAGGGTAGCTGAAGTTGCCCAGGTATCCGCGCCTCCAAATTGAGGGTCAGAAACCAGTATGCCTTCATCAGCGCCCATCGCCATCGCCTCGCGCAATACCGCATCCGCCTGCAAGGGTCCCATGCTCAATGCAATGACTTTGGCTCCCATTCCGTCTTTGATCCGCAATGCTGCCTCAAGCGCGGCTTTGTCATCCGGATTCATGATGGACGGTACTCCCTGACGAATAAGGGTTCCTTTTACTGGGTCAATGCGGACTTCTTTTGTGTCCGGTACTTGTTTGATACACACAATAATATTCATATCGCTCTCCTACCTCAGCAGACTTCCCGAAATGACCATTTTCATAACCTCGGATGTGCCTTCATAGATTTCAGTGATCTTGGCATCCCTCATCATTCGTTCAACCTGGAAAGCTTGAATGTATCCATAGCCTCCGTGGAGTTGAACGCATTCACGGGTGACATCAGATGCGACCTGTGAACACTTTAGCTTTGCCATCGCTGCTTCCACAGAGTAAGGTTTACCTGAGTCTTTTTTCAGCGCCGCGTCGTATACCAGAAAGCGCGCTGCTTCTATTTCAGTTTTCATCTGCGCAAGAACAAACTGTGTATTTTGAAATTTCGCTATGGGGGTTTTGAACTGTTTGCGTTCCTTGACGTAGGTAATGGTTTTTTCAAATGCGCCTTCGGCGATTCCCAGCGCCTGAGCAGCGATGCCAATCCTTCCGCCATCCAGGGTAGCCATCGCGATACCAAAGCCCTTACCTTCCCGTCCTAAAAGATTTTCGAGGGGAATACGGCAGTCCTCAAAGATCAATTCGCAGGTGCTTGAACCGCGAATGCCCATTTTCTTTTCGGGTAGACCAAAGCTGAAACCTGGCGTGCCTTTCTCAATGATAAACGCTGAGATACCCCTGGTGCCGGCGGTTTTATCGGTCATTGCGAAGATGACGTAGATATCAGCTTGCCCAGCGTTTGTAATGAAGACTTTTGTACCGTTTATTACCCACGAATCCCCATCTCGAACCGCCTTCGTATTTAACCCGGAGGCATCGGTACCAGCTTCGGCTTCGGTAAGAGCAAATGAGCCCAATTTTTTCCCTTCAGCCAGTGGACGCAAGAACTGCTCTTTTTGCGTCTCGTTCCCAAACTGGGCAATGGCATCCGCTGCCAGTGAGGTGTGCGCGGAGACGATTACGGCAGTGGTAGCGCATACTTTCGCTAATTCTTCAACCAACAATACATATGCCAGAGTATCGCAGCCTTGACCGCCAATTTCCTTTGGAAAGGGAACTCCCATGAATCCCAGTTCCTGCATTTTTCCCACTATTTCTTTTGGGAAACGATGCTCCTCATCCGTTTGTTCCGCCCAGGGTTCCACCTCGTTAACGGCAAAATCATGGAAAAGCTGTCTTGCCATCAGGTGTTCTTTTGAAAAATTCATGTCCATGATGTTTTCCTTTCTGCGCGGCACTTATTTTAGGAATATTTGTAAAAGCCTTCGCCAGTCTTGCGTCCCAGCTTCCCACCACGCACCATTTTGCGCAGAAGCGGATGAGGACGATACTTGCTATCGCCTGTCTCCTCATAGAGCACCTCCATGATAGCCAGACAGACATCCAAACCGATCAGGTCGCCAAGTTCCAGCGGACCCATCGGGTGGTTGGCGCCCAGTTTCATGGCGGTGTCAATGCCTTCGGCACTGGCTACGCCATCCGCCAGAATGCCTACACCTTCATTGATCATCGGCACCAGGATGCGGTTGACAATAAATCCCGCAGCTTCATTAACCTTTACTGGCGTTTTGCCCAGATCGCGCGCGATCTCCGATACCTTATCAACCACTTCTTCTGGAGTGGAAAGTCCGGGAATCACTTCTACCAATTTCATAACTGGGGCGGGGTTGAAGAAGTGCATACCAACCAAAGGATGATTCAATCCTCGGGCTATTTCGGTGATGGAGAGAGATGAGGTATTGCTGGCAAAAATACATTCAGGCTTGGCAATCGCGTCTAGCGCTTTGAAAGTTTCTTTTTTGACGACCACTTCTTCAAGCACAGCTTCAACAACCAGATCGCAATCCCCACAGTCCTCGAGTACGCCGGTTTTGATGCGGGCGTTTATTTGGTCTGCAGCGGCTTGTTCCATCTTTCCGCGGTCCACCCGGCTTTGTAAGCCCTTGGCAACACGCTGCTGCCCTCTTTGGGCTAATTCGAGATTTATATCTGTGAGAATGACTTCGTAACCTTCGGTTTGAGCGAACGCCTGAGCGATTCCACTACCCATTGTTCCTGCACCAATTACTGCTACTTTCATGGATCCTCCAAAAATGATTTAATACAGCCTGGGCTTGTGATATCCAGGCTGTTTCTAACAACTTTATAGGTTTTTGAACGATTTTTCTTTACGCTTCTCCAAGAATGCTTGCATGCCTTCCTTCTGGTCTTCCGTCGTAAAGCAATGAGCGAATAAACCAATTTCAAGCGCGATCGCCTCATCGATGGGCAAATCAAGCCCCTCATTGACAGCTTTTTTGATATTTCTGATTGCGATGGGAGCATTCCCCGCGATCCGTTCAGCCATCTTTAGAGCTTGCGGCAGCAAGTCTGCTTGTGGGTATACCGCGCTTACCAGACCGATGCGCAGCGCTTCTTCGGCTTTTACGTTCCGGCAGGTGTAGAGCAATTCCTTTGCAACTGAAACTGAACCGATTACCCGGGCAAGTCTCTGCGTGCCTCCGAAACCCGGCGTGATGCCCAATCCAGCTTCGGGTTGACCAAACACCGCGTTTTCGCTGCAGATGCGGATATCGCAGCTTAGCGCCAGTTCGTTGCCGCCGCCCAGGGCATAGCCATTGACGGCTGCAACAACGGGAATCGGAAAAGCTTCGATCTTTCTGAACACAGCATTGCCACTTCCACCAAACGCGGTGGCTTCGCTTTCGGTCATAACGCTCATCTCAGCTACGTCCGCGCCGGCAACAAAGGCTTTTTCGCCCGCGCCTGTGATCACGACGCAGCGAATGGTTTTGATGTCAATTGAATCCAATACTTCGTTGAGTTCCGAAAGCACCGTGCTGCTGAGCGCGTTGAGGGCTTCGGGTCGGTTGATGGTGATCAGCCCAATAGTTTCTCTTGATTCATATTGTATGAAAGCCATTTCTATACCTCCGGTTTCGCGATGGCTGTGGCGCAGCCCATGCCACCGCCAATACACAGGGTCGCCAGACCCAGTTTTGCTGTTTCTTGCCGTTTCATTTCGTGGATCAAAGATACGAGAATGCGGCAGCCGGAAGCGCCAATGGGATGACCCAGTGCGACCGCGCCTCCGTTGATATTCACTTTATCGGGATCAAATCCTAAATCACGCATGACCGCAACGGACTGCGCGGCAAAGGCTTCATTTGCCTCGATAACGTCAAAATCCGCGATGGTCTTTCCCAGTTTTTCCATCAGCTTTTTAGTCGCCGAAATGGGACCAATCCCCATGATAGCGGGATCTACGCCTTCCAGGGCGCTGTCAAGCCAGATCGCTTCAGGAGTCACACCGAGTTCGCGCGCCTTTTCCTCGCTCATCACGACCACGGCAGCCGCGCCGTCATTGATTGTGGAGGCATTGCCGGCTGTGACCATACCGTCCTGCTTGAAGGCGGGTTTCAGCTTCGCCAGCCCTTCAACGGTCGTGTCAGGACGGATACCTTCATCTTCTTTGAAATCAATAACATCGCGCTTGATACGCACCGGAACCGGCACAATCTCGTCCACAAATTTACCGTCAGCCTGGGCTTTGGCTGCCTTTTGCTGTGAGGTTGCCGAGAATTCATCCAGCTCCTCACGGGTCAGGTGCCATTGTTCCGCCACATTCTCGGCAGTGATGCCCATGTGCAGTTGGCTGAAAGCATCCGTCAGACCATCATTGACCATTGTGTCGACCAGTTTGCCGTCGCCAAGGCGGTAACCAGCCCGCGCTTGTGGAAGCGCATAAGCCGCAGCCGACATGTTTTCCATGCCCCCCGCAACCACTACGTCCGCCTCACCCAGCAAAATCATCCTTGCCGCCATGTTGACCGCTTCAAGACCGGAGCCGCAGACCACATTGATTGTTATCGCCGGGGACTCAACGGGAATGCCCGCGTTTACAGCCGCCTGACGGGCAACGTTCTGCCCTTGCGCCGCCTGCAGCACACAGCCCATGTAAACCATATCGACATCACCAGGTTGAATTCCTGCCCTTTGGATGGATTCTCGAATGACGATTTCGCCAAGTTTCGCTACGGGAACAGTCGCGAGCATTCCGCTCATCTTCCCAATCGCAGTACGGCAAGACCCAGCTATAACAACTTTCTTACTCATAAAGATTCCCTTTCTCTGAGGATCTGGGGATGAGATTCGGCAGAAAACAAACACAGCTTAAGTCGCGGCACGTTGCAATCTGCCACCCAGACCGTATTGTTTGCCTGTATTATCCCATAAAATTTCTTTCCTGTCATCATTTTTTCGATTTTTTGTCATGCTTTTATCTGCCATCAATGCTTGACATTAGAACTGTTGTTCTATATACTTGGAGCATGGATAATGCACTGACACCTTTCAGCACGTCCCTGCCCTCCCGGCGCTTTTTGGCAATCGGCGCACACGCGCTTTCTGACAAGATGTTGGAATTGATCGCGAAATTAAGCCTGATGCAGCGTGTAACCGTGCTGGATTGCGGCAACCGCTCCAACATGTATTCAGTCGCGAAACTTATCCGTCCTCACAGCTCCGACCCCGTCCGGGTGATGTGCAACATCCGCCTTTCGCGCGCCTTCACCTGTTACCAGGTGGCAGCCATGCTGGATGCTGCGGCTGCCAACCCGTCGCGAGAACCGCTGGTGGTGCTGGACCTGCTGGCGACCTTCCTTGACGAAGACGTCAAACTGAAAGACGCACAGCGCCTCCTGGAGCACAGTCTCGGCTTTCTGGCACAGTTAAGCGCCTCGGCGCCTGTAGTCATCAGCGCACGACCAATCCCCCCGATCGCCCAACCGCGTGCCGTTTTGCTCGAACAACTCAAAAACAACGTAGATGTTTGCTGGGAGGAGCCACCTGCACTGCAAGCCGCGCAGCACGCGCAAATGCCGCTTTTCGGGTAAGGTTTTCATGGGACGCACCATTGCTTCAATCACCCAGACCTGGCGGGAAGAAGAAGCCGCGCTCAACCGCTTTAAGCGCGCTCTTCGCAAAGATGACCAGACACTTTTGGACGAGCTTTTGGTGATGTCGCGCCTGCACCTGGCAGAAGCCTCTTACGCTTCCAATCTTTATCCGTTGGACATGTATCTGATTGCCATCCTTTTGGAGCTCTACAAACAGCTCAAATCCATGCAAAAAGAAATGCCCAACGCGGACCCCTTCAAAGCCGAGCGCGTCGAGGCAAAAAAGGAAGACGCGTTCATTCAACTGCTGAATGCAGCCGCCTCAGCCCTGTTTGACGCCCCCGCCGAGAAGCCGGCAGCAGACCTGGAAGAAATTCCCGCGGAAGCACAGGCGGAACCCGCCAACGCCTTGAACTATGCCGACTTTGAGGAGGCGCCCTGATGACCTTCCGCGGATGGCTGCTGGACCTTTACCTCAACCGGCAGGAAGGACTGACGCTCTGGTTCATCGGGGAGGATGACCGCCGCGTTTGTTTCAGACAGACCTTCCCGGTCACATTCTATGCCGTCGGGCAAAAGGAACAACTCCGCGCGTTCTGGAAGTATGTAAGCGGTAAACCAGGCGTGCTAAGCCTCAGCCGCAAGCAAAAACAGGATGTATTCGCGGCTGATCCGGTAGATGTAATGCAGATAGATATGGACTCACCCGCCAGCCAGGTCAGCCTTTTTCACGATATAGAAGCGAATTTTCCTGACCTGACTTACTATGACGCGGATATCAGCATCGGCACCCGCTACATGGCGCGTCACGGTATCTTCCCGCTGGCACTCTGCGAACTGGAGGCGGACGAAAACCAGGTCATCCAGTCCATCCGCGCCCTCAACACCCGCTGGGACCTGATGCCCAACCTGCCGCCACTGCGCATTTTTGAGCTGCAGCCAGATTGCGACCCAACCCGCGCGATGCCGGGTTCGCTGCTCATGCGTACGGACCGCTTCGCGCGGAGCTTGCCGCTTGACCCCGCCGGCGATTATCTGCGGCAAATCAACGAAGCGCTGGCAAGCTATGACCCCGACATTTTCGTCACCGATTGGGGCGATATCTGGCTGATCCCATTCCTTGACGCACAGTCTGAAGAAAAAGGCATCCCCCTGCAACTCAACCGCGATACCGCGCGCCCAGTGCGCTGGCAGAAAGAAACAAGCTACTTTTCGTATGGTCACATCATCTACCGCCCAGAAGAAGCTCACCTCTTCGGTCGCTGCCACGTGGACCGCAAGTCATCGATGATGTGGTCGGACTACAGCCTAGCTGGCACGCTTGAAATGGCCCGTATCACCACGCTGTCCATCGAAAAAGCCGCGCGCGTTTCGCCAGGGCAGGGCATCTCCGCCATGCAGGTCATCACGGCGCTTGAAAAAGATGTGCTGGTGCCTTATCAAAAACGCCAGGTGGAAGCATTCAAAAGCGGCATGCAACTGATCCAGTCCGACCGCGGCGGGATGGTCTACCAGCCCAAAGTGGGGCTGCACATGGACGTGGCACAGGTGGACTTCGTCTCGATGTACCCGGCGGTAATCATCAAAGGCAACATTTCGCCCGAAGTCCCCCTGCCGAACCTGCTTGAACCTGCCCGGGAGGAGCTGGGCGTGGTGCCGCTGACGTTGAAACCTCTCTATGAAAAGCGCGTTGAGATCAAGAAAAAGATTCGCCAATATCCGCCGGACCATCCGCTTGTCGGGACGCTGAAGGAACGCGCCAATGCGCTTAAGTGGCTGCTGGTAGTTTGCTTTGGCTTTTTGGGTTACAAAAACGCGCGCTACGGGCGGATTGAAGCCCACGAAGCGGTCACGAAAGGCGGAAGAGAAGTGTTGCTGCGTGCCAAGGAAGTGGCAGAATCAGAGGGCTTTGAGGTGCTACACATGTACGTGGACGCACTCTGGATCAAAAAGAAAGGCTGCAATAGACCGGAACACTTCACCGATCTGATCCGCAAGATCAACCTGCACACCGGGTTGACCATCAACCTGGACGGTATCTATCGCTGGGTGGCTTTTTTGCCGTCCAAAACCGACGCGCGCATCCCGATTGCCAACCGCTATTTTGGTGTTTTTCAGAGCGGTGAAATAAAAATACGCGGGCTGGAGGCGCGCCGGCGCGACACGCCCCGTTGGATCGCAGCCGTACAGCAGCAGATGATCGCTCTGCTCGGTCAGGCACGCAGCAGCGCTGAACTTACCGATTGTGTCCATGAAGCGTTCCGCTTCTACTGCCGCGCTCTGCGGAAACTGGAAGAAAACCTGGTGCCGTTGGATCAGTTGGTCGTCAATGGCAAGGTCAGTTACGCGCTCGAAGCCTATAAAGCCAGCACACCGTCAGTGCGAGCCGCGCGGCAGATGGAAGCTGCCGGCATACCGATCAAACCGGGAATGCGTATCCGCTTTCTATACCGTGAGGGGGAGCCGGATGTGTTCGCCTGGGATTTGGGCAAGGCGCTCAACCCGCGCGAAGTGAACAAAGCAAAGTACATCGAACTGCTGGCAAAGGCTGGCAGCGCGGTGCTGGCGCCTTTCGGGATCTCGGAAACGCTGTTTCGGGAGTGGAGTCAAAACCGCTCGATCCAACTTAACATTAACCATGTTCTATTCGAATAACATTCTGTGAATTCAGGAGGAATTCAATTAAAAAGTGCCTCACATTAAAAAGTGCCGGAATGTTTGACGGGTTATTGTCACTCATTTATAATAATTTTTTTGAGGGGAAGTGCTGGAATTGGCAGACAGGCATGACTTAGGATCATGTGCGGTGACGCGTGAGGGTTCGAGCCCCTCTTTCCCCACTTCTATACAAAATAACTTGTTGAGGTATGCATTGAAAACCGAGAAAACTTTCACCGATGACCATCAGGTAAATCTTAAGACCGAGATCGAGAATGATTTGGTCGAACAATTTAAGCGCAGAGCTGCCCGGAAGATAAACCGCCAAACCCGCATTCCGGGTTTCAGACCCGGTAAAGCTCCCTACAACATGGTGCTGAGCTATGTTGGCGAGGCTCAAATTTTCCACGAGGCAGTTGACTTGCTGGTTGAGGATGTCTATCCAAAAATCCTGGACGCAGAGGAAATCAAGCCTTGGGGACCAGGATCATTGAATAACATCTCGGATGGCGACCCGCTTGTGCTGGAGTTTACTGTCCCTCTGCAGCCCTACGCGGAGTTGAAGGGCATCGAGTCGCTCGACAAAAAATACGAACTTGAGTCCGTTTCTGACCAGGAAGTTGAAGACTTCGTGACGACCTTGCGGAGGAAGTATGCCAGCATCGTCCCGCAGGATACCCCAGCTGTGGAAGGAAACCTGATCTACATGACAGTGGAAGCGGTTGACAAAAACGCCAAACCGGATGAGGACGGCATTATTATCAAATCCAGTCCGCAGCAGGCAATCATCCCGACCCTTGAGGAAGACCGTCCTTCCGAGTGGCCCTTCAACGGCTTCGCGCGTTCTTTTATTGGCAAGAATGAAGGCGACACATTCAGCCTTGAACACCAATACCCAGAGGATGGTAATTTTGAAGACTTTGACGGTAAGACGGTCGTATTCAACATCAATCTTCAATCCGTGAAAACCCTTCAATTACCTGAAATCGATGAGGAGTTTCTCAAGGAAATTGGCGGTTTCGCTACCAGGGAGGAATTTTATGAAAGCGTTCGTAAGAATCTTAATGAAAAACGCAAGGAAGAATACGACGACGCTTACTACCTCGGGCTCATTGATCAGCTCCGCCAGGAATCCGTCCTGAAGTACCCTCCCCAGATGCTTGAGGAAGAAGAGGAAAGCGTGCTGCACAGAATTGAGCATGACCTCGAGCACCGGAACCTCAACCTGGATCTCTATTTGAAACTTCGTAAGCTTGACCGCGACCAGTTTATCGCGGAGGAAGTAAAGCCAACCGCCAAGAACCGGATTGAACGCTCTCTCGTAATGCAGGCGATCAGCGATACATACGGCGTAAAAGTTGAGGATAAAGACTTGGAAGCTGAGATTTCCGCTATCGTGAACAGCCTGTTCATGAGCGGCGAACTTGCCGAAGTGCAAAAATCGCTGGGTTCCAAAAATTTTTCCGAAACGGTATCAATGCAGGCAGCTAATCAGGCGTTTGAAAAGGCAATCCGCAAGCAACTTCGCGCTCTCGCTGACCCAGAGGAAGTCATTGAGATCAAAACTGACGAGGAACGGGAAGCCTCTGTTGAGGAAAGCGCAAAAGAAGAAGCAGAAACCACCGAAGAGGAACCTGCCAAAGAGTAATAAAACTCTAACAGTCTGCAGTTATGCTGATGCAAAACAAGGAAAGGATAATTATGGACAAAAAACCATTCGAATCTGTCATTCCCATGGTTGTGGAACGCACAGCCAGCGGTGAGCGCGCTTACGATATTTATTCCCTGCTTCTCAAGGAACGCATCGTATTCGTTGGCTCAGCAATCAATGACCAGGTTGCCAATGTGATCGTTGCCCAACTGCTCTATTTGAGCCAAATAGATCCGGATAAAAGTATCCAGATGTACATTAATTCCCCCGGCGGTTCAATTTACGCGGGTCTTGCCATTCTGGATACGATGCAGATGATTCAAAATCCCATCAGCACCGTTGCTGTCGGCGTTACAGCAAGCTTCGGCACCGTCCTGCTTGCCGGTGGCACCAAGGGTCAGCGTTACGCCCTGCCGCATGCGACGATCCACCTCCACCAACCGCTTGGCGGTGCGGAAGGTCAGGCGAGCGATATTGAAATCATGGCGCGGGAAGTCATACGGTTGAAATCCGAACTCAATCAATTCTTCGCCAATGTCACCGGTCAACCCTTGGATGTGATCCAAAGGGATACTGACCGCGACTTCTACATGACCGCGGAACAGGCGGTTGCGTACGGTCTGATCGATAAGGTGCTCCAACCGCCCGCAAAATCCGGCATTCCAGCATAACTCTCGAATGCTTAAAGATCATTACCCACAAGTCAGAGGACTCATCCTGGATATGGATGGGGTCCTCTGGCAGGATAGCCGCCCCAATGGCGATCTGCCACAGATATTCGCGGATATTAGCGCAATGGGGCTCAGTTTCTGCTTCGCTACCAACAACGCTACGAGAAGTCGCGAGGAAGTCCTTGAAAAGCTGGCGGGGTTTGGCGTTGTCGCGCAACTGGATCAAATCCTTACCTCAGCAACTGCCAGCCTGAAGTACCTTTCAAAGCGATTTGCTCCGAACAGCCAGATTTACGTCGTCGGCACCGACTCCCTCAGGCAGGAAGTCCGCGCGAAGGGTTTCGAAATTGTCACTGACGAGCATCCAAGCGGGGCAGATGTGGTTTTGGTTGCTTTGGATCCACAAATCACTTATCAGAAACTCAGCAACGCGTCTACCCTGATCCGCTCCGGCGCTCGATTCATCGCCACCAATACAGACCGCACTTTTCCGACACCCAACGGCTTGATTCCTGGCGCGGGCGCGTTGGTTGCTGCCATTGCAGCTGCATCCGATCAGGAACCTTTTGTCATTGGTAAACCGCAGACTCCCTTGTTTGAACAAGCGATGGATTTTTTGGGCACTAAACCCAACGAGACCCTCTGTGTTGGAGATCGGCTCGAGACCGATATCTTAGGCGGTCAAAATGCGGGCTGCCTTACCGCCCTGGTGCTTAGCGGCGTAAGCACATTGGAACAGGCGCAGGCCTGGAATCCACAGCCGACGATTATTGCCAGAGATCTCACCCACCTGATTTATGACTAAGCCTATCCTCTACGACCAAACCAGCGAAACGCTTCAGACCGTCCTGCGTGAGTTGGGTCAGCCCGCGTTCAGAGTAAAACAGCTTGAAGAAGGGCTCTACCAACACCGCTACCTCAGTTTTTTGGAATTTTCAACGCTGCCAAAGTCGCTTCTGGAAAATCTTGGAGAGAATTTCACGCTTTTTCCCCTCGAATTAAGCAAGACAATTACCTCCCGAGATAAACAGACTCAAAAGTTTCTCTTCGAACTCCATGATGGCAGCTACATCGAGTCCGTCCTGATGCATTATGAAGGGCGACATACGGTTTGTATCTCCACACAGGTGGGTTGTCCGATGGGCTGTGTTTTCTGCGCGACCGGCGGAATGGGTTTCATTCGAAATCTCACGGCGGGCGAAATCCTCGCGCAGATCATTTTCGCGATGCGGCAGCTTGAGCGTGAGGGAATGAACCTGACCAATGTCGTTTACATGGGGATGGGCGAACCTTTCCTCAACTACGATCATGTGATGAGCTCGATTGCCAGGCTGACTGATCAAAAAGGGCTCAACTTTGGCGCCCGCAGGCTAACGATCAGCACGGTTGGCATCCTTCCCCGCATCCACCAGTTCACTGAGGCAAAATCCCAGGTGAATCTGGCGCTCAGTCTGCATGCGCCTAACAACGCACTGCGTTCTCAGCTTATCCCATCCAATGAGTTTTACCCCCTCCACGCGTTGATCGATGCGGCGAAAAAATACACGGATTACACTCACCGCCGTGTTCTGATCGAATACGCGCTGATTGACGGAGTGAATGACTCGCTCGAGCTTGCGGACGAATTAGCCACCCTCCTGCACGGGATGCTTTGCCTGGTCAATCTGATTGCGCTAAACCCAGGCAGTAACGATACCCTCAAGGGTTCCCCGCGCGAAAAGGTGGAAGCCTTTCGCGACCGATTAATGAAACGCGGTATGCAAACGACTATCCGCTTGAAGCGCGGGATCGAGATCAATGCCGGCTGCGGTCAGTTGGCGACTACACAAAAAAGCAGATGATATAATCGCAATATGGCAAATATATTTGATAAATGGCGCGAGAGCCTCGCGAAAACACGGGATGTAACCTTCGGCAAGATCGCTACTTTCTTTGGAGCGACTGAAATTGAAGACGATACCTGGGATCATCTGGAAGAGCTTCTTATCCAGGCAGACGTGGGTGTACGCACCACCCTTTATTTGATCGATACCTGTCAGGAAAAGGTAGACGAGCTCGGTCTGACGAAGACGGAACAACTGCGAAGCCTCATCAAGGCTGAAATGTCGGATTTGTTGATTCAACCTGAAGAACCGGATTTGAATGATCACCCAACGGTTATTATGGTCACGGGCGTGAATGGGTCCGGGAAGACAACTTCCATCGGTAAACTTGCCGCGCGCTATAAACGTATGGGAAAATCCGTGATGTTAGTTGCCGCCGACACCTATCGTGCTGCAGCGATCGACCAGCTTGAAGTTTGGGCTGATCGGGTGAACGTCCCGATCATTACTTCGCAGCAGGGCAGCGATCCCGGCGCCGTGACCTATGATGGAATCAAATCCGCCATCTCCAAAGGCATCGACGTCGTCCTGATCGATACCGCCGGCAGGCTGCACACCCGCTATAATCTCATGGAAGAGATAAAAAAAGTTTATCGAGTGGCGGAAAAAGCGCTGCCTGGCGCCCCGCACCACAGTTGGATCGTCCTGGATACCACTACCGGACAAAACGCGCTGCAGCAAGCTGAAGCCTTTGGTAAGGCTGTGGACCTAAACGGCACGATACTGGCGAAACTTGATACCTCTGCCAAGGGCGGGATGGTCTTCGCCATCAAGGACCAACTCGGTTTACCAGTAATTTACGCTGGCTTGGGCGAAAAGGTTGAAGACCTGCAGCTTTTTGACCGGGATTCTTTTATCGCGGGTATTTTTGAATAATTTATTGGAGCAGAAATGACAGACCTGACAGAACGAATCAGCGCAATTGAGTCAACTTACCACTCGCTCCAGGAGCATCTTTGACTTCGCCTCGAAGAAACAAGAATTAATTTCCCTCAAGCAGGAAAGCGAAAACCAGGAGTTCTGGAATAATCCCGATTCCGCGCAAAAGACGATGAAACGCATCGCCCGACTCGAGGATCAACTCAACGAATGGGAAAGAATAGCCGCGGAACTTGATGGGCTGAAATCCCTGCTCGAGTTGGATGACGGCAGCCTGACTGAAGAGCTCGATGCGAGCGTCACAAAGCTCGAAGCCACGCTTGCTGAGAAGGAAGTCAGTATCCTGCTTTCGGGCAGATATGACCCGGGCAACGCCCTGCTGGCAATTCACGCTGGCGCCGGCGGTACTGATTCTCAGGACTGGGCGGCGATGCTCGAACGCATGTACCTGCGTTGGGCGGAACTGAAAGGATACAAGACCGAAATCCTCGATCGCACCGCAGGAGAAGAAGCGGGACTGAAATCGGTCACCATCTCTGTGCAGGGCAACCTCGCCTATGGATACCTGCGCTGCGAAAAAGGTGTTCACAGGTTAGTGCGGCTCTCCCCCTTTGATGCCGCGCACCGGCGTCATACTTCTTTTGCACTTGTTGAGGTGCTTCCGGAAATTGAAGAGAACGATGAAGTTATCATTCATCCGGAAGACATCGAAATTGAGGTCTATAAATCTTCCGGTGCGGGTGGGCAGAACGTCCAGAAGAACATGACCGCGGTGCGCATCATTCACCTGGCAACCGGTTTGGTGGTCACTTGCCAGAATGAACGTTCGCAAACCCAAAACCGCGAGAGCGCGCTCAAAGTTCTGCGCGCCCGCCTCTTTGAGATTCAACAGCAGGAGAGGGATGAAGAAGTTTCGGAATTAAAAGGTGAGTTCAAAAAGGTCGAATGGGGCAGCCAGATACGCTCCTATGTGCTTCATCCCTACCAGATGGTCAAAGACCATCGCAGTGAATTTGAAACAGGAAACACCCAATCCGTATTGGATGGACATATCGATGGGTTTATTGAAGCTTATCTAAAAATGAAGAAGCCTAATCCAGTATCTTAGCCAGCTTCAGCAATTCCTCGTCCAGAGGTTTGGACTTTCCGATCACGTCGGCGAATGGAGTTGTAACGATATGGTTATCAATTGTGCCAACCAACACTCCAAACTCACCGCGTTCAATCGCCTCGACAGCCCCTAATCCAAGTTTACTGCCCAAAACACGATCCGCGGCGGTTGGTCCGCCGCCTCTCTGAACGTGCCCTAAAATGGTCGAACGGACACTGAAGCCAAGCCGTTCGCGATTATCTTTGAAATACTCTGTCAAAGCAGCAGCGTTGTACTTCGCGCCTTCCGCTGCAACGATAATGGCATGAGATTTCCCATGCTCATAAGCCAACCGCAACGTTTCTGCCAATTCCTCGATGTCGGTTTCACGTTCAGGCACAGTGATCGCTTCTGCGCCCCCTGCCAGTCCGGACATAAGCGCAATATAACCGCAATTCCTTCCCATCACTTCAACGATAAAGGCACGTTGGTGAGAAGAAGCAGTCACTTTTAGTCGGTCGATCGCTTCCAGCGCTATGTTCAGGGCAGTGTCAACGCCCAGTGTGATATCTGAACCGAACAAGTCGTTATCAATAGTGGAGGCAATCCCAACTACCGGAAAGCCCATCTTTGAGAGTTCATAACTGCCAGTTTGTGAACCATTACCGCCAATGACCACCAGAGCATCCACTCCTTTTTGGTTCAGGTTGCGGATTGCTCGTTCACGTCCTTCAAATGTCTTGAAATCTTCACAGCGGGCGCTGCCTAACATGGTGCCGCCGCGCTGCAGAATTCCACCGACTTCACGCGTGCCCATAGGTTCAATCAATCCGTCTATAAGACCTTGGTATCCATTGCGGACGCCAAAAGTCATCCAACCCTTGCTGACACCACAACGAATGACCGAACGTATAGCGGCATTCATTCCCGGTGCGTCACCTCCACTGGTCAAAACGGCAATTCTTTGAATCATGTTCACCTCATAACAGTTTTCGCTCATTTTGATGCGAGCAAGCTCTATTATAATTCACGCAGAAAAGTAAAGAGAGG
>Ga0208040_1001189_pt1 | contig 26700 bp, 21 predicted proteins | sample AD_UKC083_MetaG_FD_184431 | JGI IMG/M metagenome (GOLD analysis project Ga0208040, IMG submission 184431) | Active sludge microbial communities of municipal wastewater-treating anaerobic digesters from USA - AD_UKC083_MetaG (SPAdes) (version 2) | ecosystem: Engineered > Bioreactor > Anaerobic >...
TAAGTTTTTTGATTAGTACTATTAAACTATTATCAACCGTGACTTTCTTTTGTCTATTGCACCTCTATACCAATTTTACAGAAACAAATTTACATAGCGCATTTAGTCACGGTGAAGTTCAATCTTGATAATATCCTCGACATTAAGCTGTTCTTGGTCATCAAGTTGTAAAAATGAACAGTTTAAAACTACCTTTTTCATAAGAACATCCCCACTCTTGAGTGTTAAATCAACAATTTGATATCCCATACCATTTTCTGGTTGATGTGAAAGGTATTCAATTTGGCTATTAGTCAATAATATTCTATAAGACTCCATATTCTTTTTTAAGGTATAAAGTATTATCGGAAGTGCCTTTTTCAAAGAAAGCCTCAATGCCCCCACCTTCATGACCAAAAGCTGGTTGTACTATTCCTCTTTGAAGAACATCTCGAATTGCTGGCTTGATGTAGAATGCCCACCTTACTGGCTCATCATTGGGAAGAGCATATCTGTCTACTGGGTTATCATCAGTAGTAATGCAGTCATAATAATCAATTAATGTAGTAGTATATGAACCTTCGATGAGCCTTTTTCTTTTAAAATCAATACGTTTGTCATTCTCATATGCAGATACCCGAACAAAGGTTTCGTTGCCGTCTGTATTTTCTTTCGGATTCTCTTTTGCTCCTTTACCCCCTGAATGTCTTTTATTTTTGGATTGCTTATAAGCTGACAATAGTCTGGTTTCATAAGTCGGTTTACCAGTGACAATTTTTATTGAATCCGTATTGATTAATAACGATTTTGATTCATTCAAAGCATTTGAAAATCCCTTGTCAATTATTTTTCTCCTATTAACAAGAAAATCATCATCAAGGTCAACTGCTAATTCGCAATTGTACACCACATATTGTCGAATTTTGTCTTCCAGAAATAGTTTCCCTTCAATTATTTGATATCCCATTCCTGTTTCTGGTAAGGAAAGCAATTTTGAAGTGTCTGATAAATAAGTTTTATAAATCATAAAATCAAATTATAGAATTTGTGATTATAACAACAAAATAAATAACAAAAGTTAAAATGGACATTTCTGCCTCATTAATGTGTGTAGATTATGATTATTGTTCACCTAATCATTACATTTTGGATTATACTCTTTAATCCATTCATCCTGTTTTAGAAGCCTTTCTTTCTTATCTGAATCTGGTAATAGCTCATAAATCATCATTTTAGTCTTGGATGATTGCATAAATTCTTTCAAACATTCATTCTGCTCATTTTCTCTGAAATGAGCTTTAGTTCCTTCTTGCAGATTATTTGTTTCTCCAACATATCTGCAATTGATGGGTTTCCCTGTCTCTTTTGATTGTGCGAAAATCGCATACACTGATTTTCTTTGAGGTAAATCATCAAGATTAATCTCATCCAAGTTTACGGTTTGTCTTGCCATGTTAACAAAGTTTAAAAGATAATAAATCACTCTGAAGCCATCGACAAAAAAATGTGAATGACATCGGATTCTATTGCAATATCAAATTTACGAATTCTGTGGAAATCAAATTTTAACACAGTTTCGATAAAAGAGGCGGTACTCATTGTCTCGCTGCATTTCCTCGTGCTAAGGAATGATGATAGTACCGCCTCAAGGTCATTGAACTGACCGATATGTTTAAAAGGCGACACCATAATATATGTGAAAGTCAATGTCTGCAATACAATCCTGTCTGATAAAGAAGAATGAGGGCGTGTCGCCTTTTTCTATATTTCAATGAGCAAATGGCTTCGCAGGTTGTAATACCATGAAATAGGAATGATTTTGGCACGATAAACTGCGAAACGCTATGCTAATGTACAACTTTTTTCAATTCGTCTTCTGTTTGGAAACCTTAAAAATGCGCTTAATAAATTTGCCATCGTTCAAAGTAAGTAATTCACAATTAATTGTTTCATTGACCTCATAATATGAAATCAGTAGACCATATTTATATCGATAATTATTATCCCACATTAAATCATGAATATGATTCCTGTCTTTGTCGGTCGTCCTGTATTTCTTAGCTTCAATTACAAGCAGATGGGGAATGGGTTCACCTATTCTCTCCCGTTTATGAATGATAATGTCTGGACGAACTTCAATCTGTTGGTGGGTCTTCAAAGAAAACACCATCTTTCGATTGTTGATATACCTATTATATTCTATATCACAGTAATATTCTTCGAAGCCATATTGTCCAAGGTAGTCTTCAAGATATCTGGCTAACCTATGATTTATTGTCGTTTCATGAACTTCTCTGTTCAATTCTTTTTGTCCTTCAATTTTAAAAGCGGATTTGACTTTTGAAGGATTAAGCAATTCGTTATCATTTTGAATCAACTGCTCTATCGAAAGAGTTATCCATTCTTTTACTTTAAATATCTCGTGTTCTGTATAACTATGCCACATATGAACTGCTTTTGTGCGAGATTTAACTATGGATTGACTTGTCTTCTTCAATTATTTCTTCCAATCATATTTTTTCTTTCCGCAGGCACATCTTATTTCTTTCAGAACAGTATCATAGTGCTTTAAGGTTATGTATTTCATACAGTTTGATTCACTACAAAGAAATAAACCTTCCAATGCTTGAACATCCATCCATAATGCTTTCAAATCACCCAATTTGGGAGAAAATCGATTATCATGAGATAAGAGATTCGTCAATATAGTTGAATTATTAACTCTTTCAAGTATTGGGATTTGCGCTTTCAAACCATTACTGCATTTGTCAATTTTGGATTTAAGTTCATTTAATAGTTCATCGGACATTCGTTTTTCATTCTCATTGTTGAATTTGAAAACGACCCTGACTTCAAGGCTTTTGCAGACTTCTTTAAGAAAATGTTCAAGGTATTTTCTTATTGCATTACCAAGTATCTCGATATTGCCAGATATAAGATTGGTTTCAATAACTTCCTTTAGTTCAAGCGGCGTGGCATCAACAAATGCTCCATCTTTTTCATTCCATTTTATTTCCTTTATAATCCACTGTTTTCTTTTGGCAAGTTGGCTTATATATTGAAACCATTCACTTTCATGTGTTAAAAGAATAATCTGGTAATCAGAGAATTTTTCAAACAATAAATCTGCAAACATTTTTCTGTGTGTACTATCGAAACTTGATATTACGTCATCCAGTACTATTATGGAGTTTTCTTCATTGAAAGCTTTTACAGATGCCAAGAAAAAAGCGATACCAAAACAATTCAGATGGGATTCGCTAAAATACTTTTGAGGCGGAGAGACCCATTCTCCTTCATATTTATATTCGATAGTTATACCGTTTAGTTCATCTTCCTCTCCAATTGTTACAATTTTAAGCTCCTGAAATTGTTCAGAAGGATTCATAAATTGGTAATAATCATTAATTGTGTTGGAAAAGGTGGTTATGAAATTTTCCAGTTCTCCTTTCTGCTTTTTGACGAATTCGTTATAAATTACTTCCATTGAAGCTCTTTGACTTTCAAGGACTTTTTTATCAAGTTCGAATTTTTTAATAATCAAGAAAGCATCTCTTGCCGAAGATATATTGGAATACAAAATGGTTGTATTATCCTTTTCCAAGCTGGATTTTATTTTGGTTATTCTGTCACCTAAGTCTGAAATAATGGCAAAGTCATCAGATTTTAACATAATTGAATCAACTGGTTCAATTTCCACATCAGAAGTCAGCTTTTTTCTTCCATTCTGTTGGTAAGCAATTATTTTATTTTTTAATGCTTCAAATGCTGTCTTTAATCTTTCATTTTCAGGACTATGGTATAAACTATTACCTTCAATGCGTTCAATCCTTTTTATTCTGTCGGAAGTAATTTTCTCGATGGTTTGTCGTGCCAAATCAAACGATGATTTTGCAGTTGCTGACTCTTCAATACTTCGCAATCGTTTTTCTATTTCTTGGAGAAGGGTTAACTGACTTTTAGGCTGCAAACATAATGGGCAAGATTCGACATTATGATATTTATTTCTCAGCACTTCTTGTCCCACTTTAAGCAATTCCGAAAGGTATGATTGCATAATACCCTGTATATCTGCTTTAATTTTAACAAATTCAACATAATACTTTTGGTATTCTTCATTGAACAAAACTATCTCATTTTCAATTGCTGTCAGAACATTCTTGCAATCATCCAGAAAGTTCAATTCAGTAATAATTGTACTATTCACCGGGACTTTTAGAATCTGGAGTAGCACATCGATATCCTGTAATGATGTGATTTTAGAACTTAATTTCAGGGGAGCGATAATTTCATTTATTCTGTCAAATAGATTCGATTCAACTCCAATTGCTGCGCCAATTTTGTCAATTTGAATCTGTTTCTGAGTGTTTACCTGAGCCTCAAAGTTCTGATTCTTAATTTCTGCTTTGATAGAATTATATGACTTCTTTAAAATTTCTTTGGCTTTATTTACTTCAGAAAATCCGATTACATCTGATAAACTTTTAAGTTTGTTGCCCTTTGTTTTATCAACGAAATCTGTTAATAAATGGTGACGTAGAATAATATTCTCTTTTTGGGTTTGTAATAAGTACTTTTTGAAATCTTCGGAATCATTGGTACAGGATATTACCAGTTTATCTTTTTTCGTCTTTATTGATTTAGTTGCATTAAAAGCAGATTTTGTAAATTCAATTGTGATTGATGATTCATCATCCTTACTAATATTATAATTGCGTAATGCTTCTTTTAATTCAATCTCCTCTCCGGATAGATGTTTCACCTCGTCTTTAAAGAACCATTCTACTGAATCAGTAATGCTGCTCTTACCAGTTCCATTTTCACCATATAAAAGAATTGACTGTCCAGATAATGTTAGGGTAAGCGGGTTTTGGATTCCACGTAAACCTTGAATCTGTAATTGTTTAACCTTTGTTTTCATTACTCTCCCGTAAGTTTTGTAGCATATTTTTTACATTGGCATCAGTCAACTTGCCCTGTTTGTAAAGCTGTGATAAGGATTCAGCAATAGAACTATCCACATTATCCAATTCCTTTATTTCTTCAAAGAATTCGTCTAATATCTCAATACCAGATTTGACTTTTTGATTCATAGGTTACCTTGCTTGAAATAATTCCAATCAATATTTATAATAAATTTCAAATCCCTATTCCGCACTTCAAAGCCTGTTTTGTTATTACAAATAGGATAAACGCCAAAATGCTCAACAAAGCTTAATATGAAGTAACTTTCAAGGTCTTCAATTTTATATTTCCAGTTCGCTTTTAAAATGTCAAAGTTGATATATGTAAAAAGCAATGGAGAAATCTTTCTGTAATTCATTAGTCCAATATTCTTTGACTTTCCATCAAAATGACCAAGTAGCCTACTTCCAATACTGTTAGTCTTCCTTTCGCTCATACCAATGTATAACAATTTAGACTTGCCGAAGGGATACTGGATAAATGTCTCTTTCGTGAAAATAAAGTATAGACCAACAATCCCTTTCAATGGAGTAATGTTTGAGGGTTCAAAAGACTGTGGTTTATCAAAATATATGGTTATTGTATCCATAACTTGAAGGTCAACAAATTTTCACTTACTAATAAGTGCAGATGATGGTCGACATTCTGGAATCATTTGGATTATAATCTTTTCTGGATGTTGCTGCCTTTTGGTTTGTTACCTCAAGTCCACTCATTTGATTTACTTTAAATAGTCGCCAAGGGGGTTCGCTATGGCTTTTTGTATAACCCCCAACCCTATAACCAGAAAGTACTAAGTTGCCAGTATCCTTATGATATCCAAGAGTAAAAGGTTCAATAATACGTTGCTGACCCTCGTAATTGAACTGTATGACATATCTGTTCCTGATTGCATTACAAATAACTTCTTCTGTTGCCATTTCGAATTATTTTAAGTATATGATTAGTCAGTCTTCTTTGAAAAACTAATAGTGATTCATAACCTTGACTTTATTGCATTACTCAAATTTACGAATTTCAAAATGATATATTATAAGCAATCTTTTCTATGAACTGACAATAATACATGGAAACAAATAAACGGTCGTTTTTTTGAATCACGTTTTACAGGGGAGGTCAGTGGGTGGTTTTACCAAAAATTAACCACCAACATTATTTGGGGGAGGATTTTTTTCGGTTTGTCCACCTTTTGTATTCTTCTTTTTAAACTTACGAAAAGTCCGGTAAATTTCAATGTGGTGTGTAAAAACGGCTTTAATCTTAACACAGTACAAATTGCCTCGCTGAAGCTTTTCTTGTAGTTCATGGTCAACAATAATCTGGATTTTTCTTCCCAGTGCCATGCCTGATGTAATTTCGGCATTAATTTGCCATTGGTTCTTTATTGGACGTTTTCTGAAGATGTGAATATCAATTGCTTCCTTTGGTTTTAGGTTTCCATATATCACATCCTGACCATCATATTTTCGCTTTCCGATTTTATGCCCGGTTATTGCAATCACTTTATTTGGTATCCCTTCCTTTCTGGCTTGCTTAGAAAGCTTATCCGCTTCTTTATTGAATTTCCTCGGTCTGTATTCAATACGGATGGATTTCCACGTCAGGTTATGGAGTCTGGTTCTTGTTTTGTCCAAAGAATTTAGCAAATCCCAATTCAGAATTTCCTTTCCTTCATGATTTTTTCCACCATTCCTACGCCATTCGCTAATTTTAAAAGGGCTTGTTCTATCTTCATCATGTAAGTCAAATCTATCCGTGACTAAGATGATTCTTGTCACTGCCGTAAGTTTAATACTATTCCTTTCATACCAATAAATAAATCCCTTCATCCCTTTTATTAAGGCAAATATTTCCAGTCTTTCAATATTAGCTTCCTCGAAAATCCCTTCGGATTCACTAATATCTTCTAATTCAAATTCATCTGGGAACTTAATGACATAACCAATGCCACCACTCGATTTTCGGTCTGGCATCATTGCCCCATCACAATGGATGTAAATTGCCCTATTGTCTTTTATCCACATTAAGAAATGTGGTAAGTATAATCGATAAAGTTAGTTAATAATCAAACACATATGGCAAATATGGTATGACCAGTTGTAAAAAAATGACATATGAATTCGTCAGATGTAATGTTCAATTGAGTGTATCACTCCGTTCACCGTATCAGTTTTCTGTCTTTTCCGAGCTTCCCTGAGAATGTAGCCAGACTTTCTTCGTTTTACAGTATCTTTCTTCCCCTTTGGTCTTCCCGGACGTTTCCCTTGCATCTTTGCCCTGCGAAGACCTTCAATTGTCCTTTCCCGTATCAACTCTCTCTCAAACTCCGCAAACGCTGACAGGATAGCGAAATGCAGCTTACCTGTAGCTGAATTGAAGTCCAGATTGTCCGAAACACTAATGAACCCAATCCCCTTGTCGAGTAGCTCCTTTGCACCCAATATAAGTTCAGTTGAAGACCTTGCCCATCGGTCTAAACGATAGACAATTACAGCATCATATTCATGATTACGTAACCGCTCCATAAGTGCCTGTTTGACCGGGCGAGTTTTTCTGGTGCTCTCCTCTTCTTCATAGATATCATATGTGAGGTTATTCTTGGTTGCATAATCTACCAACCTGATGCGTTGGTTTTCGGTTGTCTGAGTACCATTGGATAGGGATACCCTGCAATATAAGGCGACATGCTTCATAATCGATTAATTTGAAATGAAGTGGTATTTGAAAAATCCAAGATGCTGAAGAGGTACTTCAACAATATATGTACGAATTGGAAGGCTTGTAATTGCATCATATTCAACTATTACCATATACTCAATAGGGTCTTCACCCTTGTATATGTAAACCATTTGTTGTAAGAATTTGCGTCCTGCTTTCATACTTACCGCACATAATTATGTGCAAATGTAATGATATTATTTAACCGCACATAATTCTGTGCAATATTTTTTATCTTTACAAAAGATTCTCCTTGAATTAACTTGGAAAGCCTTGAAGTACAGTTATGGACTCACAAAAATATCAACCACCAAAGACTGTTTCTCCCGGTCATAAAGCATTTCTGGAAAAGATTGGGAATAGGCTAAAAACGTTGCGAGAGGAAAGAAATATCACAATCTCGTTTTTGGAAAAAGAATTGGGTATATCCCGTAACTCCTACTCTCTGATGGAAAGAGGATTAATATACTTCACTACTTCAACCCTTCTCAAAATTCTGGATTATTATGGATTAAGTGCGGAATCATTCTTTAAAGACCTTTGAGAATTTTCTAAAATTGGAGAATTTGAAATGAATCTTCATCTGCCGGGACTACATTCATATCGCAACATCCAGTATCTCAATACGTATATATTTGGGAACGATTCTATTTCAGCTTGTATCCCTTCAAAATAAGGATAATAAATGCCCGTTTTCGTTCAAATAGGTACATCATTGACATTTTTCCGTACATCAAAATCCACACTGCAATGTATTTATAGGAAACATTGGTTATGCATAAACAGCCTATTCCAGAATATCAGGAAAAACGGATTGAAGAAATACAGTTTCTCATTAAGAATTACAGGATAAATGATGGATTAAGTCAATCAGAATACAGTGAAATTGCTGATGTCCATGTTAACTCCCTTCAAAGATTCGAAAAAGGAAATCTGAAAAACATAAAGCTACTGACCTTGCTTTCCCTAATTGATGCTACAGAAATGTCCTTATCGGAGTTTTTCCAGGCAATTGAGTAAATAATTGGTTGATAAAACATCAGTATTGTTTCTGGATGTTTGAATGTAATTTGATAAATTTCGACCAATTCTTAAATTTTTTCTTTATGGAATCAGGTCGCATACAGAACCTAAGCACAGACTACAATTACTCGACAGTTCCAACTAAAATACTGAATGATAATAGATTGTCAGCAACAGCTAAGGGTATACTGGCTTTTCTTTTGAGTCTGCCCAAGAACCATAATATCAATAAAAAGGACTTACCAAAGTATTTTAAAGAAGGGTACTTTGCATTAAACAATGCATTCGAAGAACTTGTTAAACACAGGATTATCCACAAAATTGAAGTACGGGATAAGAAGGGACATTATAAAGGTTACGAATATATCGTTCATGAGTTCCCCAAAAAGAGGTATGGAGACCAGAAAAAGGTAATACCGAATCGTAGTATCCGCAAATCGGTGGAGAATAATTCGGAAGTCAAATTAGTTAACCAAATTTTTAATGAGGACTGCCTTGTAACAATGAGTAAGATGCCAGATGAATTCATTGATATGGTGCTGACAAGTCCACCCTACGGAAGCATTAGGCATTACAACGGCAACAATAAGTTTGAGTTCGAGAAAATTGCGGTTGAATTAACACGGATAATCAAGACTGGGGGTATAATCGTTTGGGTGGTGGGAGACGAAGTGAAACATGGTTCAGAAACGGGGACACCATTCAAACAAGCATTGTTTTTCAAAGAGCGATGTGGATTACGAATTCATGATTCGTTAATCTGGAATAAGAATACATGCACTTACCCTGCTAAACCTAATGGATTAAGGTACAGCCAATGTTTTGAGTATATGTTTGTGTTTTCAAAAGGCGCACCAGCTGTTGTCAACCTCATCTGCGATAAACCTAATCGTTGGGCTGGTACAACAAACTTTGGTCAAAAGACTGACCGTGACGAAAACGACCAACTTGTTCCGGTGAAAAAATTCAAGCCAATTCCAGAATATTCTCCCCGAACGAATATATGGAGATATGTCACGGGGAATGGATATTCCACAGAGGACAAGATTGCCCACCAGCATCCTGCAATCTTCCCGGAACAACTTGCAAGTGACCATATATTAACATGGACAAATGAAGGGGATATTGTTTATGATTGCTTTGCAGGTTCAGGAACAGTACTGAAGATGTCAAAACAACATGACCGGAAGTATATCGGCAGTGAAATTGTCAAAGATTACTTTGATTTGATAGTTAAAAGGTTGAGCATTTGCCCTTACTCCAAATCAACCCTTTAACAACCCTACCAATGTGCTAATTAGCTCGTTAGTTTTTTCCTGAAATTGTGGCATAGGGTAACTCGATTGAAGGTTTGCAATGTCCTCTTCCAATGCCATTTGCATTTCCATGGTCAGTCCATCAAGCTCAAAAATTTGTTGGAGTGTGTGAAGACTGACGGCATTGAAATAGTCCTTTTCCTGATGTACAGGAAGACTAATCTCGTGTAATTGTTCCCAAAATAACTCGCTGTATTTCATTTTATTTCCTTTTTCAGAATGCATCATAGAATAAAAGAAGACCTTATCAAATTCATCGGTTGAATCAACATAATCAGTTTCTGTAACCAGTCTTTGCATGATTTCCTCAGTATTGAACTCTTCATACTCCACCCGGTAAATGAAATCGTATGATTTGAAAACACTTGCAAAGATTTGCTCAACTTCCTTCCTTTTATTTATTGGGTATACCAGTGAATCATGCCGTGTAAAGCAATTAATTTTTGCCCTTTTAGCCTGTTGCCAGATATTATCAATGAAAATCTCGGCTTCAACTCTCTGAAGTCCAATTGCAAACTGGTTATAGCCATATTTTTCTTTGAAATCATTAATTATGCCGATAACAGTCGGATATAAATGCCGGAACTGACGCACCAATTCATTTTCAGGTTTAGGTTTTGAAAATACAGTTCGGAAAGCAATTCCTTTACCATGTGCACGCTGGGGCAGGTTTAATTCGCTTTTAATTATAGAATAAAAGTCATGCAACAGGGCATCACACAAAAACTGGTATACATCATTAGTGATATAATCATTAATGATGGGATTGGATGGATTCAAACCCTCTTCAGGGAGTTCATCTTTATGCCCGTCCAATACCCTTACAATACCAGTAACAAAGGATTTTGATAGTTTTTTCTTAAATCTGGCGATAAGTTCATCCCCTGAATGGTTCAGGTAGTAGTTTATCAGGTTGGCAAATAAAGCAAACTGACTGCACTTCAAATCTGCTTGTTGAATATAATGTCCGTTAATGCGTAAAAACGGTAACAAAGCAGTTGGTAGAGATGATAATTTGCTGTAAACCCTGAGAGTGTTTCGATTCCTGATGAAATTAAAGCCGTCAGGGAGGAAACTCTTTACCTGCCACTTGTAGTGTGTTGCCAGATTCTGAGTTGCAATGTGTTTGAACTGCTCTTCATCAGCAATAACAAATTTATCCTTGTAATACAACAGTTTCTTGCCCTGCTCATCAGCAATCTTTTGTGCAGCTTCAATACTCATGTGACTTGAAATAAAGCCATCGTCACCTTGGTAAATTCGTACCAAAACAGGAAGGGTATTTGGTATGCCTTCAATATACCCATTGTTCAAATATCCATTTACAACAGATGATATATCGGTTTCAATCCATTTCAGTGCTTTACCCTTCTGCATCTGTATTAGTTCGGGTTTTATGCCAAGTTTGGTTAATGCATCCTTGTCAGTTGCGATTGCATCTACCATATCTGCTGACAGGCTTTTGGATACTGTCCCGGCATATCGAACAACTGTGCATTCATCATGAAGATATTCAGGATTTATTCTATAACCCATTACACGAGAGGAAGTGCCGAACTCATCAACATAAATAACCCAATCTTTTTGAATCAACTGCGCCTTTACAAGTTTGTCAATGTATAGTGAGTAATGTGACCCAATCGTGGTACGCCAATATTCAAGAGATAACGGTGAGTAATGAAGATATGACGCATCATCAGACATTTGATGTTTATAAATCAATCCAACAACTAACAGAAAGTTATCATGTGTTCTATAATCCCTTTCAGAGGATGTTAAATCTCCTATAACCTTAACAATCCTTTTAGGCAGATATTCAGAATAAAAATTTAATTTACTCATAAGCCAACAACAATCAATAAGATAAGATGTCCATGTTTATATCCAAAACTCATGATTTCCGTGACCGAGTCTCGCCACATATTATTATTATTCAATATTATACAGAAAAATGATTTGGTTGAATACAAAGATATCAATTTTAAGTTTTGGTCATCTGAGTAATCAAGAATTGGTCAAAGGACTCAGAAACGTTATTATTAAAGAATATTTATTTATAAAACTGAATATGTGTACTTTAAAACATATTATATAAAGTTATACATTATATATGATATCTATTAACCTGAAATGTAATTTATAAACGTTTCGACAAATGGATAATCCTTTTCAAGATTCGCCCACCGATTGTTTTTCGTTGTAGGAGTGTCGGCTTATCATCCATAATCCAATTCAGTACTACATCCTTCATTAGTTCTTGTTCAGAATACAAATAACTCTTAATTAATTCCGGTGTACTTTCCTTTGATAACTCTTCTTCTGTAACAATTTGCAGGAATGCCTTTTCCTGTTCTGCCGTCCAGAAATTTTCATATTCCTACGAGATGTCATCCGTGTCCAAAATGAATGAAGGTTGCTATCTGAATTAATTATTTTCAACTGATGGACTTTTCAGCAATAATTTCTCAAAATCAATTACTAAATTTGACATACTTGTCTAATCAACAAAGTCAAAATGAAAAGTATGACATTTGGAAGTTACCTGAAGCAGATTCGGGAACAGAAGAAGATACCTCAGCGTAAGGTTGCCCATCGTTTGGACATTGATACAAGCACCCTTTCAAAGATGGAACTCGGAGAAAGGCAAATAAACGTATCAATGATTGAAGGACTGGCAGATGCTCTTGGACTTGACTTCAAGGAACTACAAATCAAGTTTATATCCGAAAAAATCCTTCATGATTTTAACAGCCAACCATATTTCAAAGACGCACTTCAAGCGACATTAAAACAATTAAAAGCATAGCATGGTAGAGAAAGGACAAATCGTCAAGAACCTTATACCTACTGAACCAGTTACACTTAACAAGGTTCAGAAACTTGGTTCGATGGTTTCGCTCTCGTTTACCGGGGTGAATACTAATAGGGCAAACACCAAAGTAATTTCGCTGGTCGATTACGAGAACCTTGAAGTTCTTACTGAAGAGGGTTCATTTAATTTCAAAGGCGACCCGGTAAAATTTGCCCTCTTTGCTGAAGCTGAAAGAATTAATTCTGCATACCAGTTTGACCCTTTATTCGCAGTTAATTGCAGTATTGTTGACCCGTTACCACATCAAGTCGAAGCAGTTTATAAGTACCTGTTACCATTGCCAAAAATCAGATTTCTGCTTGCTGATGATACAGGTGCTGGAAAGACAATCATGACTGGACTGGTCATAAAAGAATTGATGATGAGGGGACTGCTTGGCAGGATACTAATCATCACACCCGGTGGTCTGACGAAACAGTGGCAGGAAGACGAAATGCTCTCGAAATTTAATCTCCAATTCACTCTTGCCAACAGGGGTATGTTCTCCTCAGACCCAAATATCTTTCATAATACAGACCGCATCGTTACATCTATCGATTTCATTTCCAGAGAAGATGTTTTGAACGTGGCTCTGAACTCACACTGGGATTTGATAGTGTTTGATGAAGCACACCGATTATCAGCTTACGATTACGGAACTAAAGTGTATAAATCAAAGCGATATCTGGCAGCACAATCCCTTTCACATCAATGTGAACATCTTTTGTTACTCACAGCTACACCACATCGAGGGAGAACTGACACATTCAAAAAACTCCTTCAACTTCTTGATGAAGACATCTTTGCAACAGAAGAAGTGGCAACAACAAGGATTAAGGAACTTGAAAAGAATGGCAATAATAAATTCTTCATCAGGCGGCTGAAGGAAGACATGAAAGACTGGCAGGGTAACCCTTTATACAAAGACAGATATACCCGAACAGTTGCTTACAATCTGACGCCAGAAGAAAAGGGATTATACGATGCTGTTACTACCTATCTGACGAAGAAAAAGGAAGAAGCAAGCGAATCCAAAAACATTCATGTGTCGTTGGCATTGGCGGTAATGCAAAGAAGGCTGGTCAGTTCAATATATGCCATAAAGAACACGCTTTACAGAAGATGGAATGCTCTTCAGGGAATTGTTGATGAACTCAACAAGAATCCAAATCTCTGGTCACAACGTTACAAGCTGGAAGGATTTGACATTGACGGGATTGAAGATTACGATGAATTGAATGATGAAGAAAGAGATGCCCTTGAGAACATCCTTTCTGACCCGAAGAAATTCAGGTTGTTTACAACAGCTACAAGTGTACAGGAAATTTATGAAGAAGCGAAAGAGGTAAAACAACTGTTTGATATGGCTGATAACCTTTACAAAAGGAATCAGGAAGAACAGAAATTTAAGGAACTTCAAAAGCTATTGATATCGCAAAAAGTAATTGATGGAGAAAAACTGGTCATTTTCACCGAGCACAAAGACACATTAATTTATCTCGAAGAAAGGCTTTCAAAAAGCGGTGGATACAAAGTTGTGACCATTCATGGTGGTAAAGCAGTTGATGAAAGAAGAGAAGCACAATGGAAATTTGCCACACCAGATGCACAAATACTCATAGCAACAGATGCAGCAGGAGAAGGTATTAATCTCCAATTCTGTCGGTTACTTATCAACTGGGACATCCCTTGGAATCCCAACAGGCTTGAACAGCGCATGGGAAGAATTCATAGGTTTGGTCAGAAGGAAGATGTGCTGGTTTTCAACGTTGTTGCAAGTAATACCAGAGAGGGCAGGGTACTTGAAACACTACTCACCAAACTTGATGTCATCCGAAACAGTATGGGCGATGACAGGGTATATGATGTTATTCAGGATGTCTTATCGGAAGTCAGTCTGGATGAGGTCATGAACTCAATATTTTCTGGTAAGCAAAGCAAATTGGATGAATTTCTTTCGCAAGATGATGAGCAACTAAAGGCACAATTCAAGGAAAAAATCACAGAGCAAAAAGAGAAACTGGCTCATAGTACAATTGATTTCAAGGATGCAAGAATACTGAAAGAACATTCAGATGAAAAACGTCTACAGCCAATTTATATCCGTTTGTTCTTTGAAAAAGCATTTAAACACATTGGTGGGGAATTCACAGAAATTCGAAAATCCATTTATCGAATTGACAAACTCCCTGATGTTCTGGCTCAGGTTTTAAGACATGATTATAACATTTTTGCGGACACCATCAGGCAAATACAATTCTGCTTTGACAAACAAATTTTCCTCGAATATTTAAACATTGGTGACTTGGGTAAAGTGCATTATATAAATCCAAGTAATCCTGTATTCGATAGTCTGGTTAAAGTAATCCGAAGCCTATATAGGGAAGACATGCTGAAAGGCACGGTATTAATCTCACCTATAGATAAGGAAGATTATTTTGCATTCTTTGTAAAATCACAGGTTACTGACAACCGTCCACACAAGGATACTGATAGCGTTGTCGATGAAAGGCTTATGCTTGTGCAGAAATCAAAAGATGTCGATTTTCAAATCACTTCACCTGCAAAGTTTATCGATTTACATCCACCAGCAATGTTCACAAAGCCAATTGAACCACCAGAAGTTATTAATCAGGAAGCTGTTGTAGAGTGGAGTTTTAATGCCATCACGCTTAATCAGTTTGAAGAAACGAAGAAAAGAGTATCAGAAGATACTGAAAGGAGAAAAGATTATCTGGAAACTGCTTTTACGCACGTTATAATGGATATGCAGATAGAAATTCAGGAACTGCAGGGTAAGGTTCTGATTGGGGACATGAAAGCACAGGAAAAAATATTAAAAAAACAGGAGCGAATCAATGAGCTAATTGCTAAGAAAAATAGCCGATTAGACAGCCTTGACCTTATGGCTCAGTTAGCACCGAAAGCACCAGAAGTTCTTGGATGCGCATATGTCGTACCATTGTCTCAGGTTGAATACCATCATGAATACGGAATGAGCAGAGATGATGAAGTGGAAGCAATTGCTATGGATGTGGCAATGAAATATGAAATTGAAGATGGATGGAGACCAGAAGATGTATCAAAAAACAATGAAGGCTATGATATCCGTTCAACCAGTCCAGATAAATTTAAGCGTTATATTGAAGTAAAAGGACGAAGTGCTGAAAGTGGTGTTATGCTTTCTGAAAACGAAATGAATCGGTTGGCTCAATTAGGAGATGCAGCATGGCTATATATGGTCATGAACTGTAAAACAACGCCACAATTATACCGTATTCAGAATCCTGCAAATACGCTAAAATTTGAATTAAAATCAAAAGGTATCCAATACTTTCTTGCGATGGAAGAATGGAAGCAGAAAATAAATAAATAATGGAACAACCAAAAAAATTGATTGAAGTAGTCATGCCGATAAAAGAAATATCGGCTGAATCTGTGCGTGATAAGTCAATCAGAAGTGGGCATATTTCAACATTGCATCTTTGGTGGGCAAGAAGACCTCTCCCTGCTTGCCGTGCAATTGTATTTGCAAGTTTAGTACCAGACCCGTTGGATAAAAATTGTCCTCAATCATTTAAGGATGCAGTTGATATTTTATTAGGGAAAGTCAATAATTCAGGTGACCCATATAAGCCTTATGATGATATCCCATATACTTCTGCAATAGACAAAATGGATGATAATTTGAGGAACAGATTGTTAATGTTTATCAGTAAATATTCACAAAAGTTCATAATTAATGAAAGACAAGGTAAAAGAACTGATACGAAAGACCAAATAAGTGATTCGAGTTTAATTAAATGGGAAAATAGGAATAACGAAGAAATATTAAATAAAGCACGAAAATTAATCTGGGTAGCACATAATTCATCATCTGGAAATAATGCCAAAATTTTGCTTTCTGATTTCGAGAAACACTTTAAAACAATCAAAGAATGTGAATATGACTTGTATAGCACTCCAGATAGACATCTTTCGACAGAAAAAATTATTAAAAAAGAAAATAACCTAAAAAATGCTATTGAAACATTTTTAGCCAAAATGCCAAAAGTATTTGACCCATTTGCAGGTGGAGGTGCTATACCATTAGAAGCAGCAAGACTTGGTTGCAGTAGTTATGGCAATGATATAAATCCTGTTGCTCATATCATCCAGAAAGGGAGTGCTGAATTTCCTCAAAAGTTTGGTAAACCTATTGTTTACTCTAAAACGGAATTTATTAAAATTTATGGTGAGGAGACATGGAAACAGCAACCTCAACAAAACAAAATAGTTAAAAATGGGGAAGTAATTGCTGTTAATATTAACAATCGGCTTGCTTTTGATTTTGAGTTTTTTGGAAAGAAAATTCTAAAAGAAACTGAAAAAGAGATTAGTTTTTTATACCCTAAAAGGGATAAAGTCAAATCACCAATTGCGTACTATTGGGTAAGATTTGGGATTTGCAGTAATCCAACTTGTAAGGCAGAAATCCCACTGCTAAAACAATTTTACCTTTCAAAATTGCGCAACGAATCATCTAAAAATTGGATATATCTTGAACCAATCATTGAGGGTAATAAGATAAATTTCAAAATTAGTAAAGGGATTTGTGATATTGATGGTTATGTTCATAGAGGTAATTTATCTTGTCCCTGTTGTGGAAATATTACTGATGAAAAGGAGTTGAAGTCCCAGTTTATTAACAAGGTTACAACAGAACGAATTGTTTGCGAAATATTTAATCACCATAATAAAAAGGAATACAGGATTATTAATGATGATTTATCATCCCTTGATATAGACCTGCAAGATTTAATTAAACCAACTGAAGACTTACCTCTTGATAGTCGTATTACCAATACTACACTTTTTGGTTATCAGAAGTGGGGTGAGTTATTCAATGCCAGACAACTCAAACATATTTCGACATTAATAAGTAAGTTCAAGCAGCAAGATTTTTTCTATGTAGATTCCGAATATGCAAAAGCGGTTGCAACATATATAGCAATATTAATTGATAGAATAATAGCAAGAAATACATCATTTGGTATTTGGCATATTTTACAAGAGACATTTGAACACCCATTTGGAAGACAAGCAATATTCATGGTATTTGATTTTCCCGAAATGAATCCATTTTCGGACATTTCAAGTTCTGATTATAATCAGTGCAATCAAATAATAAAATATCTTGAATCAGAAAATGATATCTTTCCTGTTAACTGTAATAATACTGCAAGTGGCGATAAAAGTCAATTTAAAGAGAAGGAGATTACTGCAACTATTACTGACCCTCCATATTATGATGCAATTGCATATGGTGATATTTCTGATTTCTTTTACGTATGGTTAAAGAAGACATTAGGTGATTTTTTTCCATATAATTTTAGCACCCCACGAACACCTAAATCTGATGAATGTACTGCAATAAAAAGTCATCATGACAATGACCTGAACAAGGCAAAGGAACATTTTGAGAATAAACTAAAGATGATTTTATCGGCAGTTGAATATCAAACTAACGATATAATCTCCATAATGTTTGCGCACCAAAGTACAGAGGCTTGGACGACCTTATGTAACTCAATAATTGAATCTCGGATGAATATAACAGGAAGTTGGGCAATTGATACAGAAGTAACAGGTGCATTGAAATCTGATAGAGCATTTTTATCCAGTTCAGTAACCGTTTGTGCAAAACCTACCCAAAGACATGGTTTTGGGAATTATAAACAAATTAGAAACACTATTGAAGAAAAGGTCACAACTGAGGTCAACAACCTTTATCGGCTTGGTTTCCGTGGCGCAGATTTATTAACAGCCTGTTTTGGGCAAGCAGTAAGTGTTTTTGGACAGTTTGAGCGAGTAGAAAAAGCAGATGGAAGTCAAGTATCAATTGCAGAATTACTTGAAATGGCTAAAGAATTTGCATTTAATGCTCTATTAAAAGGATTTGATGGTGATGATTTTACTAAGTTTTATATAGGATGGTTACAGTTGTATGGGTTTACTGAAAGTGACTTTGATGATGCTGCCAAATTTTCACGGGTTGGATTAACTATTAATGTATCAGATTTATTCATGCATAATATCTTTATTAAGAGAGGGAATAAGCAAGAATTAGCAAGTTATAAAGATAGGATAGCATCAAACCGTAGATTAGGGGACAGCAATCATGATTTTATTATTGATAATGTGCACAAGGCTATGGCAATCTATTCTGGTACAAATAGAAATGAATTGTTAACATATATTGCCAAAGTTGCAGTTTCTCCAGAAAGTTCATTTTGGCGTGTAATAACATCCCTATGTGAAGTTTTGCCTCAAGGTAGTGATGATTATAAACAAGCAACGGGTCTATTATTGAATAAGGACAGCCTTATTCGTGAAAGCAAAAATATTCAACAATCTACAGGAGCACAAGGTCAACTGTTTTAATATTATAATAAAATGACAAAAGATTCTCTTTTTAAAGCACTTGGAATGTTCATTGAAGCATTCAGACCATACATAGTTCTTAAACTAACTGAAAATGCTGGTGACAAGTGGGATAAATGGTTCTATGAAGCACTAAGTGATGCACAAAAAGCCAACTGGGACTTGGGTATAAAAAATGGTACACCACCTGTTAATTTAATCGATTTTCACCATTTGAAATCATTTGCCATTAAATATAAAGACTTACTGAAGTCTGATTTTGGCAGGGATGCAAGCAAACTTCCAACATGGTTGCAGGAGATTGCTGATGTCAGGAATAAATGTAACCACTTTCAGGAAGTTGAAGAACGGGATATCCGTAGGGCATTTGACAATATGATTGATATCGCCAACATTTTAAAATTGAAAGAATTAAAGTTAGAAATCGAGAGGCTTCAGAAGGGTGAATCAGTTGAATCAAAAGTAAAAGAAGGGAAGGTTACTCATGGTTTAGTTCCGTGGTTCAAAAATGTTACTCCACATCTCGATATTAGACAAGGTAATCTCGATGAATCAGTGTTTGCTGCTAATCTTGCCGAAGTTGCACTTGGACACGGTAGAGAGGTTTATCAGAATCCAAGTGTATTTTTTTCCAAAACATATTTTACAGAAGGTCTGAAGAACGTTGCCAAGCGAGTAATAAAAGGATTAAATGGTGAAGAAGATGCTGAAAACAGGGTTATCTCATTGCAAACTGGGTTTGGCGGGGGAAAGACGCATACGTTAATTTCGCTCTATCATATCGCAAAATCAGGTAAAAAACTCGGCAATTTATTACACACACAAAGTTTGCTGGATTATATCGGTAATCCTGATTTCGACAATGCCTCAATTGCTATATTCACAAACAGAACCAACGACCCAACACAAGGAAGGAAAACTGAAGATGGATTAACAATTCGAACACTTTGGGGTGAATTGGCATATCAATTAGCAGGTAAAAAAGGATATGAAGTTATCCGTCCTAATGACGAAAACAGAACTGCACCAAAAGGTCTTTTCAAAGAAGTTCTGAAAAATACAAGTAATGCACTAATACTTATAGATGAACTTGCTGATTATTGTGTTGCAGCATCAGGGGTGCAGGTTGGTGGGTCAACATTATCAGACCAAACAATTTCATTTATTCAGGAATTATCAGAAACTGTTGCAAGCATGAATAATTGTGTGCTTGTAGCAACACTCCCTGCTTCAGTCGAAGAGGTTGCAAATTCTGAAAAAGCAGCACAAATTCTTAATAGTCTTACTAACCGCCTTGGTAGAGTGGGTGCTGACACCAAACCAGTAGCAGATGAAGAGATTTTTGAAGTTATCAGGTACAGATTATTTGAAAATATAGGGTCGACTGATGTAATTAATGATACAGTCAATAAATACTGTGTTCTATTTTCTGAATTAAAAACGGAAATACCAGATTATGCCTCACGGTCAGAATACAAAGAGAGGATTAAGAAATCATATCCATTCCATCCAGAATTGATTGATGTTTTTCGTATCAAATGGGCAAGTAATCACAATTTCCAACGTACAAGAGGCGTATTGAGGCTTTTAGCATCAATTGTCACTGACCTGTGGAGACGGCAGGAATCTTTAACTGGCACAAATGCTCTTATTCATATATCGGATGTTAATTTTTCAAATCTTGATGCTCTGTCAGGGCAGTTAAAGAAACTTTATGGCAACGGATATGATGCAGTTATAACTGCTGACGTTTCTGGAAAAAGTTCAAACGCTTTTCGTATCGATAAATCAAAGAAAGAGTTGGGTGATTTTAATTTGGCTGAAGGACTTGCTGCTACCATTTTGCTTGGAAGTTTCGGAAGTACTGGTTCAAACAAAGGAACAAGCGTTCAGGAACTTAAATTAGCATCTATCAAACCAAATTCATTTAACCATAACAACATTCATACTGCGCTTGATTTATTGGAAGAAAGTGCACATTATCTTTATTATAGCACAACAGGACAGAGGCGATATTGGTTTCATACCAAGCCAAACATAAATATCCTGATAAACCAAGCAAAAGGAGATATATCAAATCCCGATATTGAAAATGACATAATCAGAAGACTTAATGAAAAGTCAAGAGGTATTCAGCTTTTCAACGTTCTTGTCGACCCTGCAGAAGAAATAATTCCAGAACAACAAAAACCAACACTGGTCATCTTGCATCCGAAATACTTGGCAAATCCTGACAAGTTAAATGGGAATACCAAGCCTGTAATTGAAAGAATAGCGACCAAAAAAGGGAATAATGAGAGGGTATATAGAAATACTATGCTGTTTCTTGTTTGCTCAGAGGTTACTTATGGCAAACTTCAATCGGATGTACGTGAATATCTTGCTTGCTCAAAAATACGAGGCGAATATGCAAGTCAGTTGGAAAAAGACCAGAGGGAAGACATTGACCGCAGGATAAAAGAATCGTCAAATGAAAGTGACAAATCAATGGTGGCAGCATATTCTATTGTTGTCAAACATTCGGTTAAGAATGGCTTCGAAAAGCTGCTTTTAAGGCAGTTTAAGGATAGTTTGGACAGTCAGGTAAACAACAACGTCATTTCGCTATTAAAAGAAGAAGAATGGCTGTTAGATTCAGTCGGACTTAATATTCTTCGTTCGAATAATCTTCTGCCTACCGTTGATAATCCAATAAAAACAAAGGAAGTATACGAGGCATTTATACGGTTTGATGACAAGCCAATGATATCCGGAGTAAGTGCAGTTCAAACCAGCCTTCTTAGGTACTGTACTAATGGTGAGTTTTGTATAGCAACTGGGGACGGTAAGGAATTTACCCACGTATATTACAAGGAAACAGTCCCCTATTTTGAGGTGACCAACAATTCATATTACCTTCTCGATAAAAGCCTGAAACCTGTTCCAGTGATTCCTGAACCAACTACACCTGATGGGAAAAATCCAGAAGGAGATGGTGGAACACGCCCTGTTGATGAACCAGAAGGTGGAAAAATGGGAGAGAAACCAGAAACCATTAAGAAGTTCAAATCAATCACTGTCTCTGGTAAAGTCCCTGTAGAAAAGTACCATGAACTATTTACCTGTTTTATAACACCATTTGCTATGTCAGGAAATAAGTTGGACATTGATGTGAAATTCAAAATCAAATCCACAGAAAGCAGTCCTTTGGATGAAACGAAACCGCAATATAAGAATGCAAAAGAGGCTGCAAAACAGTTGGGATTGGAGTTTGAAGAAGACCAGTAATAAGACTGAAATATTTATTCAATATGGATAAGATAAAGTTAACTGACTCCAGAATCTTCCAAATCAGCGAAGAATTTGCAAGTCTCTTAAATGATTATTGCTTTGAGGATGATAGTTATAAACACTGGGAATTAAAAGAGTTCAGGACTTTTATTGACAAGCACTACGATGATTTGGTACTTGGAGCAATTGAGGAAGGAATGATTATGCCTTCTGAAAAAAAGTACTTTAAAACTAATGTCGGTGACCTTCATGAAGCAATAAAAATGAAAACCATTGAAATTCTGAAAGTTTTCGTTAGTCGTAGAGCAGATAATATTTGATAATAAATGATATTGGCATTAGAATTAGTTTAACCAAATTGGTCAGATGTACATCTCAAACATGACTCACTTCCTTGATGAACAAGGAAACATACCAAAGCAAATGCCCAAGGAAGCCAGAGAACTTGCAAACTTTCTTGCGCTGGTAGTTGATTCAACGACAAGGACATGTCCTATTACATTAACCACAACTGAAATTAGATGCTTTAACAAAGGATGTCATGGGATAATAAACTCTGCACTAAGCAGGGCAAAAGTATGAAATCCGGTGGCATTGCCCTGTATGTGAAAATGAAGGTGTGGTAAGCCATTGGCAGGGGACGAAATGGGATAATACGAGGTAGGCACATAATTTTCTCTTATCACCAGATAATGACATAGGAATTATGACTTGTTTTTAGTTTAATAATGAAAAGAAAGAAATCACATTCTTCCAATGATTAGAATTCAAAGAGACATTTTTTTACGCAGTTTCAGAGTTATTTCAAATCAATCTTTTGATTTATTTGTTGGTTCTGGTGCTTCTATAAATTCTGGTATACCAACAGGAAATGATTTAATATGGCATTTTAAACGTGAGATATTAAACAGCAAAGGAATCATTGATGGGAAAAGATTCACTGATTTAAAAATTGAAGATAACCGAAGGATAATTCAGGCATATTTCGACCAACGAGGTGACCGGGATATTTCCAATCCCTACTCTTTTTATTTCGAAGAGTGCTATCCTGACCAATTCGTCCGGAAGGAGTTTCTTACGCATTTAGTGAGAGATAAGAAACCATCAATAGGTTTTCTTTGTCTTGCGGCATTAGTGGAAAATCGGAAATTTAACATAGTATGGACGACCAATTTCGATGACCTCATTGAAAAAGCAATTAATGCCCTCAATTATAGGAGTTGTCAAATAGTGTCCCCTGAAAATGCCCCTTCAGTAAGGAGTTTCAATTCCGACATACCAACTATTGTTAAACTTCATGGTGATTTTCGGTACGACCCATTGCAAAATACGACAGAAGAGCTTCAGTCGTTAGAGGGAAGTTTGCATAAATATTTTTTGGATACTTCTCGAAGAAGAGGTCTGATAGTAGTTGGCTATTCCGGCAATGATGAATCTGTAATGAATACCCTTGAAAAAGCATTGGAACAGCAAAACCCATTTCCTAAAGGCTTAATATGGTGTATCCCACGTGACGTTGTACCAAATAATAGACTTATAAAGCTTATAGAGAGAGCCAACGTAATAAATAATCGCTCTGGCTTTTTAGAGATTGACAGCTTCGATTATTTCATGCACGAAGTATATAAATCATGTGAGATAGTAAATGAAAGCATTGATTCAATTGCAAAAGAAAGGTTTGAACAGAGACGAAGTTTCAAATTACCCCAAAATAATACTGAAACGATTCCTATACTTTTAAATTCAATTAAGGCAGAACGCTTTCCTAAGAGTGTCCTTTCAACAAGAACAACCATTACAGGAGAAGGTAAATGGAAAAGATTACGTGAACTCATAACAAATACTAATATCGTAGCAGCTTTTGGCAAAAAAGATGTCCTCTGGCTTTTTGGGGACGAAGATGAAATAAGAAAAGTATTCAATGGATTGTTAATTGAAGAATTGAAAATCTCGGATATCCCACAATACTTATTATTTCACACTGATTCGTTTTACTTGGGATTAATTTATGATTTTATTGAAAGGTCACTTACAACTGATTATGGATTCTCTCTCTACTCAAAAGGGAGAAGTATTAGAAAATTTTTTCTTGCAGAACTGACAGTAAGTCAAGTTGAAATTGATACGATTAAAAAATGGAATAGGAACTTCTCAATTCCAAGTGAATTAATCATCTACGAAGCTTTCGAACTAAAAGTCGAATTTGTTTCCAATGAACTCTTTCTATTATTAAATCCAACATTACACATAACCACTAAAGTAGGTACAGAACCATCGAAAATATCTGCCACCTATTTATCAAATGCCATACTTTCAAACAGGTACAATGATAGGTACGGTAGGAAACTTGATTGGTGGTTAAAAAAAATAAAAGAAAAGAATAATCACTTAAATTTCAAACTGGGTGATTTTGAGATAAAGTTGAATGACTACTTTTCAACAGCAGCCATTAAAGTAAAGGATAATCTCTATTGTTTTGAGGGTTATACAAAACTACCAGAACCATTTATCTATTTCCATCATCAGGATGAGTCGTATAAATCTATACATCCCATAAATGGACTTAAAATGTATAGTCCATTAGATAATAGTTTTGGAAAGGGGACTACTCCCCGAAAGATAAATTTGGCAATTATCTCACCAGATTTTGGATTTGAAAGAGTAAAAGCTCACTTGGATTCATTACTTAACGCTGCTTCGCCAATCTGGGAAAAAGAGTATTTGAAGGATTACACGGGATTTGATGATATATATAAGAAACTCCTTATTGTTCCACGCTCTATTCAGAGTGAATACGTAGTATTGTTAAACGGAAACGAAGTTAAGCAATTCTCAATTTTTCAGTTTTATGATTATCTGAAAAGCAAAATAGATAAACTTGCCTCACTAAGTACAGATATTGACTGCACATTAATATATATTCCGGATGTTTGGAAAAGGTTTAGGGAATTAAAAAATGTTGAAACTTATTTTGACCTTCATGATTCCCTGAAGTTATATTGCGTAAAGAAAGGTCTGAAAATTCAGATTATTGAGGACAAATCTTTGAACTATAATGACCAAGCCAAAATTCGTTGGTGGTTGTCATTAGGTTTATATGTTAAAGCGAATGGCACTCCTTGGAAAGTTAAAACAAATAACTCGGAGACTGCCTTTATCGGATTAGGATATGCTATTCGGAATAAATCAAGGAGCAAGGTCGTTTTAGGAAGCAGTCAACTATTTGATGGTAATGGCAATGGATTGAGATTCCTGTTACAGCCAATTGAAAAGCCAATATTTTACAACCGGAATCCCTTCATGAGTAAAGAGGATGCGTTTCGTTTAATCAGTAACATAAGAAACACATATCATAAAATTGACCCAGTAATCGGATTAAAGAAACTGGTTATCCATAAAACAACACACTTTACTGGAGAAGAAATGGAAGGCATTTCAAATGCTCTTGAAGGTATAGATAATATTGAGTTGCTTCAGGTACAGCAATTCAGTAATTGGCGTGCCATAAAGTTGATTAAAACAAATTATGCCAAGCATGGGTTTGATGGATATCCAATTGAGCGGGGAACAATTGTACAATTGGATGAATTCAGTTTTCTATTGTGGACACATGGATTAGTTCAGAACAAAGAACTGAATGGAAAGTATTATCAAGGCAAAAGGGGAATACCTACTCCGCTCCTAATTAAACGTTTTAGAGGTATAGACCCTATTGAAACAGTTGCAGAGGACATTTTAAAACTTACGAAAGTAAACTGGAATGGAGCGGAACTCTATAAAACTTTTCCTGTTACCATTGATTTCGCCAAACGACTCTCAGTAATGGGAAAACAATTGGAAGAATTGGGGAATAAGCCATATGACTTCAGGTACTTTATTTGACTATACTGTATAAAATCCCCTGTTAATAACATTTAGTGAAGGTTAGCTCAATTTGAAAACAATAGAAAATATTGGCTTGTTATTTGGCTTACAAAGAAAAAGACCGTTGCAATCTATTGATTTACAACGGTCTAACTTTGTTACTGGTCGGGGTGAGAAGACTCGAACTTCCGACCCCTACGTCCCGAACGTAGTACGCTACCAACTGCGCTACACCCCGATTTAACCCTACATCCGCCAACCGGCGGAGAAGGAGTTGTTCGCCCTCCGTCA
>Ga0208040_1001197_pt1 | contig 26648 bp, 23 predicted proteins | sample AD_UKC083_MetaG_FD_184431 | JGI IMG/M metagenome (GOLD analysis project Ga0208040, IMG submission 184431) | Active sludge microbial communities of municipal wastewater-treating anaerobic digesters from USA - AD_UKC083_MetaG (SPAdes) (version 2) | ecosystem: Engineered > Bioreactor > Anaerobic >...
AAGAATAATTACTGCAACAATAATTATCGTATATTCCGAAAAATCAATCCACTCACTGATTCTCTCTCTATTGCTGCCGGCTGAACCGCCGCTGCTGCTGCTGTCTCCGCCGGCTAATAACAGTACAAGACTTATTAAAAACGACTTCCAATAATTTTTCTTCAAAACTTCCTTGGCTTTGAATTTAAGTTCTGCTCTTACCCACATATTAACCTCCTTTTACGACAAGGGTACCGTGATGTTGTCACATCCCTTGACACATACTTATTAAAAGTATTACTGCTGTATTCATAATATTATAACATCATCCCGACCCCTCCCCATAGATAAAAGGACAGGGCAGTATAAACCAGCAAAAGTGCCATTATAATATTCACAATTCTTTCATTTTTAAATAAGAATTTCTGAAATAAAGACCCGAAAACCGCCCAGCTGCATGTGGATAAAAAACTCACAGAAGCCAGAAACAACGAAAACATACTCAGCACAAAAACAGAATCATAATATGGGACAATAAATGTCGATACTATGGTAATACAATAAATAATAACCTTTACGTTGACAAACTGAAGAAGAATTCCGGCTGTAAAGGTATTGGTGGCATGGCTTTCGTCTTCAGCATGGGGTTTGCTTTTATATATCTTCCAGGCAAGCCATAATATGTAGGAAGCCCCTATAAAAGTCATAACCGGCTTTATTGATGGAATCAAACTGTATAAGGTTACACTCAAAAAACTGCTTAATACCATAAGAATTAAAAATCCGAAAAATACTCCGGCATTAAACCTGATGCTTTTTTTAAAACCGTACCTCGTTGCATTGGACATTGCCATAATATTATTAGGTCCCGGTGTAAATGTTGTTATGATAACATAAGACAAAAAAGCTGTGACATTGGACATGACGTACCTCGTTTTTACACTATAGAATAATAATACAGCTTGTACATGATTTAGTCAAACAAATTTCCTTACAAGGGGACGGTAGGGTGTTGTCACGGAGGGTTAGGGCATTTTACTGCATTTTTCCAAAAATATTTTAATATTATTTTTTTCTTTTGCTATGTCTACATTTGTTCTTCCCATCCTGTCACAAAAACCCAGCAATGCAATTTCATCTATATCTGTATCTTCCCTCATGGACTTGATATCTGCAAAAGCCATATCCTTCACTACATGAAGTATCTGCATGTGCCACCTTACAAGTCCTTTGACCGTCTCAATGAATTCATCATCTTTTGTAATTTCCTTAAGAAATTTTACGCATAGGTCGGATCCCACGGATTCATGATTATAAGCTGTTATTTTGCCCCTTTTATTTTTGGTTGTTTCAGCCTTTCCTATATCGTGGAGCAGCGCCGCCCACATAAATGCTTTTTCGTCCCTGCTAATATGTCTTAGCCCGGCTGCCTGGTCAACCACCAGCATTGTATGATTCCAGGCATTTCCCTCCGGATGATGAACTGGCGACTGTTCTGTTTCCTTTAGTTTGTGCAGCATATAAAAAGGATGTTCCTTGAATATTTTAGTGTTTACAATGGAGTTAAGAAATATTGACGGCTGTTCATCCAGTAAAATATGATTGTTAATTTCATTTAACAACAATATCTTGATGTCATCATCTATTTTGTTTAAATTCAATTTCTTTTGTTTAAGCTGCATAAATACCTCTGTCTAAAATAATGTTAGCACATAGTTAACATTCCATCTTAAACATAGAAATATTCTGTTAATATTTGCTTAATTTCTGAAGTTTTGTTAGCGGCCATATATCTGTGAAATTTTTTTCCGTAACAAAAGTTCAAATTTCCGGTAGGAAAAGTGGACAAGATAAAGAAAAAAGTGCTGAATCAACTATGATACAGCACTTTTAATATACTTTAAATATAACCTAGGATTGTTTTTTTAGGGAATGGACAACCCAAAATCAGAGTCTATTTCTGCTTCAAATAAAGCCGCTACCGCTGCATAACCATCTTCCGTCAAATGAATATCTGCCATAGGTACCAAAGGATTGCTTATATCGGCATATAGATATCCAAAACCATAGGCAAACATGTGTCCGCCTGGTCTTTTATACAGACCTTCAGAATATCCATTGACTATCGGGAGCGTTTCAATAAATTCAATTGAATCAGGGTATTTTGCTTCCACCGCATCAATGGCAGCCTCTAGAACATCATTTAACTTCATCACTTGCGGAGCCAGATCGATGATGCTTAAAACACCAGATGCAGCTAATAATAATTCCTGTAATTCAGGCGAAAGTGACGGAAGAAGCGTCGGGAGCAATTGATCAAGAATACTATTCAGATGGAATAGCTTTTTTTCTGGCGGTATAGAAACAAAAACCTCATAATCCATTCCGAGTACACCCATATTGCTAAAACCAAATGCAAGATCGTCCAACGAAATATCAGCGGACACACCGCCTAGATCAAATACAATCCCCTGCTCAGCGAGTTCAATCAAGATCGGCAAGGGATTATAATAGCCCATTACATAGACCTTTACATCTTTACTTGCCTTAAGTGTTTTCCTTAATATAGTTTCCACATTTGCCTGCAGTTCCTCTTTGCCTCCACCGGCATCGAAATATTCGACACCCGCTTTCAATGCGAGCAGAGCCTCCACAGGATCTATGGGAACACGATTCTCTGTACAACTATCAAAATATGCATAAAAAGGTTCAAGGAAATCATTCGCTCCGATTGTTAGTGTAACAATATCAGCATGGACTAAATTTTTATAAGCTTTTGATGAGGTAGCTCTAGCCAGCTTTGCTGCTGTATTGCCGGAAATGCTGTAGTCTTCATTAAATGAATCAATAAAACCTTCATCAAAAAGCCATTTTGCTATCAGATCAGTATAACCGCAATCCGAGCCCTCTTCCCAACCGGGGAGTTCTCCTGACATCGCTCTCACACCAGCCGCATTGGAATCTCCTAAGGCGACATAATTAATGACAGCAGGGGCCTGATCGGGCAAACGTACAAAATCAGGTATTCTTGGTGCCGCTAACGCCGGAGTTACAGACGAAATGGCAAAAATAAGCACCAGAATAACAGGCAACCATCTTTTAATTCGTTTGTTCATTTTAATTCCTCCTATCGTATATAATATTTACCCATATTTCCGAATATTAAACCACTTTTTAAACAAAATGCTTGAGGATGTCAAAAGCCAATTAGGACTTGAGGGTATCAGCACTTAATAACACATAATAACACTATGTAACAAACAAAAATTTATATTTCTTTTTATAGTACGGCTTTTATGATATAATTATAGGGCAATAATGTTTATATTATTGTAATAATAAAGGAGACAGCCATGAATCTTAAAAATATAATCATTAATTTGTTAAGTTCGATTAAGAAACCCCGTGATTTTCAAGACCAGGACCTGCAGTTTGAAAATAAACCTCCGGTAAGGCGGGGAAAATTGAAGTTTTTGTTAATCCTGCCTGTACTGCTTATTGCAGTTGCTGTAATAATGTCCTGTCAGTATACAGTTGAGGAAACAGAGCAGGCAGTGGTGACAACCCTTGGGAAGGTAACAAGCGTTGAATCCGCAGGACTGCATTTTAAACTGCCCTACCCCATACAGGGTGTAACAAAGGTAGCTGTAAATAAAACACAAAAATTACAAATAGGCTACTCAAGCGAAAGTGAGTCTGACAGTTATTTATACACATCAGTAGCAGATGAAGCGAAAATGATAACCGGAGACTTCAACATTGTAAATATAGACTTCTTTATCGAATGGAAAATTTCAGACCCCGTAAAGTTTTTGTATAATTCAGATGAACCGGCACAGATTTTAAAGATGGTGTCACAGTCATCAGCAAGAAGCATAATCGGTTCAAAAGATGTAGATGGTGTTTTAACTACTGAAAAATCAATAATCCAAGCGGAGATTAAGGAAAAAATAGTCAACAAACTGGAAAACTATGATTTGGGAATTCAGCTTTTAGATGTCAAAATTCAAGACAGTCAGCCTCCAACTCAAGAGGTAATCCAGGCCTTTAAAGAAGTTGAAACAGCAAAGCAGGAAAAGGAAACAAGGATAAATGAAGCATTGGCTTACAGGAATAAAACCCTGCCTGCAGCTGAAAGCAGCGCAGATAAATTAATCAGGGAAGCCGAATCCTACAGGGAATCTAAAATCAATGAAGCAAAAGGCGATGTGGCAAGATTCAATGCAATGTATACAGAATATGCCAAGAATAAGGATATAACCAGAACCAGAATGTATTTGGAAACCATAGAAGAAATTCTGCCCGGCGTAAAGGTGTATATTGATTCATCAGAAGGCGGAGTGCAAAAATTACTGCCTTTGGAAAGTTTTAATACAGAAAATGGGGGTGAAAACTAATGCAGGAAACTAAAAAGAAAAGCAAATTAGGGTTTCTTATAAAATTAATTATATTCATTGTATTGGTTGTTTCAATTACCAACACAGCCTATATAGTAAGAGAAAATGAATATGCCTATGTAACCAGATTTTCAAAATTTGTAAAAATCCAGGATACTGCAGGACTGCATTTCAAGCTCCCCCTATTGGATAAAATAGAAAAAATACCTCAGTACAGGATGATGTATGATATACCTCCGTCAGAAGTATTGACAGGGGACAAAAAAACATTGGTAGTCGACAATTTTACTGTATGGCAGATAGATGACCCCTATGCATTCATGAGGACAGTATCAAGAATATCTGAAATGGAGAACCGTATTGATGCGGTTGTATACAATGCAGTTAAAAACACACTGGGAACAATGAACCAAACTGCCATTATCAATTCAGACAACAGCTCCATTGACGACGTTAATGATAAAATAACCGAACTGGTCAATGCCCAGCTTAAAAACTACGGTGTATCCACTATTGCAGTTGAAATTAAAAGATTAGACCTGCCAAAAGACAATGAATCGGCCGTATACAACAGAATGATTTCAGAAAGAACACAAATGGCGGAAAGCTTCAGGGCAGAAGGTAATTTGGAAGCAAGCAAGGTGGTTAATGAAACAGATAAGGAAGTTGGAATACTTTTATCTAAAGCATCTGCCGCTGCAGAAGAATTAAAGGGGCAGGGTGAAGGCGAATATATGAAAATTATTGCCGAAGCTTATTCTACGGAAGACAGAATGAATTATTACGAATTCATCAGAAGTCTGGAAGCCCTCAAGGTCACGATGAAGGGTGAAAAAACACTGATCCTGCCTGCTGACAGCTTTATTGTCAGAGTACTGAACGGCTATTAATGCAAAACAGGCACTCCGGAGTAGGACTAGAAACTTAAAAGCTCATTCTATTTCGAATGAGCTTTTTATCATATGCATGTTATAAACTGGCAGATTAACTGTTTCTATATTGATTACAGGTTTATTTCATTTAGTATATACTTGATTATTTTCATTTCTTCTCTGTTCAGGGTTACCCCTTTTCCCATTCTTTCATGGTCCGGGGACCATTCCCTTATGTCAAATTTAGGTTCTCTGTCATTCCAGCTTACCATGTTCAGTTCCTTTGTCCAGCCCTTTGCCGATTCAGAAAGCACGGCTAATTCTTCGGTTATTTCAAATTTTATTTCAGCCATCTTTTATCCTCCATAGTTTTTTTATTCTAATTTTACATCCGTTAATATTTCAACAATATTTGATGTTTCCTTTCACTCCCAAGAAGTTGTCACAATTTGATTTATTATATTATACCGCAGATTAAATAATATATCAAAGTGTTTTAAACTGTGCTATAATTAAAATATCACTTTAGGAGAAACAAGAAAATGAAGAAAAAAGACATATTGCTGGCAGCCTTGATAGTATTAATATGGGGTAATAATTTTACAGTTATAAAACTGGGATTAGACGGAGTTCCATCTATGCTGCTGGTTTCATTACGATACATTCTTACATCATTTCCTGCAGTATTTTTTATAAAAAAGCCCCAAACGGAATTAAAATATATTGTATTATATGGACTTACTGTAGGCGTTGGACAATTTTCCTGCTTGTTTTATGCAATGGAAATTGGAATGCCTGCAGGCATAGCTTCGATTGTCCTTCAAATCCAGGCTTTTATATCACCGGTTCTGGCAATGATATTTTTAAAGGAAAAGATAAAAAGGAAGCAAATAATTGGATTCGTAATATCAGCTGCAGGTTTGGTACTTATAGCTATGGCCTCCACCGGAGACAGTATAAATAAGGTTCCTGCTTTAGCCTTTATACTTATGTTAGCTGCACCTACATTCTGGGCTGTATCAAATATGGTTGCGAGAATCGCTTCCGACAAAGCTGCTGCAAAGGGTGAAAAACTGAATATGGTAAGCATGGTTGTATGGTCAGGCCTTGTTCCCCCGATTCCATTGATGGCTATGGCACTTATGCTGGACACACCTGAAACCATTCTTAATATACTGACAAACTTGAACGGCACTTCAATATTCGCAGTGTTATATATAGCATTTGCAGCTACATTAATGGGATATGGTGCTTGGAGTGTATTAATAGCAAAATATCCTATGAGCATAGTTGCTCCAATTACCCTTATGGTTCCCATAGTAGCACTCTTGTCAGCAAGAATAGTTCTTTCAGAACAGCTGACACAATTACAGTGGGTGGGCTTAATCGTCATTTTAGCAGGACTTTTTACTGCAAATATTAATCCCGGTATTATTAAGAATATTTTTAAGTCGAAAAATGCAATCTAAAAAAGGCTGCTGAGACAACCTATATCTCAACAGCCTTTAATTGTGATTACACTTATTTTATTGCGGGATTTTCCATTATTCCCATAAATAGGGGGATTCCTGTTTCAACATCGATAATGCCGTAGACAAAGGGTCTGTCGAATACGACTTTCGGCAGCTCTACAGGCATTGAGGTCAATTCCATTTCAACTGATGTTACCGCTGCAGCTTCCGTTCCCTTTTCATCGACCTTTATATATGTTTTTTGTTTTACATCCCCTATGTACAAATCATTTTCTTGTCTCATAAGTGAAAAATCAGCATTGTAGGGTTGGAATGCTATTTCCATTCCCAATTTTGACAGCTCGTTTTTCAAGCTGTCTTCATAGGAGGTTTCAAACTTAGGAAGTGAAAGCTCGATGTTTTTAACTTCCTTACCTGCCAATAACCTGGTTAAATCCAAGGCTGACAGCTCATTTATAAGGTCTCCTGGTGTCTGACCCTGAGCAGGCAGCAAGCCCACAAAAGCAAATTGTTCATCTTCGTAAGGAAGAACTACTCCTGTTATGTCATTTAACTTCAGATAGTCAATATCGCCTCTTCGGTTCATGAAGTCCGCTTTTACCTTGCCCGTTGGTGCATTAAATTCCATCTCAAAGGTTTTATTGGCTGAAAATTGTTCCTTCCAGTCTCCCTTGAAATAAATTGCGTTGATTAAATACATGATCAAATCATCGCTTATTTTATCAACTATTTTATCTATTTTCCCGTTGGTGGCTTCCTTCACCCAGCTGTTTATCTCATCCGGCGCTGAAGCCTCGCCAAAATCCAGGCTCTTTATGTAAGCTGAATAATAATCTGCATTTGTTTGAAGAAAATCCTTATTTACATTGTAACCTTCTCTCAGCCAAATTGAATTGGTTATTGAAAATTTTGCAGTCCTGTTCTCTGCCATCAGTGTCATCCAATCATTAAGGCCTGTATTCAGCTCTTCCAAGTCTATATTATCAGCACTCAGTGCCTTCAGCATCCCTGTCCTGGTTTCATTATTTGCTCCGTTTAATGTCATCGCCAGTGCAAAGTATGCAGAGGGTGCAGATATCATAATATTCCCCTGGTTTTCGCTGCTTTCTTTAAACAGGTTCCAGGCAAAATTCAATACAGCTTGATTTAATTCAGTATTCATTGACTCAGGCACCCTGTTCTTATTTTGTGATAATATCCCCTTCATCAAATCTCCCGATGGAGATGCACAGCCTCCTAAAACCATAGCTGCAACAAGCAGTATGCATAATAGTAAAGTAATTTTATTTTTCATGTAAAAACCTCCTTTGTAAAGCTTAGACGGATTTTACCTGAATAATGTTCCTTTGAATCCATTACAGCCTGATTTCTTCTTCCATTTCCTTAAACAATCTGTCAAACTCTGAAACATCACCTGAAATTTTATACTTATGCTCAGGAGCAGGGAATGTACCTTCTTTTACTTCCTTCACATATTGTGCAAACCCTTGTGTTGCAGCACCTGCTATGTCAGCATACTTCTTTGCAAATTTCGGTATGAACTCTTCATACATTCCTAAAGCGTCTCCGATAACCAATACTTGGCCGTCAGTATCAGCTCCTGCTCCTATGCCGTATACCGGAATGGGCAGAATTTTATGAACAAAGGCGCATACTTCTTCCGGCACTCCTTCCAGCAAAACGAATTTTGCTCCTGCCTTATATACAGCAAGGGCATCATTTATTACAGCGCGGGCGCTTTCTGTTGTACGACCCTGGGCTTTAAAGCCGCCCATGGCAGCTGAGCTTTGAGGTGTCAGCCCTACGTGTCCGAATACAACTATGCCTGCTTGAGCGATTGCTTTGATTTTATCCTCTACAGCAATCCCGCCCTCTAATTTTATTGCATCCACATCTGCTTCCTTAATGAAGCGAACAGCATTATGCACTGAATCTTCAACACTTTCATGATAAGAGCCAAAGGGCATATCACCGATTACATATGTATTTGGGGCGCCTCTTCTCACTGCCTGGCAGTGATTTATGCACATATCCATGGTTACGGGTGTAGTTCCCTGGTAGCCGTAGACTATCATCCCCATGGAATCTCCTACCAATATCATATCCATTCCTGCTTTTTCGGCATATGATGCGAAACAGCTGTCATAAGCCGTAACCCATACTGCCTTTTCACCCTTTTCCTTCATCTTGTATAAGTCTAAAATTGTTTTTTTCTTTGCCATAATAACCTCCTTTTTCTATTTATGGTGTTTATATTTTTCGCTTTAGGTGTAAATAACCTGATTTTATTATCTATATTTTATCTGCTTACTTAATGACATTGAGAACGAAAAAACCGTCCTTAAAATTCGGGAATTTCTATACCTTTCTCTACGCTTTTTATAAGTCTTAGAATATTGTCTATGGTCGCTTCCAGGTTTTCCTTTGATTTATGTCTGCTTATTTGAAAGTCTTCAGGAAGTCTGTTGATTGTAAATATTGAAGTAACCCCCATAGTGTAGGCTTCATCAATATTCCCTGCTGCCCCTCCGGCTATGACAGTCACAGGAATATTCTTATTTTTTGCCCGTTTCCCCACTCCTATAACAACCTTGCCCCTTAAGCTCTGGCTGTCAATTCTTCCTTCTCCGGTAAAAATCATATCTGCATCAGCAATTATATCATCGAATTTTACCGTATCCAGCACTGTTTCAATTCCCATTTGAAGGGTAGAATCAAAAAACACAATCATGCCTGCACCCATGGCTCCTGCTGCTCCGCTTCCGGGAATATCCCTGACATCTTTTCCTTTTTCCTTCTTAATAACATGGCTTAAATTTCTCAATCCTTTGTCAAGCTCAATAACCATATTTTCATCCGCACCTTTTTGAGGACCGAATATATAAGCTGCTCCCGAAGGTCCGTACATTGGATTGTCTATATCGCACATTGTTATTATTTCAATATTGTCCAATTCCTTCGCCCTGTGAGACATATCAATTTTGTCTATGTCTATAAGGGTTTCCCCCACAGGTATGAATTCATTTCCTTTCCTGTCGAAAAATTTTACACCTGCGGCTGCAGCCGCACCGCATCCACCGTCATTGGTGCTTGAGCCCCCCAGGCCTACTATTATTTTTTTGCAGCCCTTTTTTGCTGCTTTCATTATAAGCTGTCCCACCCCGTAGGTTGTTGTAAGAGCCGGGTTTTTTCTGTTCTCAACCAGTGGCAGGCCCGCACATGCAGCCATCTCGATTACTGCCGTGTCTCCAATCAGGCCGTAGAAGGCCTCCATATCTTCAAAGTAGGGATTGCTAACTGTTTCAAATACCTTTTCACCCCCTAATGCAGACAAAAAACAATCCACACTGCCTTCCCCTCCATCAGCAACAGAAATAGATACTACTTGGCAATGCGGAAAATGCTTGTTTATTTTATCAGAAATAATTGTGCAGATTTCAATAGATGTTAATGTTCCCTTAAAGGAATCAGGAATCAATACAACCTTATTCAAAAGTAAACCCCCTGTGATTAATCTTCGACTCTTTTAATTTTTGCCCCTAAGTTCATGAATTTGTTTTCAATATGTTCATAGCCTCTGTCTATATGCTCAATATTTCTTACTTCCGTCAATCCTTCGGCTATGAGGCCTGCAATAATCAAGGCGGCTCCTGCTCTCAAGTCTGTAGCTTGTACCACTGTTCCCTTTAAGCTTCTGTTCCCTGTTATTTTAGCCTGCTTCTTAGTAAATTCTATGTCTGCTCCCATTTTAACCAGCTCATCCACATATTTAAACCTGTCCTCGGATACCCCTTCAACTACAGTGCTTTCGCCGGATAATGAGGATAAGAGCACTGTCATGGGCTGCTGCAGGTCCGTAGGAAACCCGGGATAGGGAAGAGTTTGAATATTTACGGGAACTAATTCCTTATCGTAATAAACATGTATTGAATCACCGTATTCTTCTATGCCCATTCCCATTTCTTTAAGCTTTGCAGTTATAGGCTCCAGGTGCTTGGGTATTACATCATCTATTATTATATCTCCTTTTGTGGCAGCGGCAGCCACCATGTATGTACCTGCTTCAATCTGGTCCGGTATTACCTTGTATGTACAGCCTGTCAATTCCCTCACGCCGTTTATACGTATAACATCTGTTCCCGCTCCCTTGATATCTGCTCCCATTGAGTTTAAGAAGTTTGCCGTATCAACAATGTGAGGCTCCTTGGCTGCATTTTCGATTATTGTTTTACCCTCTGCATAAACTGCTGCCAGCATAATATTTATGGTAGCTCCCACACTTACCACATCAAGGTAAATTTTTGCTCCTGTTAGTTTATCAGCTTGTACGGTTATCCTCCCATCGGGAGCAATATCAACCTGTGCTCCTAATGCCTCAAACCCCTTGATATGCTGGTCAATGGGCCTCTCCCCTATGTCGCAGCCCCCGGGCATCAGTGAGGAAGCTCCCTTAAATCTTCCCAATCCTGCACCAAGCAGATAATATGATGCTCTCATTTTTTTGGATAATCCGTTTTCCAAATAGCAATTCTTTATATTGGCTGCATCTACATACAATGATGTATCATCTATATAGTCTGCCTGGGCACCTAATTCCCGCAATATTTGCAGAAAAACATTGACGTCCTTTATTTTTGGTACATTTTCTATGATGCACTTTCCGGAGCAGAGTATTGTAGCCGGTATTATTGCAACAGCTGCATTCTTGAATCCTCCGATATTTACTTTCCCTTTAAGCTTTGTGCCGCCTTCTATAACAAATTTTGACATAGTACTTCCTCACAGTTTATTTTTTATTCAATTCCGGGCAGATGTATTTGTGTTCCATCGCTAAAAATAACTTTCCACGTGGGGTCGGAATTTATTCTTTCAATATTTTGCCAATTTTCATCTTCTACACTATAATATGTCATTTCTATTTTTGCAATTTCTTTATTTTTTATTTCCGGATAGGTTAAAATTCTCGGTAATGCTTCTATTGCATGTATTGTGCGGATTTTCTCGGTTATTTCGGAAATCGAGATTATTTTTTGCATTTCAAATTTATAAATTCCTTCCTTATCAATAAAAAACTTCATATAGGAATTTTCTACAGAATAATCATTGTATCTTTTTGTATATATATAATTGCATCTGTTTTCTGAAATATGCTTTAAATTTTCAGCATATCCCCCTGCATCAATATTATAGTCTTTTATAAAGTTTTCAATTTTTTCCTTGATATTCAAATCTCCGTCTATTTTGCCGGGAACCCCGCTCCGCAGTTCCAGTCTCAGTTTCTTGCCGTCAATAACTTCCAGGATTTCTCCCTTTTTATTGCTGTATTTGTACACATCCTCCAGGGGCTCGATTTTTTCATGTAAAAAATTTTCCAAAAACTGTGAATCTATGTGAATTATTTCATACTCTGTATCCAAAACAGGCAGTGTATAAGTTTCCGCAGGTATTACAGCATTTATTTTTATGTTTTTCTCATCTAAAAGTTCTGACACCTCTTGGGCAAATTCCTTGTCCTTATTAGGATTATAGTCTGCCCTTATCATATTGCCTGAAGATACAAAAAGAAAAATATTTAAGATTAAGAAAGCTGTTATTAAAATTGTATTTGTCTTATTCCAATCCATGTTATTCTCCCTGCCACTCCTCAATCAAAGCACCTGATATGGCATTGAATATAAATGTCTTTTCGTTGGTTTCTATAACCCATACCACCCTTAAAACCTGTTCTTTTGAAATTCGCGATAAATCAAAATACCCAAGATAGATATTGTTGATTTCTTTTATCATTTCCTGCTTTAACGGTCTGATACTAGCAGCTGTTTCCTCAGTGGCCTGCTCAGATGTTTCATTTGCAGGATTATCTTCACCGGCTGTTGACCTGTCAATATTTCTTTCTATTACTTCAACAGCGGGAAGAACCTGTATTTGGGCCATTTTATACCCTTGTGCATCATCAATGTTTCTGATAAATCTTTTGTATGATATAACATTGTTTCCTGCTACATCGATTTGAAGAGCTGCATTCTCCCTAACTCTGCTGAATAATATAGGTCTTTCCAATATATTGTAGGAAAATGTAAACCTGTAACCATCATTACCTTCCAAAAGAATATTTTCTACATTGCTCAAATATCCGTTTTCTGGAAAGCCAAGGAATTCTTCAATAAAATTCACAGCCGCAGCAAAGCTTTTATAAACATCCAGCTCATTATCCGGCTCAATTGATGCATCGTAAAAATCCAGGAGACCATCCTCGTTGATTTTCAGTATCTTTTCCGTTCTGTAAACATAAACCAGGTTTCCGCTAACTTCAACAGACTTTCTTACATAGTCATAATCATTTCTGAAATAATCCCTGGCGATTTCATTAATTGTATCAATATCGAATACATCAAGCTCCGACTGGACAAAAACCGGGTTGAGTGCAGTCTGCTCCAAAGGAACAGGTACCTGTATTGTTTCATCCCCTGCTTTTTCCTGCATGGAATACTTTGTCCTTCTTTCAAAATCAATTGACCTCACCATATCTGTCAATTTTTTCGAAGAGCTTTTATCGCTTGTAACTTTTATGTTGTTTTCACCGTTGTAAATATATATTGAATTATTGTCTTTTAAGTCAATTATAATATTTTTTATACTTTTTACGATTTCATCAACATCATTATTTTCAATTTTCATGTGGGTGGTAAATATTTCAACAGGAATATTGGTGTTGAAGTCAAATTTCAGATATTCTGCAGGAAATGCCTCTGTTTCGGTTACAGTGCCATTCGAATCATTAAAGGCATCATTTATTACATTTAATGCTTCCTGCCACAATCCTATTTCATCTGAATACAAAACAGTGTAGTTATCATCATATTTGATTATATTTTTAACCGGTCTGAGTACCTTCCATATGTCCGCTTCAGTTTCTTCCATGCTCTCATCTTCATAAGCATTGGGGCTGAAGAATTCAGGAAGCTTAAGCCATACATTGCTGCTTAAATATATACATATGACCACCATGAACAACAATATTGTATTTTTTATTCTAATTTTTAACATAATATCCTCTACTCAGGAATTGTAATAATCATTTCAGTCCCTTTGTTTAAACTGCTTTTGACTGCTATTGCACATCCGTTGGCTTCTGCAATCTCTTTGGCAATTGACAGTCCCAGACCTGTTCCTCCCAAGCCCCTGGCTCTAGCTTTTTCAACACGATAGAATCTTTCAAAAATCCTGTCCTGGTCTTCTTTTGGTATGCCCGGCCCGTCATCTTTAATGCTTACAAGAGTATTATTGCTGTCTTTTTTTGCATTAATCCAGACATTTCCACCTTCAGGTGTATAATTAACAGCATTTCCTGTAATATTTAATAAAACTTGCTCTAATCCGTCTCTGTCAAACAAAATATTTATATCCTCAGGAATATTTAAATGCATGCTTATATTTTTGTCTTTTATTTGAATTTGGAGTTTTTTTACGATAATATTAACTATATCCGATAAATTAATACTGTCCTTTTTCCATTTAGTCTGCTCATAATCCATTTTTGAAAGGCGGAGCAAATCATTTACAAGCCTTGACATTCTGTCGCTCTCCGAATTTATAACATTTATAAATTCTACCGCTGTGTTTTTTTCTTCCAGTGCCCCGTCCAAAAGTGTTTCTGAATAGCTTTTGATTGTTGTTATGGGTGTTTTTAATTCATGGGATACATTTGCGACAAATTCTTTTTGAAGCTTATCAATTCTATGCTGCTCGGTAATATTTTTAAGTACAAGAATCACGCCCCCTATTTCATTTTTGTTATTCATGAAAGGAGCGTAATCTATATTGTAGGTTTCCCCTTTCTTTTCTGCCAGGTCCGTGCCGCGATAAGCCCTGGATTTTATATGGTCCATGGATATATTGTCTTTGAGGTTTACTATTATATCATCGAATTTCTGGTCGGTACTTTCAAGGGATAAAATATTTTTTGCCACCGGGTTGGCATGTATAATATTGCCTGATAAATCAACGGTTAGAACTCCGTCGGCCATGTAGGTGAAGGTGGTTTCCATCTTGCTCTTTTCCTGCTGAAGACTTGACATTGACCTTTTTAGCTGGTCGATAAGGAAATTGAACATGTTGCCCAGTTGACCTATTTCATCGTCTGATTTTACGTTTACCTTCTGATCAAAATCACCCAGTGACATCTGCCTGGCTTTTACAGTAAGTTCCTTTATGGGTCCCGTTATGCTTGTTGACAGTACCAATCCTAAAAATATAGTTAAGGTCAGGGCTATTATTGTTGCCTGAGTCATTATCATCCTTGATTCATCCACTGTATCATAAATATAATCAATATTATTGATTAGATAAATGTAGCCTCGAATTTCACCGTCTGTCTGCACAGGGAAAGACATGTGATAATAGAATCTTTTATTCTGAGTATCTTCAAATTGTTCTGCCGGTGCAATGTGGTGAGAAGACCCGTCCATTGATTTTGTCAGTATGTAATTGTCTATTATATTGTAGTTGAAGGCGCTTATTCCGATTGATTCATCCACGCTGCCGGCAATTATTGTCCTGTTGTTATCATTTAAGATTACATAGATATTCTCATTGTAGCCTACCTGCACGGTGCTGATGCTTTTTTTGATTTCTTCAACGTTTTCGTCCCATACTCCTGAATTTAATGAGCTGTAGGATTCAATAATTGAACGAATTCGGGCTTCCATGTTTTTTATATTCATGTCAAGCTGAATTTCTTCAAGCTGATTTACTATATAAATGCCCACTATGGACATGGCAAGGAAAACCAGTAAAAAATAAATTAAAATAAATCTCCATCTTATACTTTTAAACATAATGTCTCCTGGTGAAAATGCCAATATTTCAAAGCACGCAGTCTCATTCACAAAAATATCTACTCCCTTTGGTCGTATATTTTTGGAATTCATTGCGAATGACCTACCGCTATTTTTTAGAAAAAACACTCTAAAAAATAGGGTTAGGGCATCTCCTATTTACTCTTAAAATAGTATCCTGTTCCCCGTTTTGTAATTATATATTTATCCTCATCCGATTCAATTTTTTCTCTAAGTCTTCTTACCGTCACATCAACTGTTCTTAAATCGCCGAATTCATATCCCCAGACTTCCTTGAGAAGGTGTTCTCTGTTAAATACCCTGTCCGAATTTTGAAACAAATACTTTAAAAGATCGAATTCCCTGTTTGTAAGATCTATTATATCTCCATCCTTCATAACTTCATATGTGTTCATGTCAATGGTAAGATTCCCTACAGAGACAATTTTTGCTTTCATTTCCTCTTCAACCTTTGAAAGCTTCACTCTTCTTAAGTTGGCCTTTACTCTGGCAATTAATTCCTTGTTGCTGAAGGGCTTTGTAATATAGTCGTCAGCTCCCAGTTCAAGTCCTGTGACCTTGTCATCTTCCTGTTCTTTTGCAGTAAGCATAATTACAGGCATTACGTATTCCATCCTAATTTCCTTTAAAACATCAAATCCATTTTTCTTAGGAAGCATTATGTCAAGTATTATTAATTCCGGTTCCATTTGGTGGACTGCCTTGATAGCCTCATCACCGTCATAGGCTGTCTGCACTTCATAGCCTTCCTTTTGAAGATTATATTTAATTATTTCAGCTATAGGTCTTTCGTCATCTACTACCAGTATCTTAGGCATTATTTCACCTCTCGCTTTAATTTCTGTCTCATTATCATGAATATTATATTATCAATTCAAGCTGTAAAATCGGCTTGCTCCATACCGATACAATAAATGCACAGGGGCAAAGACCTTAAGTCTTCGCTTCATTTATCGTATTTATTATAACATGTTTTTCAAAAATGAACACCATCTTTATTTAAAAGCATAAATTAAATTAGGTAGGTGAATTTAATGAGAAACAGTGCAGATATAAATAAAGTATGTCCCGTCATAAAGGGACAGCTTTCATCAAGCAGCAATATTAGTATACCCGTTATTATAAGTTATAAATCCAGCAAGAAGATAAAGGAGGGAGAGATCAGTTCCTTATCAGGCAAATTGAAACACAGTCTTCCCATAATCAACGGCTGTGCATGTGAAATGAATATTGATTCAATCCTTCGATTAACATCCGACCCGGATGTCGAATTCATATCCTATGATTCAAAAGTATTTGTTGTAATGGAAGAGGCAAGAAAAACAATCGGAGCCGATTATTCTCTGAATACCAAGTACACGGGAAAAGGTGTAACTGTTGCAATAATTGATACAGGTATAGCACCACATGCAGATTTGATTTATCCTGCAAAAAGAATAGTAGGCTTTAAGGATTTTGTCAACAACAGGTCTAATTATTACGATGACAACGGCCACGGCACCCACTGCGCAGGGATACTTGCAGGCAGCGGGTATTCATCCAAGGGCAGATACAAAGGAATAGCGCCGGAAGCAAATATACTGTCAATCAAGGTACTTGACGAAAACGGAAATGGAAATACATCGGATATTCTGTCAACAGTCCAATGGATTATTGAAAGCAAGGAGGTTTATAAAACTAAAATAATAAACTTTTCCCTGGGGGCAATCGCCCAGTATAAGGAAAGGAGGGACCCGTTGGTAAAGGCAGCAAACAGAGCAATCGAAGAAGACCTCATAGTAGTTGCCGCTGTAGGCAACAGCGGGCCTATGCACAATACAATATTATCTCCTGCAACAAGCAGGTATGTTATTTCCGTAGGATCTGTAAACGACAGAGGGACGTCTTATCCTAAAAATGAGACAATTGCCGAGTTTTCAAGCAGAGGACCCACACTTGACAGAGTACGCAAACCGGATTTAATAGCTCCGGGAGTTGATATTATTTCTTTATCCAGTAAAAACTTAAACGGCTACACCACATTGAGCGGAACATCGATGTCAGCACCCATGATATCAGGGGTTTGTGCTCTGCTGTTGAATGAAAACCCTGATTACAGCCACTTCGACATAAAGAGAATACTCCTTAATTCATGCTCTAAAATAAAAGCATCCTCCTATGAGCAAGGTGCAGGTGTTCTAGATATGAGGCGTATTTTTTCATAACAAAGGGAGCTTGCGCTCCCTTATGCTATGACAATATTTTTCCTTTTCCCATGGATTGAGCCTTTAACAGCAGTTTCTCAGCTTTTTCGATGAATTCTTCCAGGCTTTCCCCCCTGTATTCAACAACGGCTCCGCTTACATAAATATTGCTTTTGTTTATATTCAAGTCATATCTGCCGATTTCCATTTTGAACTTTTCGATAATTATCTTTGCAATATCCAGCTCTACATTATTTAATATCATTATAAATTTATCATTTCCATACCTGCCAACCACATCTATTTTTCTGGCGGACAAACTGAGTATATGTGCTATATCCTGCAAAACCATGTCTCCGGTTTCCATGCCGTATTTCAGGTTGAAGGCTTTAAAATTGTCAATATCTATTAAAAATATGCAAAATACAGTTCCTTCTTCCTTGTAACATTGTATGCTTTGTTTTATGCAGTCGGTAATAAACTGAAAGTTATACAGGTTTGTAAGAGGCTCAATGCTTGCTCTCGATTTTATTTCATTTTCCAAATGTTCAATTTGTCGGTCCTTTTCAAGAATTATCCGCCTGATTTCTCTTTTATTAGTTAAATCTTGAATTGTCACATAAAAAGTATCATCTTTAAATCCAAATACATTAAACCTGACAAACTTTTCAAAAGCATTTACATATTGTTCAATGACTGTGTGTTCACTGGTCATTGCAGCTTCACACAATATTTTAGGCCAGTCAAAAATTGAATCTGAAAGATTGGGAAACACATCTGTCATTTTTCTGCCGATTAACTGGTCCAGCGTTCTGCTGGCAATTTGCTCCAGCTGCTTATTTGCATAAATTGCTACAATATCAAATTTCCCCTCATAGCAGATCATCCTGCAATGAACGAATGCATCTGATATGTATTCTGCAAACTCTTTCATATATATCCCCCCTCAATAGAAATCATCAGCCTCTATACTTAAAAGTTTTCTTACTGTCTTGTTTACCGTTTCATATTCAAAGCCTTTTCCTATTAAATAGTTCGACAACTTTGCTATTTTTTTACGGGTATCGGTTTCCTTTATGTTTGGAAGTTTTTTGCTCCCCAGTATTAAAGCTCTTTCTTCTTCGCTGTCTTGAGAAATATTCTTAATTTTTTCCTCTATTATTTTTTTGTCAATTCCCTTGTAATATAGAGCTTCCTTTATTTTACGCACACCGTCTTTTGAAATGTTGATTTTATCATTTATAAACATCTCACAATATCTATCATCGTCCAGGTACTTTTGTTCTTTAAGGGTACCCACAGCCTTGTCTATTAGTTCAGGCTCAAATCCCTTGTTTTTCATCTTAAGCCTTAATTCATATTCGCTTCTGGCATATCTTGAGAGGATAGAAATCCCGTAATTATAAACACTTGTTCTCTCTTCGGACCTCAATATGTCATCAATGAGGGAATCATCCAAGACCATGTCTTTTTTAAGTGAATATTCAATCAATATGCTTATGTCAACAGAAAATCCGTATTCATCATCTATGTAAATATTTAATCTTTCTTTATTCTTCTTCTGGTATTCTATTTTCGTAATTTTTTTCATACTTCCCCCATTTGATTCATATTAACACATATTCGTATTAATATCAATAATAAGGTATGGGGACGCACCTTTAGTTAAAGGATAGCCTATGAGATCAATAGGAATGTCCATGATTAGAAAAATTGCCCTATAAATATAGGGCAATTTTACGGTTGCAGTCTCGATTAGGGCTTGCAGGTAAATTCACTGATTTAATTGCTCCTGCATCGCATAAATTAGGAATTTTGTGCATTTGACATACCATCAATTTCTTTCTCCCTATCGGTCGAAGTCTTGGGTTAGATCATCGTCATCTATGACATGCTTTGATGGTTGTTTGTAAATGTTGCACAATCTGTTTCCTTGGATGTAGAAGCATCGCGCTTTTGCACTTCAATTTTCTGAGCGTTGCAGTGATCTCCGTCGGAATAATAGTAACATGTGTTCACAACACATTTAATCCCGGGATTATGATGGTCCATTTTTTGTACTTTGCCTTGCATATTATGTCTCCTTATTCATTATTGAAAGATATACTTTCAAAAATATTATGCCCTTGAAAGTTCTTTTTATAATAAATTTATTACTAAATAATATAAAAGAGATTCTTATAAAACCAAATATAGCTATTTGCTATACATAAACATATATGCATAGTTTTAAGAATCTCATTTTTATTAATAAATCATCATTTACATTAAATACAAAATTGCTCGGCTATATTTGTATATATTTCTACATAGTTTACTAAATCAGCGACAGGAATTTTTTCATCCTTTGCATGAGACCATTTAACATTACCCGGACCTGTAACAACAGTGGGAATCTTTCCATATGTTGAAAGAAGTCCGGCATCTGTCCATCCTCTTTGTACTATCTCAGGCTCTTTGCCTATAAATTCTTTTATAGCTTTGTAAACTGTTTTTGCAATTTGTGAATCAGGCTCTGCTATTAATGGTGCATGATCAAAATCATCCATCAGGTTTTCTTCCATTCTGATTATTTCTGCATTAAATTGTGAATCTTCAGCCTTTAATTCATCGATTATATCTTGATAATCCTTAATAACATCATCAACTGTCTCTCCGGGAGTATATCTTCTGTCAAATTGAAGAACACAATTATCTGCAACAAAGCTAGGTGCTGCGCCCCCATGAATGTATCCAAAATTCATTATATCCGGTCCCATCCATTCGTTTTTTCTTTCTTTTAACTTTGGCATAAGCTCTGTTTCTATCTTTTGAATGAATTTTGATGCCTTAGATATGGCATTTATGCCTAACTCCGGAGTGCATCCGTGAGCTCTTTTTCCTATGAACTTTATTTCAATCCATTCAAGTCCTCTATGTCCTAAAGAATACCCGTAGTTTGATGGTTCTCCCTCGATAGCTCCGTCAGCAGTAATTCCGCTTTTTACAACAAATGCTGTTCCGTCACTTTTTTCTTCTTCGCCTACAACTGCTGCTAAAATAATGTCACCGTTTAAAACTTTCCCTTTATTCTTAATATTAACCATTGCTGTAATCATGCATGCAACAGCACCTTTCATGTCATTGCAGCCTCTTCCAAGCAAATATCCGTCAACAATATCAGCACAATAAGGATCATCATATTCCATATCATATGGCGGTACTGTGTCAATATGCCCGCTAAACATTAGGTTTTTGCCTGTTCCATTTCCTCTAAGCCTTGCAATCACATTTCTACGTTTACCTTCAACTACCTGATACTCAACTTCAAGTCCATTTTCTTTGCAATAATTATAAATGAATTCTGCCACTGCTGATTCCCTATCTTCTACGTCTTTATGGCTTGGTATTCTTACCAGTTCCTGAGTTAGTTTCACAGCTTCAGTTAAATTCATACTCTCAGTGTATTCCATCATAATTCCTCCTTAATAAAAATATGATAATCAAATAGTTTAATAATGTGATTTTTTTCTTAGAATGGCCCGTAGTTTATTGCCATTCCTATCATACAGAATATACCTCCTAAAATCAACCAGCCTATTATTAATGGCACTGACCATTTTAACCATTTTTCATAAGAAATCTTAGCTACTGACAATGCACCCATACATGATGCGGCAGTAGGTATGAAAGAATTTGATATACCATCACCAAACTGATAAGTTAATACGGCAACTTGTCTGTTTATTTCCAAAACATCTGACAATGGTACCATTATTGGCATAGTTGTTGCAGCAAGACCGCTTCCGGACGGTATGATTATACTTAAAATTACCTGCACTATGTACATTCCTAGTACAGATATTGATCTTGGAAGTGTCTGTATTATCATTGCAAGTGTGTTAACTATTGTATCAATTATTACACCATCCTTCATAACCATCAGGATGCCTCTTGCTATACCTACTACTAATGCTCCAAACACAATATCTTTAGCGCCAATAATAAATTGTTGTGCTATTTTACTAGGACCCATTTTCCCCAAAAGCCCACTGATAACTCCCATTGCCAAAAATGCAGCTGAAATTTCAGTTATGTACCATCCTTCTTTAAATACACCGAATATTATTGCAATGAACCCAATTATCATTGTTATCATTACGAAATAATGCTCTCTTTTCATTTCTGTCAAATTACTTAAGTCAACTATAGTATCCTTCTCAGCTACCTCTAACTCATATACCATGCTCTTACTTGGATCTGCCTTTATTTTGGCTCCATATCTTAAAATGAATACACTTGTGAATATAACAAATACAAACCAAATAACAATTCTTAATCCAATTCCCGAAAACAAAGGCAGTTGTGCCAGTCCTTGTGCAACACCTACTGTAAATGAATTCATGAATCCGGATGTAAAACCGCATGCACAGCCTAAAAGAATCATGGATGTTCCTACTATTGCATCATAGCCTAAGGCTCTCGCTAAAACAATTCCTAACGGAATAAATATTATTGCCTCTTCAGCCATACCTATCGTACCGCCGAATATTGAGAAAATGAAGACAATCATCGGTACCATGATTTTGTCTTTGCCTTTAAGCATCAATGCCACCCTGCTAATGAAGGCTTCAATTGCTCCTGTTGATGAAATAACGCCGAATGAACCAGAAATAATAAACATGAAAAATATTATTGACGCCGCATCCACCATACCTCTTGGTACTGCCTTCCATAGTTCGAAGAAAGTTGTGGGATTCTGGTCAACAGCATGATAAGAAGTAGGGTCAATTACAGTCCTTCCTGTTGCTGCGTCTTCAACTCTGACAAATTCGCCTGCGGGAATTATATAGGTCAGCACAGCCATGACTAAAACAATGGAAAATATAATTACCTAAGTATGCGGTACCTTGAATTTCTTTTTTTCTTTAATTTTTGCACCTTGCTCTGACATATTGCCTCCTTTTAATATTAATATTTATTTCGATTTATCTATTAAGATTTATCTATAAAGGTTATTGCAATTGACGTGCCAACTGCATAAAAAAAAATCAAGCAATTTTTGTTACAATTACTTGATTTCTCTAGTCAAAAACTTTCGTGTTATTTATTCTTGTTAATTATTTTTATATTTGTTTATTTTTTTAACAAGTCAATCCGCCTCTTTTAGTTTTTTCCACAAGGTTGTTCTACTTATGCCAAGTTTATCAGCTAACATAGTTTTGTCACCGCTATACTTTTTGGCTGCTTCCAAAATTATCTTACTCTCCATTTCTTTAATATTACCTATTTCTATTTGTATGATATTATCCTTGTTTTCAAGAGAGTATTTCGTGCTTAAACTACTTATTAATTTATAATTTATAATATTTTCTAAGCTATTTTCATTTATATCTGCGCAGTCTTCAAGCAATACAAACATTCTTTGAGCAAAGTTCTCTATTTCCCTAACATTTCCCTTCCAGTCATATTTCATAATCCAATTTAATGCTTCCCTGCTAAAATTATTAACTCTTATTCTGCTTCCTATTGTTTTAAAACAATTATCCAAAAGTAGAGGTATGTCTTGCTTTCTTTCTCTTATAGGAGGTATATACAAATCAAGGACATTGATTCTAAAAAACAAGTCCTCCCTAAAGCTACCATTAATAACCTTTTCAAATAAATTTTTATTCGAAGCAACTATTATTCTTATATCCACATTAACTACAGAATCACCGCCGACTCTTTGTATTTCTCTTTCCTGCAAAACTCTTAATAATCTCCCTTGAAGATCCAAAGGAATTTCACTTATCTCATCAAGAAAAATAGTTCCCTTGTGGGCAAGTTCGAACATTCCGATCTTACCGCCTTTTTTTGCACCTGTAAAAGCCCCTTCTTCATAGCCGAAAAGTTCACTTTCCAAAAGATTTTCAGGAAGTGCAGCACAATTTACTGCTACAAAAGGACCTCCGTTTCTGCTGCTTATATTATGCATACTATGTGCAAACAGCTCTTTGCCACAGCCTGTTTCAGAAGTAATTAAAATAGTACTTTCTGTTTTCCCAATTCTCTTAGCTTTATTAATAGTGTCTTTCATAATTTCACTATTGCCGATTATATCAGAAAATGTGTGCTTAGCCACAAGTCCCTTGCGGTAAAGCTCTGCTCTCAAATTTCTCTCGATTTTCTGAATATTGGAGGTTTCCTGGATATTTACTACAACACTAAGAGTGTCATTGTCAATAATTATGGGTATTCTGTTGACAAGAACCTGTTTGCCGTTTATTTTTGTAAGCTTATTATCTAATTTGTTTCCATCTCCAAGAAGCACTTTGAAATTATCGTTTATTGCCTCAATGCTCTTATTGAATACATCATTATATTTTACATCCAATATCTTTTCCGCAGCTGCATTTATGGATGTTACTTTGTTATTTTTATCGTAAGAAATTATTCCTTCTCCTGAATAATCAAGAATTGCTTGATATCTTTTTGCTCTTTCCTTATCGTTTTTTGTCAGTTCGCATATATTTGCAGCATTTATAAGAGCGTCCCTTATGCTTTTTTCACTGCTTTCAATGATGACATAATCCAAATTGTGATCGATGGCTGTTTCCTTAATACATCCTCCTATTCCTACCAATGTAAGCCTTCCTAATGATGTGGCATCAGCCATCTTATTTATTATTTCGCTTTTAGTTTCATATTCAAATATTTCACAGTCTAAATTTAAAAAATTTTTCAACTTGTAAAACTGAGCAAGTTCATCATTTTTATATACTACGATACCAATTTTATTTTTGAATTTTTTCGCTTTATAAATAGCATATAGAATATCTGCAGCACTTATTTCCACCGAAACAACAGGCTTGCTTACAATTTTTCGGATAGCTTCAGCTGTGCCTCCGCTGCTGATAATTACATCATATTTGTGGGAGTTATTCTTGGCATGAATATGCCCATCCTTTGTAATTCCGCCTTCATACAAGTCATAATTTATATTTAAATTTTTGGATACTTTCTCAGCTAATTTTGTAAGCTCATCATTTGATGAAACCAATAATATTCTGTTCTGCATAATTCTATCCTCTTATATATTGTTATGTAATTATATGGTGAAATATAATAAAATGCAAATATTTATTGATAAACTTTACAAAGTATAACCAAAAATTCAGTTTATGTCTGCTTTTTTATTCGACAGAATTCCTGTCGTAAAAATTATGACATTAACTGCAATACCAATAAATAATGAGTCTATTTCTGTATGCATGACAGTTTTTCCGATTAAAACCGAAACAGGACTTAATAAGACGCCAGCCAAAGCAAATCGACTGGTTATCCGGCCCTTCAGGAAGAAGGCGCTGCACAAGGGTACAAAAACAGCTGCACCTCTTAATCCCATTGACATAAAACTCCATTCCAATATGTAGGATTTCATATTTCCTGCAGTAAATATCACAGCTGCTGCAAGAACAACAACAATCAATAATCTTGAAATATTTAAAAGCGTTAATTCATCTGAATTTCTTTTTATATAGTTTTTATAAACATCCTTAGTAATAACAGTACTTATTCCTAACGCCAATCCTGCTCCGGTACCTACAACCGTTACCAGCAAAGCAGCCATTATAATTCCTGAAACAAATGGCGGCATATAATTCAGGACAAAATGAGGTAATGTGGATGATGGTGCTATATCAGGGTAATTCAACTTCATATACATTCCTATAAATATTCCTGCCAAGCCTATGGGAGGTATAAGCACAGCACTTAGCAATGCTCCTTTTTGTGAAGCTGATTTATCTTTTCCGCTTAGAACAGCCTGTATGTATGTTTGAGTTGACAATACACCCACTATCAATGAAAATCCTGCCCCCAAATCAATGCTCTTACCTCTGGCAAACAGGTTAAAATATTGCTCTGATGGAAGCACTTCAATAAAATGCGAAATTCCACCACCTAATTTTAAAGCCATGCTGCCTCCTATTATTACAGATATGTACAATAGCAGCAGTTTCACAATTCCAACAATGCCTGTACTCCATACACCGCCAAACACAACATAAATAATCATCAATAAGGCGGCAATACATGAAGCTGTAAAGCTTGTAATATTAAACACAGAGACGATAATTGCTGTTGCTGAAAGTATTTGAGCTACAATATTAATAAACATACCAATCGATACAAAGACTGATGAAACCAGACCTACCTTATTTCCGTATTCATCAGCTAATATTTGAGAAACTGTTTCATTACCGTTTCGATATATAGATTCAACAAATACAAGACCTAACAACAAACATCCTATTCCTGCTCCCAAGGTAAACCACCATGCAGAGAATCCGTAGGTAAATGCTAATTCAGACGTTCCAACTGTTGAAGCACCTCCGACAAGAGTCCCGGTAATAGTTCCTGCAACAATCATATATCCTGCTTTTCGGCTGCCAACAGAAAAATCAGACGAAACTTTTACTTTTTTCCCTGAATATATCCCTGCAGCTATAATCAGTGTTAAAGCTAATAACATCCCAAAATATAAAAACACATCCATAATTTGTCTCCATAAGATAATTGATTTTCAGATATTATACTGTTTTGTTCATTATGTTAACTGATTATGTTAACTTTTACTACATAAAATGCTTAATACGACTGCAAATATAAAATAATTAAAAAACACTTTATTCGATTAACAATAATAATCCATATAACAGACATTAAAGACAAAAATATAAAATTATTTATTTTAAAATTATATTTGCAATTAGCGTGCCATTAAATTTGTAAATATAGAATTTAATTTAACAAGTTTAAAAACCCCTCATATAATGAAAATATAATTGAGGAGGCAAGAAATGAAAGAAAAACATATTTTCGCAGGAAACAACACATCTGAAGGGTTTTTCAGCTATTTTGAGTA
>Ga0208040_1001203_pt1 | contig 26592 bp, 20 predicted proteins | sample AD_UKC083_MetaG_FD_184431 | JGI IMG/M metagenome (GOLD analysis project Ga0208040, IMG submission 184431) | Active sludge microbial communities of municipal wastewater-treating anaerobic digesters from USA - AD_UKC083_MetaG (SPAdes) (version 2) | ecosystem: Engineered > Bioreactor > Anaerobic >...
GTAGTCATCGTGCCAAGCACTTTTATATTCTATGTTTTGCTGTTCGGGCATAGTTATTATGATTTAATTTCTTTTTAGCCATTCTTATTCAGACTCTTTGTTAATAAATCCCTTGCATCTACTTTCAATAGTTCAGCTATTTTATATAAATCTTCTACACTCGGCTGTCTTCGTGTGTCAGCACAAACCAAATATGCCGTTTGTGCGGTTGATTAAAATTGGTTTTAAAAATGTGAGGAGAAAAAATAAAAAACATTCTTGTCGCTCAGTCATTTTAGTTATTCCGTTGGTTTTAGCACGGTGGCCTTACACTTGCACCTAACGCAATAGTTTCAACAGCATCAACAAAGCTGTCTGTGTGGCACGCTCAATATTTAACTTCCTATCGTAGGAAAAATGAAATTTTTTAGTTACACAAGTATCTTTTGTAACTACGGATATCCAGGTTGTACCAACAGGTTTATCAATCGAACCTCCATCAGGTCCGGCTATTCCGGAAGTCGCGATGGCATAATCGGTATTCATAGAACGCAGTACGCCCTTGGCCATTTCCTCTACCACTTCCTGACTGACAGCTCCATGTTTTCGAATAATCTCTCCATCAACTTGCAATAGCTTGACTTTCACATCATTGCTGTAGGCTACGACAGTACCTTTGTAATAAGCAGAACTTCCCGGGACTGATGTAATAAGATGTGCAATATGACCTCCGGTACAACTTTCTGCAGTAGCAACAGTTTTATTCTTCAAAATCAAATATTGAGCAATAAGTTGCTCAATGGGTATATCTTCTTTCGCAATAATAGCTTTACCCAAAATCTCCTCCAACAGGTCAACCTGATGATTGATGGCTTTCTCCAACAAACTTTTATCCGTTCCGACAACACTCAATCTTAACCTCACTATGTTATATTGCGGAAGATAAGCCAATCGGATCCGGTCAGGCAACATTTTTTCCCAATCGGCAATTTTAAGGGCAAGAGCCGACTCAGGGTATCCGGTAACTAAGATGGATTTATGGATGACGGTTTGCGACTGAAAACGTTTTTGCAACTTAGGAATAATCTCTTCCGTCATCGCCCTTTTCATCTCATACGGAACTCCGGGCATAGAAACAACAACCTTGTCATTTTCATCAAACCAGGTAATGGGAGCCGTACCCAAGGGATTTTGAATGATGGTCGCTTTATCGGGTACCATCGCCTGTGACCTGGTCAACTCATTCATTGCCCGCCGGCGGTGATGAAGTAAGTTTTCAATATTAGCGAATACTGCTTCATCAAAAACCAAGTTAGCTTGAAAATATTTACTAAGAGTAAGTTTGGTAATGTCGTCATTGGTAGGACCGATGCCTCCGGTAAATAATACGACATCGGCACGGGTTAAAGCTTGTTGCAACGACTCAGTAATCTGTTTTTCATCATCATGTACCGAAGTGATTTGCACGACTTCAAATCCGACCTTATTCAATTCGGCAGACATCCAGGCTGCATTGGTATCAACTATCTGCCCAATGAGTATTTCGTCGCCTATGGTAATTATTTCTACCTGCATAAGCTATGGTGTTTTTTTAAGCTCTTGAGCGGCAATAACCAATTGATCATACCAAGCCTGGCCAAATTTCCGAATTAAGGGTTCTTTCAGAAACTGATACACCGGAACTTTTTCTTTATTCCCCGATTCAACAGCACAATTACAAATACTCCAACGGTGGTAGTTTACTGCTATAAAATCTTTAAATTGCTTTACCCGAGCGGGATAGAGGTGACATGAAATAGGTTTGTTAATGCTGATGCGTCCTTCCCGAAATGCTTTTTCGATGGAGCATAACCATACACCCTTCTGATCCTGGTAAGCAAGTACACACTCACGTCCATTGACAATGGAAGTAACAGCCTCTCCGTCTGTATCAATGTAAGAAATCCCCTGTGCACGAATAACTTCTTTGGAAGTCTCGGGAATATCGTCCCAAATCAAAGGTAAAATTTCTTGTATGGCGGCTATCTCCTGCTCTTCCAGAGGTGCACCTGCATCCCCTTCAACACAACATATTCCCTTGCATGCATTGAGATTACACACGAAATGCTCATCTAAAAAATCTAAACTGATGATGGTATTGTCAATCTGTAACATTATTATAATTAGAATGAGGCTGCCTATAAGTTCATAGACAGCCCCCTCAATAAAATGACGTTAAATAATTATTCCTGACCGCTGTCTTCTCCTGAAAATCCGGGATTAACCAAACCCGGCTCAGTTTGCTGTGCTTCCTGATAAAACTCCTGGATTTCAGAATCATGAGATCCTTTCTGCGGAGCGTGAAATGCTACTACTATAATGGAAAAAACAACCAAAGCAGCTACTAAAGTCCAGGTTGCTTTTTCAAGGAAATCGGTAGTTTTACGAACCCCCATAATTTGATTGGATGAAGAAAAACCGGCAGCCAAACCACCTCCTTTGGAATTTTGTACCAATACCAAAAGAATCAATAAAAGGGATACTATGACAATCAGAATAATAAAAAGAGTGTACATATCTTATGTTCTATTTTGTAAGTGTGATAATCTTTTCCAAAAACCGAATTTGGTCTGCAAAGTAAATACTTTTTTCCGGATTAATCAAATTTAATCGATTCAATATTTCAATTGCTTCTGCATACCTTTTCTGACCGATGTATAACTTGCACTTTTTTTCTAAAGAAAGACTATCGTCTTGATTCTCAAGTTTGAAATAATCAGGAATAGGTATTTCTACCTTTCGGGTTGCCGGTGCGGGTAAAGTTTGCTTTTCAATTCTCGTTTTTCGGGATGTTTCACTTTGTAGTAATGCACGGGAAGCTTTGAGGTTTTCAGCGATTTTCTTTAAAGACACACGCACGTCTTCCCCATCCGATTCAGCGGCTTCCAATAAGTCGAAATAACCTCCGGTGAAGTTTAATGAATCCCTTTGAAAGGAATCGGGTGCCTTACTCAAATGAGCTTCCGGAAACAGGTCATAAAACAACTTTTGTTTGTCCGATGCATATAAAGCCGTGATGTTTAACCGGGTATTGAACAAAACATCATCAGACTTTTGTAGGGCTTTCAAATACAGAAATTGAGCATGGTAAAAATAGGGGTACCTCTCTGTGTATTCTTTTAAATCAACAAGCTGCTCAGACTGAACAGCTTCCGGACTTAACATCAATTTTATAAAATCATTCCGAGTCATCTTTTTACCACTTCGCTACAGTATCATTGTAGATATTATCAATGATATCATCCATAATCACCGTCAATAACTCATCTTGCACATCAGTGAGCATGCGGTTACTATCGAATGACTGGAAAGCTGAATACTTCTTTTCAAAATCATCTTCAGAATTGACATTGTTTGTAAAACGCACATTGATGGTCACCGTTAATTTTGTTTCTGCCGAATAAGTATCCTGGGCAATTGCCATGGGTGTCAACTGATATTCAACTATTTCACCTTCCAAATGCAAATTTCCGCTGCTTTTCAACAATTGCAATCGGGTTTGTTTGGCGTACTTGTCTCTTAACTTTTCAGAAAACTCCTGTGCCAAAGGAGGATGAACCAACTCCGCCACGTTATTGAAATCAGCAATAGATATGGATTTGGTTTTGGTATAATCAATGGAAGCTCCATTAAAAGTATAAGAAATTGAGCAGGAGTTCAAAATCAATAAAACCGGCAACAACAAAAGCAACAGACGCCAAAGTTTCATTTTGGGACATATTTTCTTGAAAGTTAGCTCCTTAATCCAATCCATATTCTTTGATTTTACGGTATAAAGTACGCTCTGATATTTTCAACTCCTCTGCAGCCGAACGCCTTCTCCCCCGATGTTTGGCAAGGGTTTTCTGTATCATTTGCTTTTCCATTTCAGCCAGACTAACCGGTTCAGGAACAGACTCTATTTCCTGAAAATCACCTTCATCCATATAATGTGTGTCTGCATGTTCAGGACGAAACGGAACACTTCTCACAATCTTTGCATCCGGCAAGGATTCTCCTTCAACCTGAGTCACAAATACATCTTTTTGTTCAGGCTGCGATGTAAGATCCAAATCATAAGATTGCGTCGTTACAGGTTGATTTTCCATGATGCCGTGCACCAATCTCTTCAAATCATTCATATCTTTCTTCATGTCGAAAAGCACCTGATATAAAATTTCCCGCTCACTGTTGAAGGTACGCTGATCAACAGACCGGCGATCCGAAAACAGTGCCGGCAACCGTTCTATATTTTCATCCGGAAGATAAGTTCTCAAAATATCGGCTGAAATTTCACGATGTTGTTCTATGACCGAAATTTGCTCGGCAATATTTTTCAACTGTCTGACATTGCCTTTCCAATAATAATTCGTCAACATGGTTTTGGCTTCATCTGTTAATCTGATGGGCGGCATGCGGTATTTATCGGCAAAGTCCGAAGCAAACTTCCTGAAAAGCAATGTGATATCCTCTTTTCTTTCGCGTAAAGGCGGGACATACACAGGAACCGTATTCAACCTGTAATACAAATCCTCCCTAAAACGACCTTCTCTGATGGCCTGTTTCATATCTTGATTGGTAGCAGCCACTACCCTTACATCGGTTTTAAGAATTTTGGAAGACCCTACTTTGATGAACTCACCGGCTTCCAATACCCTGAGCAGTCTGACCTGTGTAGAAAGCGGCAAATCTCCCACTTCATCCAAAAAAATCGTGCCTCCGTCCGCTACTTCAAAATACCCTTTTCTATCGGATGTAGCACCGGTAAAAGAACCTTTCTCATGCCCAAATAACTCAGAATCAATCGTTCCTTCGGGAATTGCCCCGCAGTTTACAGGAATATACGGACCGTGTTTGCGATGACTGTATTGATGAATAATCTGCGGAAAATTTTCTTTCCCCACCCCACTTTCGCCGGTTATCAATACTGATAAATCGGTAGCTGCAACTTGAACGGCAATATCAATAGCCCGATTCAACAATTCTGAATTGCCGATAATTCCATAGCGCTGCTTAACTGCCTGTATCTCTGAACGATTCATATAAATTTATTTAACACTGAAATTTTGACATAAAACCTGACAAAATTAATGTTTTTATTGGAAACAAGACAGTGTTTTTGAAAATTTTATATTTTGCTAATGGTTGCAACTTAACAACTGCACCAAAATGGTATTGATATCCTCATCAATTCTCTGCAACCTGTTCTTTTTGACTCACAAGTTTACAAAACTTTTCCTCCCAGAGCACCCACATCAGGAAAATAATACCGTAAAATATGTATTTATACAGACCCTCATGTAAAAAATCAAAACTCTCGGGATTCTTTCTGATAGCAGCAATTATCATGACCATCCTGAAAATATTGAATAAATAGACTATCACCAAACCTGCCGGTATATACCACAATTTTTTTAAAAACGGGCCTTTGTAAAACAATATGATGGTCGTAAAAATATAAGCCTGCTTATATCCCGTGCAAGCCCACACAATCCTGACAGATGCACCATTGTCGTGCCTGATGATACTATTACCCACAATCTCAACATTATAGCCCAACCATACTAAAACTTTGTGCACCACCTCGGTTAAATGTACAACCATGGCGTTGAATCCGGCTGACAGGTCAATACCGAAGAATGTAACCACTTCATCAGAGTCGTCACCCAACATGGTGAATTTCCAAAAAAAATGAGCAGCAAGCAAGATAACGAAGAAATAGATGATTCCCTGCATCGGGTCAAGTATTTTAGGAAGTTTTAGTTTTGCCATGATTACATTGTTAGATTAGCTTAATGGTATCAATATGATTGTTGATGATTATTGATGTCAAAAAGTTACACGCGCATAAGGCGTTGCTGATAAATCACAAAAATTCTTGTTTAAATATTTATAATATCCGGCAATGGCTATCATGGCTCCATTATCCGTAGTAAAAGAAAAGGGTGGAATATACACCCGCCATCCTAATTTCCGACCGGTTTTCAGCATAGCATTTCGCAAAGCTGTATTCGCCGACACCCCGCCTGCCACTGCAATCTCACTGATTTTTAAATCTTTTGCTGCCTCTACTAATTTCTTCATCAAAATATCCACAATGGTAGCTTGTAAAGATGCCGACAAATCAGATTGATTGTCACGGACGAATGTAGTATCCTCTTTAGTTTTATCACGCAACAAATATAAAAAAGAAGTTTTCAACCCACTGAAACTGTAGTCATATCCGGCTATTTGCGGCTTTGAAAACTTAAACGCCGAAGGATCTCCTGTTTTAGCCAAACGTTCAATATGCGGACCTCCTGGATAAGGCAACCCCATGACTTTAGCACATTTGTCAAATGCTTCTCCGGCTGCATCATCAATGGTTTGTCCGATTATTTCCATGTCAAAATAAGATTTCACAAGAATAATTTGAGAATTACCACCGGAAACCATCAGACACAAAAAAGGAAAGTCGGGCTTCTTTTCATCTTCCTGACCTTGACTGATAAAATGTGCCAGCACATGCGCCTGCAAATGATCTACTTCAATCAAGGGTATTTCCAATGCCTGAGCAAATCCTTTGGCAAAGGAAGCTCCAACCAGTAAAGAGCCTAACAAGCCCGGACCCCGGGTAAATGCTATTGCCGACAATTTCGATTTATCAATTCCGGCTGCACGAAGAGCTTCCTGCACTACCGGAATGATATTTTGTTGATGGGCACGCGATGCCAACTCAGGAACAACACCACCGTACTTTTCATGCACTGCTTGTCCGGCTGTCACATTCGAAAGCAATAAATTGTTCTTGATTACGGCCGCAGAAGTATCGTCGCAAGATGATTCTATTCCCAAAATATAAATGTCCGACATAACTTTCAACACTATTTAGTACTATCTCATCCAAATTGGGGCTTTCTCAAAAGTAAATATTCAAGCAAAAACCATAAGTGGTTGAGCCCGAATATCGAAAGCAACCCAGCAGTTGGGCAATATGAGATACCGCCTAACACGGGATTTCAAGCTTTGTTTATTTCAAACTATTCTTTACTTTTGTGCAAATAAAATTCAAAGGTATAAAAAAATCAATTAAAATACTTATTATTGCGCTTTCTGCCTTTATTTTGATTACGGCAGTTCCGACTGTTCTGCTCCAGTTTAGTAGAATACAAAGTGCTGTGGTCCACGTAATCACCCGTAATCTTTCTGAGAATTTACATACAACCATTGATATTGGCAGGGTCGATTATCGTTTTTTCAACCGACTGACCATTGAAGATATTTACATAGAAGATTTACAGCAAGACACCCTGCTGAGCATCAAAAAAATACACACCGGCTTTGATTTTTTCAAGCTTTTAAAGGGGAAGATTGCATTTTCTGACCTGATCATTGACAGGCTGCACGCACACCTCATAACGGACCCTTTTGGAAATACAAATTACAGTTTTCTTTTTCAACCCAAGACCGAACCTCAGCCCACATTATTGGATTTAAGGTTGGAAGAACTTGAAATCATCGAATCGGAAATATCATACACAGAATTGGCTGATTCTATCAATATCCGGCAGGAGCCAATACGTCAGATTACTTTCGGACAAATTTATTCAACCGTTTCAATCAACATCCTGACCAACGACTCTGTCAACGCCTCCATCAAACATTTACAAGCAATAGAGCAATCCGGATTTGAACTATCCAATCTATCGCTTCAAGTAATCGGTTCTCCCAACAATATAAACTTTCCCGTATTTCAAATCACCCTGCCCAATTCGGAAATCAATTTGCATAATCTGTCAATTATTTCAGATTCATTGGAAAGTGACACACATTTCACGAATAGACTTTCTGTTCTGATTCCCGTTACAGATACCCGAATCGCATTATCCGACATCAGCGCCTGGGTACCGGAATTTGCGAATATTCACGATGCTGTCAATTTGAGCGCTACAATTTCAGGTAAATTATCCAGCCTTCGTTTTAAAGATGTTAAAGCTTCTTTTGGCAAAACCATCCTGATGAATGCCAGTTTGGACATCAGCGGGTTGCCAAATTTACAGGAGGCATTTCTTTATGGAAGTGTTGATAAACTGCAAGCCTCAACCTATGAAGTACAGGATGTAATATCTAAAATCGGGAACATGCCTTTTGTATTTTCCGATGAAATACACAGACTTGGAAGAATTTCTTTTAAGGGAAACATCTCCGGATTTATGAGTGATTTGGTGGCATTTGGAAGCTTCAATACCAAAGTTGGCAATGTCTCTTCCGACATATCTTTACGTTTTGAAAACAATTTAAGGGATCTTTCGTACAATGGTTCATTGAAGACCAACAAGCTGTCTGTAGGAGCACTCCTGAACGACACAAGCTTTGGAAATATTGCCGTCAAACTAAGTACCCAGGGGATTAAAACTCACAATGCGCCTTTTAAGGGTACAATGAAAGGTGTATTCTCAGAGTTTGAAATGAATAATTATCAATATACCAATGCTGAGTTTGATGGTAAATACGATGGCAACGGCTTCAACGGAAAATTCAATATTAAAGATGAAAATATTGATGCGGAATTTTTAGGAATCATTGACTTCAAAGATCCGGAGGTTCCGGTTTTTGATTTCGACCTAACCGTCAACAATACTGACCTCCATGCCCTGAATATAATAAAAGATTATCCTGACTCTAAACTTTCCTTTCGAGGCATCAGTAAACTAAGCGGAAGAAACCTGGACAACCTGAATGGTGTTTTGACACTACAAGATGTTACTTTCACAAACAACAATCAAACGCTCAACGCCAACGATTTCTTTTTCACATCCAGAACCGAGGTTGATCATACCTTTTTCAGCATCCGCTCCGATTACCTGAACGGATCTTTTATAGGTAATTTTAAATACAGCAGCATCGGATATACTTTTGAGAAACTGCTGACTGATTATTTGCCTGCAATAAGTAAAGAAAACGGCAAGAATGACAAGAAGAACAACAAGAATAAAGTCCCGCATCTCCCCAATGTCGTTTCCATAGACTTAAGTTTGCAAAATACCTCAGAAATATCGGACATATTGGCTTTGCCTTACGAAATCGGCGGTAATTCAATTTTTCAGGGAGAGATTGATGAGAACGCCGGCATAATTGATTTGTTAATCCAATTAGATACCCTGAAAACTGAAAAGCAACTTTTTGAAAACCTATCGTTGCGGGTGGACAATACCGACAACAAACTACTATTGGTCGGAAGGACTCAATTGATTGATCAACACTCGGATATTATGAATATTTATCTTTCTTCGGAAGCTTCTGAAGATAATATTCTTACGAGGCTCATGTGGCAGAACAACTTAGAAGTCACAAATGCCGGAGAAATAAACGCAAAAGCCGAATTAAAGAAAGTAAACAACACATTATCTGCAGACATCTTTATCCGCCCCAGTCAAATTATTATATCAGACTCTGTCTGGCACATGAGGGCATCTGATATAAATTTTTATGCCGATAGTTTGATCTGCATCAATAACTTTTTGTTTGAAAATGATCAACAATTCATCCATATTAATGGTAAAGCCTCGCACGACAAAACCGACAGTTTAACAGTGAAAATGAACGACTTAAACCTGGATTACCTGATGAGTCTGTTGCGTTTGAAAGGTGTCAGCTTTGGCGGTTTTATTACCGGCGATTTAAAACTACTCAATTTATTGGAAGAACCCATTCTTTTGGGTAATCTGTATGCCGATAATTTTTCCATCAACGACTCTTTGGTTGCCGACGGTTATCTATCATCTACCTGGGACAAAGAAAACAATCGGCTAATCATTTTGGGTGACTTCACAAATGATGCTCAGGAAGAAGTAGCACAAGCAACAGCATATTACGTTCCCAAAGCAGATTCACTTGACATCTACATAGATGCCAAACAGTTTCCCCTCACATTTTTGAATGAATACTTCCAGGGCGTCGCCAGTAATTTCGGAGGGAAAGGTGCCGGCATGTTACGGATATACGGACCCACCAAGAACATCCTTTTTGATGGAGAAGTGGATGTAACAGATGGCAGAGCGTCCATTGATCTGTTGAACACAAGCTATTCCTTCAATGATAGAGTTAAACTGACTCCTTATGCCATTCATCTCAACAATATCAAGTTGATAGACAGTGATAAAAACGAGGCAACTCTTAATGGACTCATCGATCACGACGGAAGCTTTCAAAAAATGGTATATGATGTCAACATCAATTCAAACAAAATATTGGCTTTAAATACGACATCTTCCAAAGATGAGTTTTTCTACGGGAAAGCTTATGTAGGAGGATTAGTCAAAATATTCGGCAACGACAGTGAAGCCAATATCGTTATAAACGGTACTTCCAAACCAGGTACCAAATGCTATATGTCGATGGTGACAGCTTCAACTGCCATGGAAAATGATTTTATTACTTTCGGTTCTCTTCGTAAAAATCAATATATAGTAGAAATACCCACCCAAAAAAGGTCAGCTAACCAAACCCCTTTCAATGTAAAGGTAGATATGCAAATAGAAATCACACCCGAAGCAGAAATGGATATTTTAGTTGACACCCAGGCAGGAGATAAGATCACGGGACGCGGCAGCGGTGATATCAGAGTCAAATTTGACACTTATTCTGATGCAGAGGTTTTTGGAACAATAGAACTGGAGCAGAGTTATTATTTATTTACTTTGCAAACTGTTATCAGGAAAGAGTTTAAAATCAACGAAGGCAGTACGCTGACCTGGGCAGGCAACCCGTTTGAGGCAGAAGTGGACATTACCGGGTATTATCCCCTGACAGCTTCTTTAACAGATTTAATTGAAAGCGACGAATTGCAGCAAATAACCAGCAGATCAACCGTACCGGTACATTGCATCTTACATCTGACTGACGATTTAATGTCGCCAACCATCAAATTTGACATTGACCTGCCTTCCAGTGACGAAAGTGTAAAAAGCCGGGTCAGGAACATTATCAACACCGAAGAAATGATGAACCGGCAAATTCTGTATCTGATTCTTTTTCATAAATTTTTTGCACCTGAGAACATACGAACAACAGCCGTTGGCGTAAATGAAGGAATTTCCCTGGCGATGGCATCCGGAAGTGCACAAATCAACAATTATCTGCAAAACATCTTAAATTCCAATGTGGTGTCATTGGGATTCGATTGGCAAAAAGCAGATATAGAATCGGATGAAGTCAAAGCGCAAATCCTGATTCAACCGAACAATCGACTCATCATCAACGGCAATATCGGTTACCGCAACGACAATATCAGTGAAAATAAATTCATTGGCGACTTCGACCTGGAATACAAACTTATAGAATCGGGCAGGCTACGATTTACTGCTTACAACCATACCATCGACCGGGCACAACTGCGAGAAGCCAAAACCACCCAGGGAGTAGGCTTAATTTACCGGGAAGATTTTAATACCGTCCCTGAAATGTTTGTGTATTACTGGGATTTGATAAAAGGGATATTCAAGAAAAAAGAAAAGAAAGAATAAAGGGAGTTCCGAGTTCACGAAGTTCCGTGGTCGCAGGGTCACGAGTTCCGGTGTTGGTTTGGAATTGATTGTGGGTGGCGCGACAAAAGACCTCGGCTGGTGAACCGAGAGTTTCAACACAAAAAAATGAAATAGGTTTTTATGATGAAACTAATGAGAAGAGTTTTTATCCTTCTGAACTGAACTGAAAAAATCAGCAAAAAATAAAGCCTGGTATTTTACGGCATTATTCCAATAGGGCCAATTGTGCTTCCCCGGTCTTGAAATAAACTCATGGGGAATATTTCTGTATAACAACTCATTATGAAGTTTTACATTGACACTATAAAAGAAATCTTCAATTCCGCAGTCAAAAATAATTTTTATACTGTTTGGAGTCAATAAGTGTAGCTGATTCATAACAGTATGGTTTTCCCAATTATCCGGATATTCACTTTGTTTTCCAAGTACATTACTCATTTTCCAATTATCCGGAAAAGGACGAATATCTACTCCTCCGCTCATGCTTCCACAAGCTCCGAACACATCTTGATGGCGGAAACCCAAAAATAAACCTCCGTGACCGCCCATACTCAAACCGGATATAGCTCTTCCGCCACGTTCGGCTATGGTTCTATAATTTTCATCTACCCATTTAATCAGTTCTTTTGATATAAAGGTTTCATATTTCCAGGTGTTATCTACCGGACTGTCGAAATACCAACTGGAATATCCGCCATCCGGGCATACTATGATGAATTGATGCACATCTGCAAGAGTACTTGCTGATGTATTCTTTGTCCAGGTTTTATAATTATCACTATACCCATGAAGAAGATAAAATACGGGATATGATTTACCTGAATCGTAAGAGTCCGGAAGGACAACAACAACTTTAATATTTTTCTTCATACTGGGACTATAAACCTCAAGAGTATCTGTTTTTTCGGAGAAAGCATAATGACTTACCAAAAACAGACAAATAATAAAAATAATAGACTTTTTCATTTTTCTACTTGTTAAATAATGAGACATAAATGTATATACAGAGTACCTTGTAAAGCCTTAACGAACAGGTTCACCTGTTTGCCAAGACCTAATTATAATAAATTCCATCTTTTTTATACAAATAAGGCGCACCTATCTGCATCTCAAATCCCGCAACCTCAGAACTCACAAAACCGTGAACCCGAATCCCACGAACCACGCGACCACGGAACTCGCTATCCCGGACCCCGCAACACCGCCCTCCACAAGACCTGCACCGGATGCAAAGCCGTACGTTTTGTGCCGTCTTTAATTTGGGTACGACAACTGGTTCCCGAAGCTACGATGATAGTATCTTCCGACATGTTGGCAATTTCCTTGAACAAAACCAATTCTCCAACTTTCATAGACAAATCGAAATGTTCCTTTTCATAACCAAAAGAACCCGCCATACCGCAACATCCGGAAGGAATTTCTTCTACCTGATAATTAACCGGGATAGAGAGCATATCAATGGTGGATTGCGCAGACGCCAAAGATTTTTGATAACAATGATTATGTATTTTAACAGTCTTCTTTTCGGTATGAAAAGATGTCGATTGGATATTATTTGCTTTAAATTCTTTCACAATAAACTCATCTATCAAAAAAGTATTTTGTGCCAATTGTTTGGCTTGTTTTCGCAAAGAATCATCTACCAAATCAATGTATTCATCCCTAAACATCAGTATTGATGAAGGTTCTATACCGATTAAAGGTGTATCGGCATCAATCAATGCAGCTAACAATCTCACATTTTTTTCAGCAATCTTTTTAGCCTTTCTGACCAGGCCTTTGGATATATGCGCTCTGCCACTCTCAATATGCCGGGGAATAATCACTTCATAACCTAAATAAGTCAGCAATCGCACGGTATCTTTACCTATTTCCACATCATAATGACTGGTAAATTCGTCGTTGAAAAGATATACTTTCCTTCCGGTTTGCAAATTAGTTTTTTGCAACAGTTTCGGATAATGTTGTTTATACCAACTGTTGAAAGTCTGCTGTTCCAATGCCGGTAATTTACGCTCTTTGGTAAATCCTATAGCAGCGGGCAAAGGTGTTTTTTGTAAAATAAAATTTGTCAACGCCGGCATCTTTGCTCCCAAAGCATTGATATTATTGATATTGGCAATCAATCTTGCACGCAAGGGTACTCCGTTGGCATCGTAATAATGTTGCAGAAATTCGGCTTTCAGTTTAGCCATATCCACATTGGAGGGGCATTCAGATTTACAACCTTTGCAAGACAAACATAAATCCAACACTTCATAGATTTCCCGGTGATTGAAGGGATTTTTTTGAGTGGAATGGGTCAGATATTCCCGCAGGATATTGGCACGGGCGCGTGTGGTTTGTTTTTCATTGCGCGAAGCCATATAGCTCGGGCACATCAGACCGCCTGTGATTTCGGTCTTGCGGCAATCACCCGAACCATTGCATCTTTCCACTGCCCGTATCAAACCCATATCATTTTCAAAACTGAAAACAGTTTTTATTTCTCGTGTAGCTTTCCCCGGTTCATAGCGCAATGCGGTGTCCATGGGAGGGGTATCGGTTATCTTTCCGGAATTTAAAATACCCTGTGGATCCCAGGTTTGTTTGATTTGCTTGAGCAGTTGATAATTATGTTCCCCTATCATCAACGGGATAAATTCACCCCGCAAACGGCCATCGCCATGTTCGCCACTTAGCGAACCTTTATATTTTTTCACCAACAAAGCTACTTTCTCTCCCAATTCACGAAAGATTCTCACATCTTCTTTCAATTTGAGATTGAGTATGGGGCGCAAATGCAATTCGCCCGACCCTACATGGGCATGATATACACAAGAAAGATTGTATTCGCTTAGGAGTTGCTTGAAATCTGCTATATAATCAGCAAGATGCTGAACAGGGACGGCAGTATCTTCGATTAAACTGACAGGTTTGGCATCGCCTTTCATATTGGATAGAACACCCAAACCGGACTTTCGCAAAGCCCAAATTTTATGGATATCCTTCCCTCGTATGATCGGATAATGGAAACCCAAATTCTTGACACGCAAGGCCGCTTCTAACTGTTCAAAGAGTTTTTGAATCTCATCTTCCGTATTCCGTGCAAATTCAACAATCAAAATAGCTTTGGGATCGCCGGAAATGAAAAATCTGTTTTTCTGCTGGGTGAGGTTGTTTTTGGTAAGGTCAAGGATGTTCTTATCCATCAGTTCCACTGCTCCGGGATTAAATTGCAAAGCGATAAGGTTGGCTTGTAATGCTTGCTCCAAAGACTCAAGATGTACTGCCATCACTGCTTTATGTGCCAGCGGTAAATCAACCAAATTCAATTTGATTTCAGTGATAAAAGCCAGGGTTCCTTCCGAACCTGCAATCAATTTGGCTAAGTTCAAAGGAGGAGCTTGTTGGGTGAAAGGTTCCGTTTCTAATAAGATGTCGATGGCGTAACCCGTATTGCGCCTGTGCAATTGTGGGTCGGGGTATTGCGCCCTGATTTCTTGTTGATTATAGGGGTCGGATAAAGCTACTTGCAGTTGATGGTAAATCTTACCTTCTAAACTATTGAGCTTACATTTCTCTTTAAATTCCTCTAACGACAAAGCTTTAAATTCAACTTCACTACCATCACTGAGTATGGTTTTTACGCTTAACAAATGGTCACGCGTACTACCATAAATCAAGGAATGTGCACCGCAAGCATTGTTGCCTACCATGCCGCCTATCATGCAACGGTTGGATGTAGAAGTTTCAGGACCAAAGAACAAACCATGTACAGCTAAGATTTTATTCAGTTCATCCAAGATGACTCCGGGCTGCACACGCACCCACTTTTCTTCAACATTCAACTCCAATATCTCGGTCATATAACGGGAGACATCCACAACGATGCCTTTTCCAACTACTTGACCGGCTAAAGAAGTCCCGGCAGTCCTGGGTATCAAATTTACCTTTTGCACCCCTGCAAAACGTACAAGCTCTACAATATCCTCTTTGGTTTTCGGATAAGCCACCGCCAAAGGGTACTCGCGATAAGCCGATGCATCCGTTGCATACAAGGCTAAATGGATGTTGTCGGTGTAAAAATCACCGGAAAAATTTGGGAGTTTGGTGGTGTTCATCAGGCTTTTGTTCTTATCAATCGCTTAAATTCTTCCATCCCTTCCGATGCTCCCTTTTTGATGTGATGTACGTCCCGGTAGGCGATTTTTACATCTTGCGGATCAATGAGATATACCGGAACAGTCGGCTGTACATAATGCAACAAACCTGCTGCAGGATAAACTTGCATGGAAGTGCCGATGATCAATAATATATCAGCTTTAGATGCGATAGATGCGGCATTTTCATACTCGGGAACCATTTCACCGAACCAAACAATATGCGGTCGCAATGGATATCCTTTCGGACATTTATCTTCCAAGCTGTAATCAGGATTGGCCGGATCTACGTCAAAAATTTCTTCACCGGGACCGGTAGAACGCATTTTCATTAACTCTCCATGGAGATGTAATACCTTCAGGCTTCCGGCTCTTTCATGCAAATTATCTACATTCTGTGTAATGATATGTATATCAAAATCCTGTTCTAATTCCGCCAAAGCAAAATGTCCCAAATTGGGCTTAGCCTTGATCAATTGTTTGCGTCTTTCGTTGTAAAATTGATGCACTAATACCGGATTTGCCATCCATCCTTCCGGAGTCGCCACATCTTCAACCCTATGCTGCTCCCATAATCCGCCCGAATCCCTGAAAGTTGAAATGCCACTTTCGGCAGACATGCCTGCGCCTGTTAAGACTACTAATTTCTTTCGATAAGCCATGTTTACGTTGATAATATTTTTCTTTTGCAAAGATAGCAAATTTTTGAAGGAAGTTAGGGAAGTTAGACGAGTTCTGAGTTCCGAGTTCCGAGTTCAGTTTTTAGTTTTTCGTTCATCGTTTATAGTTCATCGTTTTTCACTCTTCGTTCTTCGTTCTTAGTTAATTTGTCTTTATTCTTTTGTCTTAAAAAAAAGTGTGATTAGATAGAAATTAAATTTTTATCAAAATTTCTTGTAACTTTGTCGTTTTAAAAAACTCCTTTTATACAAGGAAAAGTTCATTCATCTAATTTTCATTTCAACAAGTATGGAAAACAAAATATTGCTTCAAAAAGTTATTGCAAAAGCTCAAACCTGGTTGGACGGGAATTACAATGCTGAGACAAAAGCAGAGGTTAAACGCATGTTAGACGCTCCGGACAAAACCGAATTGATTGAGTCATTTTACAAAGATTTGGAATTTGGTACCGGTGGATTACGCGGCATCATGGGTGCCGGAACCAATCGCATGAACATTTATACGGTTGGTGCTGCCACACAAGGCTTAAGCAATTATTTGAAATCACAATTTCCGGACTTGCCGCAAATATCGGTTGTAATTGGTCATGATTGCAGGAACAACAGTCGCTTGTTTTCCGAAATTTCAGCCGATATCTTTTCAGCCAACGGCATCAAAGTCTATCTGTTTGAAGACCTAAGACCAACTCCTGAAGTTTCGTTTGCCATTCGTCATTTTGGTTGCCAGAGCGGTATCATCCTGACTGCCTCGCACAATCCTAAAGAATACAATGGCTACAAAGCTTATTGGAGCGATGGTGCACAAATGTTGGCTCCGCACGATGTGAATGTGATTAAAGAAGTGAATAAAATCAAGGATGTCAACGAAATTAAGTTCCGGGGAAATCCTGCATTGATTGAGATTATCGGAGAAGATGTTGATAAAATATATATAGACAAGCTCAAAACCATTTCATTATCTCCCGATGCCATCAAAAAACATTCTGATTTAAAAATCGTATATACACCCATTCACGGTACAGGTGTCAAATTGGTACCACAAGCATTGAGGGCTTTCGGTTTTACCAATATCATCAATGTTCCTGAACAAGATGTGGTGAGTGGAGATTTTCCAACCGTTTATTCACCTAATCCCGAAGAACCGGCTGCTTTAGACATGGCTATCAAAAGGGCAATAGCTACGGATGCCGATCTTGTGATGGGAACCGATCCTGATTCTGACAGAATCGGTGTTGCCGTCAAAGACGATAAAAACGAATGGATTTTATTGAACGGCAATCAGATAGCGGTAATTTACATCTATTATTTGATTCGCAGGTGGAAAGAAACCGGAAAAATCCGGGGCAATGAATACATTGTAAAAACCATTGTTACTACGGAAGTCATCAGAGATATAGCCCTAAAAAACAATATAGAATATTATGATGTCTATACCGGCTTCAAGTGGATAGCCAAGGTTATGCGTGAAAATGAAGATACAAAAACTTACATCGGGGGTGGGGAAGAAAGTTACGGATTCTTACCTGAAACATTTGTTCGTGACAAAGATGCGGTATCTTCAGCTGCGTTGATGGCTGAGGTAGCTGCCTGGGCAAAAAATGAAGGCAAAAGTCTGTATGAATTATTGCAAGACATTTATATAGAATACGGCTACGGGAAGGAAAAAGGCATTTCCATTGTAAGGAAAGGAAAGTCAGGAGCCGAAGAAATCCAGAAAATCATGAGTGATTTTCGTTCCAATCCACCAAAGAAAATAGCCGGCTCCAAAGTAAAAATTGTCAAAGATTACCAATCTTTGGTACAAACCAATTTGCTGACCGGAGAAAAGAACCCGCTGGATATGCCCGCCACATCCAATGTATTGCAATTCTTCACGGAGGATGGCGCCAAAATTTCCATCCGTCCTTCCGGAACAGAACCAAAAATTAAATTTTATATTGAAGTCAGGGGCAACATGAATTCCCGTGCTGACTATAAGCAAGCCGACCAATTGGCGGAAACTAAGGTTAAGGCGGTGATGAAGTCTTTGGGAATTTGATGGAGTAAGATTATTTTTAGCATTCAATCCCAGTTTAAAATCACTTTCCCGCAAATGCCGCTATCCATCACATCAAACCCTTGCTGGAAATCATCTATATGGAATCTATGGGTAATAACGGGGGATAAGTCAATACCGGAAATCAGCATTTGCTCCATCTGGTACCAGGTTTCCCACATTTCCCTGCCATAAATACCTTTAATGGTCAGGGCTTTAAAAATGATATCATCCCAATTGACCGTAGTGGTATTGGGCAATATACCCAAAAGTGATATTTTAGAGCCATTGTACATATGCTTCAGCATGTCCTGAAAAGCTTGCGGCGAACCGGACATTTCCAATCCTATATCGAAACCGCGCATTTTCAACTGTTTGATGGCATCCGCAATGGATTCTCCTTTGGAAGGGTTCACAGTTAAAGTAGCGCCCATTTTTTTGGCTATCTCCAAACGATAATCGCTTAAATCGCTGACTACCACATATCTTGCTCCGGCAAAACGACAAACGGCTGTTGCCATTGAACCAATCAAACCTGCCCCGGTAATCAACACATCTTCGGCAATGAGAGGAAAAGATAAAGCAGCGTGTGTGGCATTGCCAAAAGGATCCATGATAGCAGCAAACTCATCGGAAATTTTAGGATCTAACTTGATAATATTGGTAGCGGGCAAAGCAATGTATTCTGCAAAACTTCCATCCCGATGCACACCAATACCGATTGAGTTTTCACAAACATGCAGTTTACCACGCCGGCAATTGCGGCAATGACCGCAGGCAATATGTCCCTCTCCCGTAACCCTATCGCCAACTTTCAGGTTCTTGACTCCCCTGCCCTTTTCCACAATTTCACCAACATATTCATGACCGATGATCATGGGCGTTTTGATGGTACGCTGTGACCATTCATCCCATCTGTAAATATGTAAATCAGTACCACAGATGGCAGTTTTTTTAATCTTCACCAACACATCATTGATGCCCACATGGGGAATAGGCATATCCTCCATCCAAATACCTCTTTCCGGCTTTAGTTTGACGAGTGCTTTCATACGTTAATATAGTTTATTCCGATGTAAAATCATCAAATAACTTTCAAAGATTTTCCGACTTTGATAAAAGCCTTCACGCATTTATCCAATTGCTCTGTGGTATGTGCAGCAGAAATTTGAACCCTGATGCGAGCTTGTCCTTGCGGCACAACCGGATAAAAGAATCCAATTACATAGATGCCCTCATCCAACATCCTGGCAGCATACTCCTGAGCTATCTTGGCATCATACAACATTACGGCACAAATAGCAGACTCTGTTGGCTTGATGTCAAAACCTGCCGCTTTCATTTTTGACAAAAAATACTTTGTGTTAAGATGTAATTTATCTTGCAAATCATTGGATGACTCAATCATTTGGAACATCCGTATTCCTGCTGCCGCCACCATAGGTGGAATGGAATTGGAAAACAAATAGGGACGAGAACGCTGGCGCAACAAATCAATGATTTCCTGTTTGCCCGTCGTAAAACCACCGATTGCTCCTCCGAAAGCTTTGCCCAAAGTACCGGTGATGATCTCAATTTTTCCCCGCAAATCAAAAAGTTCGGTTACTCCCCTGCCGCTCTCTCCAACTACACCTGCGGAGTGCGACTCATCAATCATAATCAAAGCATCATATTTTTGCGCCAATTTATAGATTTTGTCCATAGGAGCTACATTGCCATCCATGGAAAAAACACCATCCGTTACAATCAGTCTGAAACGTTGTTCCTGCGCCAGGATTAAATGACGCTCCAAATCCTCCATATTCGCATTGGCATAACGATAGCGTTTAGCCTTACATAAACGAATCCCGTCGATGATGGAAGCATGGTTGAGTTCATCTGAAATAACTGCATCTTCATCGGTTAGTAAAGGCTCGAAAACGCCGCCATTCGCATCAAAGCAAGCAGCATATAAAATGGCATCATCCGTTCCGAAGTACCCGGCAATTTTCTTTTCCAACTGCTTGTGCAAATCCTGCGTACCACAAATAAAACGCACGGACGACATGCCATAACCATGTAATTCCAAAGCTTCAGCCGCAGCCGCTTTTAATTCAGGATGATTGGAAAGTCCAAGGTAATTATTCGCACAAAAATTCAGGACTTCCTTGCCGTCAGAAACACGAATTGCAGCTCCCTGCGGAGATACAATAATGCGTTCATGTTTGTACAGGCCTGCCGAATCAATTTCAGATAAAATTTGGTCTAAATGGGTTTTGTATCTATCAAACATAAGTTATAGAAATAAATTTAATCGGCACAAATGCACACAAGAATTGTCTTACAGCAATGATTTTACCTACTCTACCCTTACGAATCTCTTCAACTCTTTATCATAGCTATAAATCTCGCCTTCCTCTATGTCGTAATACCAGCCCATCACGGTTAATTCGCCCTGTTTTACAAGCTTACGGATATAGGGGTATCTCATCAGGTGGTTAACTTGCACAACCACATTCATTTTTTCGGTATACGCACTTCGTTCTTCGATGGAGATTATCTTTTTTGCTATTTTTTCTTCCACAATTTTCTTTACGGGTGCTGCCAACTCAAGCCATTTTTTGGTGTGCGGCAGTTGCTTCATATCCTTCTCACTACTATAAAGCGCAGCGCAACCGCCACAGTTCGAGTGTCCGCAAACAACTATATTGGTTACTTGCAACTGTTTAACGGCGTACTCTATTACCGCCGAAGTTGCCACAAAAGTATCGGATCGCCTATCATAAAAGGGTACAAAATTGCCGATATTACGCACAACAAACAATTCGCCCGGGATGGTACCGGTAACCAAATTTGGTATCACGCGCGAATCGGAACAGCCAATAAATAAGGTGTGCGGATTTTGATGTTGACTCAATTGAGCATAAAACTCTTTACGGGGAATGTGCTCGTTGGTTTTAAAACCACGAATTCCTTCAAACAGTTTATTGTAGTTGATCTGTTGAACGTTTTCTTCTTCGTGTGTTGTTTGCATATGGTTATAATTTTATTGTTTCGTTATTCATTAGACTTGCACAATTTTATTTTCAAATTGTGATTACAAAGCTATTACGTTTTTTCAAAAAAACAAACAAAAATTTCAGTAATTTCAGTACATGTAAAGCAATTGAATTAAACTTCATTTTTTGCTCAAAGTTTTTTGTTGAATTTTCTCATGTTTCGGGGTCATAAATTTACGTAAATTAACGAATTAATTTCTCGCTGATTAACGCAGGAAGTCGCAAATTTTCGCAAATTGCGACCGACCTCGTCCGGTGAGCCGAAAAATAAGTGAGATTGACGTAGAGAATCGTTCATGTTTGAAGGGCTGTTTCAAAACAAGTATTTAACTAAAGGTGTCTTAGAAGCGTCCAAATGCAAGACACTGAGATTGAGGGCAGTAGGGGCAGACCTCGTGTCTGCCATCAGTGGTTGAGCCCGAATATCGAAAGTAACGCAGCAGTTGGCATTTATAAGACACCGCCGAGTTCAATTAATTTTCAAAATGGAAAAAGAATCGGCAACACTAAAATCATTACAACTAAAAAAATAAACTGCAAAGGCAACCCCACTTTCACATAATCCATGAAGTTATATTTTCCCGCCGACATAACCATCGCGTTGGGCGGAGTGGAAAACGGACTGGCAAAGCACATACTTACGGCGACCGCCACACCGATAAGGAAAGGGTACGGACTCACGTTCATCGACAAAGCAGCCTGCAAAGCAATAGGAGCAAACAAAATAGCGGCAGCGGTATTGCTGATAAACATGGTAAGCACAGAGGAAGCCAACATGATTCCGGCAAGAACGGCATAAGGTCCATACGAACCTACCAAATCAACAATGCCATCGGTAACAAGTGCCGAGGTGCCGGTTTTCTCCATGGCAGTTGCCAAAGGCATCATCCCCGCAAAGAGCACGACGCTCTCCCAATTGATGGTGCGATAAGCGTCCCGAACAGTTCTGAAACAACCGCCTAAAATCATAAGAATGGCTGCTAACAAAACGGCAATTACCGGAGGAAACCAATTGAACACCATCGCCAACACCATCAATATCAAAACAACAGCGGCATAAGGTGCTTTGTGGTCGAGGGTGATTTTGGAAGCTTCGGTTTGAGGTTGCCCGATGACCACAACTTCTTTTTCAAGGCGACTGAGGCGGTCAATATTTTCCCAGGTTCCTTGTACCAACAACATATCTCCCGCTTGCATTTTCACGTCTTTTACATCTTGAATGATGTAGTGGTCCTTACGCTGAATGCTTAAGATATTTACATTGTAATTACTGCGAAATTCGGAGTCTTTTACAATTCGGTTGTGCAAGCGACTGTTTTGAAGAATAACCACTTCCGCCATTCCAATCTCATCGAATTTGAATTTTCCACCAAACTTCGGACGTTCAACTTGTTCGTCCACCTGATTATCAACAAAAGCAAGCTTGTTCTCTTTTACAAAGCGAAGCACGTTTTCATACTCGCCGATGACATACAACACGTGGTTTTCGGACAAGATGGTGCCGGCTTTGGGAAGTATGATGCGAACCGAACGGCTCAACGGAGAAAGCGGGCGAACATGAATTTCGCTAATAATCACAGAGTATCGTCTGGTAATATCAATATTGGAAAGTTTTTCGCCTATAATGGGCGAGTTTTTTTGAAGTACAATCCTATATAAATTTTCAATCACGCGGTAATCGGATGCTAATTGCTCAGGCGATTTAACGGTTGTTTTTCCGTCGGTCTGGTCTCTCTTGTCTTTCTTATCAAGCATCTTTGTCAAGGGCCAAAGCAGTAAAACTCCAAGAACCAACAAGATCAGTCCGACAGGGAAGGTAGTAAAAAACTGCAACCCTTCGTGTCCTGCTTCAATCAAGGTGCCGTGCATGATAAGCGTTGGCGGAGTACCGATCAATGTCATCATTCCCCCTATACTACTGGCGTAAGCCATCGGCATCAACAGCCTGCTTGCGCTTGTATTGGATTTTGCAGCCATGCTAACCACAATAGGCATCAGCATCGCTACTGTCCCGGTATTGCTCAAAAACGTACCAATGAAGGCGGTTACAAGCATGACCAGCAAAAACAATTTGTAACTGCTATTTCCCGCAAGCTTCAACAACCGGTTACTAACCGCACCGGCAAGTCCGGTTTGTGATATTGCTCCACCCACAATAAAGAGAGCAGCAATCATAATCACAACGGAATTGGAAAATCCTGCCAAAGCTTCGGCCGGTGTCAGCACGTTTGTCAGCACCAAGGCCAACAAAGAACAGAGCGCCACAATATCGGAGCGAATTTTACCCCAAACGAGCAATGCAGCGGTTACAAAAAGAATGATTAATGTTGCAGTCATAAGTTTTTATTTGACTGCGAAGTTACAAAAAATCTCTTTATAAAAGTCGAAGCAGAGTACCTTATACTTGCACAAAGGGTTCAACTCTGAAAAAGCTGAACCCTTTGTTTTATCCTTGAGTGATTTACTTTTCGAATTAATAAAATCCAACTGCATCATTTTCAAAATCAACGACCGCTCTGTCGGTCATTGGATGACTTGCAATTGCCATAAGCACATCATACGTAGCAGTTACAGAATGACAACCTACCATACTTACACGATAAACCTGGTCCACATTTTTAAAACTCGCCGCCAAAACTTTTGTTTTCATATTATTGATCACAAAACCCTTTACAATATCGGCCACCACATCAATCCCGTGTGATGAAATATTGTCTAAGCGGTTAACGTACGGTGCTACAAAATCAGCACCTGCATTAGCTGCCAAAAAAGCCTGCTGTTGGGTAAATATAGCTGTAGCCGTAACATTCATTCCCGCCTCCTTTACCATAGTAATAGCCTTATAGCCTTCCTTTGTTACAGGAATTTTTACATAATAATTTTCTTTCAAGTTGAAGTAATCGCGACAGTGTTTCGCTTCTTTCAAAATATCTTCGGCCTTTTGACTGATCACCTGAATATGCAACATTTTATCCCCTATAACTGACTGTATTTCAGGAATAATTTCAGACAAAGGTTTACCCGAATACTTGATAATAGTAGGGTTGGTTGTCACACCTTCCATCGGAAGATATTCAAACAACTCTTTTATTTCCGCAATATCAGCGGTATCTGCTAAATAAATCATTGTTAACTTATTAGTTCAATTTTTTATTTTCTTTTTTAGGTGACAAAAAGTTTTCTCCAGTTTTCGCGAGCACGGTCTAATCCCTGCGATGGGTCTTGAATTTCCTGCACCCGCTCATACCCAACCTTAGCAAGCCATTGTTTAAAAGGCTCGGCTTTGGGTGATGGAATGGATTGGATAATTCGGAAAAGTGATTGAACATCAGCACAATCTGTTTGACGCATTTTACCATCAGGTGCTAACAATTTCAACTGTCGACAAATTGTCGACAGTTCAATTCCATCCTCTAAGACTACTCGTTTTTTCATCTTAAACCAGTAATCTCTTGGATTTGCACTGTCGGTTAACGCTTCTATCACATCCACAACCGAAAAATACCACTTTTCCTCCGCTTCATCCCAATACGTGCGGATTTTTTTACTTTCAAATAATTTGATGTTGCTGTCCATATATTAGATTTCTTTAAAAAAGAGCAAATTTAGGAAAAAAGTCTATTATGAACAACTCACAATGTAACACGACAGCCTATCATCACCCCAAAGTTCCCCCTATATTTGCGCCATTTGACATTTAAACAGATATAGGAGTTAATAAGTTAAATGAGTTCTTTGAAATATTGTTACAATATCAAGATATTTGCATTATCTTTCATCAGCCGTATGAAGTGAAAGCGTAGCCGCAACGGAATACGGCTGATGAGAACCGATTTTGTCAAATACGTTAAGTTTTACCGTTATGCTCAACAACTCATCACTCCACAGGCGAGAACGTCTTTCTCAAAAGCAGCAAGATGTCCAGTTTATCAACAAACTTCAAGAAGGTATGAATTGCTCTATGTTTGTAGCAAAAGCAATCACAAATGCCGTATATGAAGTGTATGAGCCTTTTTTTGACAACAGCGGAAGTATCCGTCCCGGGCAGATGTCTTTCCTTGTTGTAGGAATTGAAAACTCTCCCAAAGAAAAGCTCTCCGATTGTTTGATGAAAACCGTCGTGCTTACTCTTGATGCCGGAGAAGAAGACCTGCTTGTCAGAGAAAAACACGGCGTCACGGGATTACGCCGACACAGGCTGCAACGTATATGCAATGAAGCTTTTCAACAAGACGGATTGCTCACAGCAGAAGATATAGCCCATCGGCTATTAAACTGCGGAATGCGGACTCTTACTCGCGACATAGCGGCATTGAAGGCAGAAGGTATTATCCTTCCGCTTCGTTCCACTATCAAAGATATGGGGCGTTCCGTAACACACCGCACCGAGATTGTTCGACTTTGGTTGCTGGGGAACGAGTTCTCCAAAATCAGCCGTCAGACTAATCACAGCGTAGAAGCCGTTGCCAATTACGTGGAGAAGTTCAAACGTGTTGTAGCACTTGCAAAAGACAATTACGAGATTCACACCATTGCTTTTTTGGTGAAAATATCCCAAAGTCTGGCACAAGAATACTACGACTTGTATGGAAAGCAAGAGATTGTTGAGTCGCGTAAAAATGAGTTGGATGAATTGTTAAAAAAAACGATTGTTCAACCCTAAAAAAAGATTTTACAATGAATCGACAACCTGACGGTATTAGAAAATACCGTACTGCACACGACCGCTTTCTCAGAGAAGAAATTATTAATTTTTTCAACAGAGAGTTCAGCGGGTACTTCGGCCCTATTATTTGTGAGAATATAGCCGAAGCTCTGGTGGAACTGTTCAATCAACATGCGCCACAAACTGACCGTATTAAACACGGACAAATGCTTTGGAACGCTTTGGACAGAACCACAAGAGCAGATTCGTCTCATCGAAAGCATAAAGCTGTTGTGCTTTCAATGGTTACGCACGATGATATAGCTCTGTTTGAAAAACAAGCACCTATTCCCAAAATAAGGGAGCAGGTAATAGCCCGCATTATCAAAGAAGCTTATCAGCAGGGCGGGATCTTGTCAATGAGAGATATCTCATTGATGCTGACTGTAGGCGTACCAACACTATCCAAGACAAGAGCTATATACGAAGCGGAAAATCAAACCGTCTTGCCCCATCAAGGTGCACTACAC